>ERZ1292632.419-Hain-H43-01um-R2-419-length-44967-cov-662_pt2 | contig 19756 bp, 32 predicted proteins | sample MGYA00564407_ERZ1292632 | MGnify/ENA primary metagenome ERZ1292632 (study PRJEB36523, sample SAMEA6512637) | groundwater metagenome | collected 2019-01-08 | study: AquaDiva: Metagenomics assemblies of 32 groundwater samples | reverse complement strand
CCGGCCTCGCCACGCCTGCCGGTCAGGCTGGCATCCAGCGCAACGCCGCCTACATCCTCGCCAAGCACCGCATGCCCGACCCGCTCGGGGGAATCGCCCGGCGCGTCGAGTATGAAACCGGGCGCTGCGTGTGGAGGCATGCATGAGCGAGAAAAAGAAATGTGGTGGGTGGTGGCACGGATGTCTTGGGCCGTTTGTGTATCAGATCCGTGAGGAGCCCAGACCCGCAAGCATACCCGAAGGATGGAACTACTATACGACGATGCATACTTGGTCCAAATGTCTCAGTTGCGGCGAGGAACATATTGTCAGTGGGCCAGACTGATGAATGACATCCGCGTCATCCTCCCCACCGGCCGCACCTACGAGGTCATCAACGCCTCGCGCAAGCCCTACTGCATCGGCACCCTCCGCCTCGTCTCGCTAGGAGACGCCAGCAACTCGAACGCGCCTGTCTACACGCCGCCGCCGCCGCCGCAAGCCAAGCGGAAATTTTGCGCCGCCCCTTACGCATAACCCCCATACCCCGCAGCAGTCTAGCCGGAAATTTCACGGAAAATGTCGGAGGGGTTCATACGCCACCGCACGCGCCCGGCCCCGGACCCTCCCCCCGGTGCGCCCCGCCGGCGACGAGCGGCGCGGCGCGCATGGGCAGCGCGGCGATTGCGCGCATGCGAGCGCACGCTTCGGCGCGTCCCGACATGGCGCATCGGCGCGACGCGGCGCAGATACTGCGCGTCATCATAGAATTTATGCGACTGTGTCTGCGGAGACACACCACAACCTATTGTATCCCCGCCTTGTCACCACTATCTGTAGCGGTGTTACAAAATGTAACAGGGGATGGACGAGAAGGAAGGGAGGGGAGGGGCATGCGGGTTGCATACGGCGGTAGGGCGTGCGCCAAGTTGGCGCGGGTGCGCCGAAATGGCGCGGTCGAAATGGCGCGGTCGGGGGAATTATGAATGGGCGGTGATGCAGGCAAAGGGGTTGCGGGCGGTGGGACGATGGCACGGGGATTGCATGGGTTTGGAGCGGGAGGATCGAACACATGACACAGACTGAGATTCGGCAGCAAGCGCTTGACCGCGCGCGCTCCGGGCAGGCGCTCACGAATTACCCGGCGATCCTGACCGGCTTCATTGAGAAGGGTATCCCGGAGGCGGAGATTCGGCCTCGGGAGAACGTCTTTACGTTCCAGGCATGGAAGGCTCTAGGCCGGAGCGTCTGCAAAGGCGAGCACGGCGTCAAGGTGCATACCTTCGTCCCGATGACAGCTGAAGTGAAAGATGCTGAGACCGGAGAGGTCAAGGTCAAGGCGTACAGCGGGCCCCGGACGACAACGGTATTCCACGTTTCGCAAACGGAGGTACGCGCATGAACAAGGCGACGCTCTACCGCACGGCGCAAGGATGGATGATGCGCCACTCCGGGCCGTGGGCCGCTGAGGTCCGCGCCCTGTTCGGCATGGACACGCTGCCGACTCCGTTCACGGCGCAAGCCGGGGCGGCGACGGTCCTAGCCAAGATTCAGCGACTCAACCCCGAGGCTTTCATCAAGGTGACGCCATGACGACGAGAGCGACGAGCCAGCGGCATCAGATGTGCGGCTGCGACGATCAAGATCCCTGCGATTCCTGTCGGCGCGATGGATACGTTTCCGCCGAGCCCCGCAAGCCGGAGTGGGAGTGCTGGACGTGCCTCCAATTCCCGTTTCGCCGCGGACTGATGCGCATAGATGACGGACAGACGCGCAGCATCCCGATCATGTTGTATGACCCACGAGACGCTGAGAGACATCGCGCCGCAGGCCACGAAGTAAAGACTATCGCGCCGCAGGATTAGTGATACAATGGCGCAATGCTTAGGCATTTCAAGTGTGGCGAATGCGGCAGAAGCGCGAAGCAAAAGATTCAACGTGGGCAGATTCAACGTTACTGCTGCAAGCTCTGCCGAGATCGCCACGGGCGACACGACAAAGAACACTCGCGCCAAAAGAATCGGCGAAATTACCACGATGCCAAAGAGCGGGCATATGCACTTCTCGGGAATGCCTGCGCTTGCTGTCAAGAGGCAAGGCGCGTTTTCCTTACAATCGATCACCGACAAGACGATGGTTACTTGGACAACCGAGTTGGCACACGCCTTTATCGCGTGCTCAAAAACCCCTCTAGGTACCAGGTGCTTTGTATGAACTGCAATTGGGCCAAGAGGTATGGCCCATGTCCACATTCTCTGCAACCCGCCGACGTGCGGCCCGCAGAGGGGAGGTAGCACATGAACGATGTCCGCCTGCAAGTGGGCATTCGCATCTTCAATCACGGCGACATGGCCAACCCGTCGCACTTCGGGACGATCACGGAGGTCGCCGCCGACCAATGGAGCGTGCGCTATCGCATCATGCCTGACGCGCCGCTTTATGAAGGCGACCGCGAGGCGCCGTACTGGATTCCCGCCGCCTTGCTGTCGGAACGCTACCTGGGCCACGGCGGGACGCGCATCGTCACGGAAAGCGAGCATCGGCGCTACCGTGCAGAGCGCATCGAAGCCTTGAAACTGATGATTGAGCGACACGCGAAGGGAGGTAGCCATGCCTAATCCTGAGAAGCCCGCCCCGGAAATCTCCATCACACTGGACCCGCGTGAGGTGGTGGCGCTGGACGCGGAGGACAGGTACAGGCAGGCGTTCGAGGCCATGCGGAAGGCGCTGAAATTGTGCCACGCCAATTTGCTGCATCGCGCAGATAGCCGCAGCAAGTGGACACAGGGCGATCAAAACGCCTTCGATAAGGCCCTCAGCGCCCTGCGGCTGGCCGAGGAGGTGAAGCGTGGCCGCTGAACTAGCCGTCGTCGGCGTGTGTTTCCTGATGATCTGCGTTGCTGTTTGGGGACTCATCGACTTGGATCGGAGGTGAAGCCATGAGCCTCATCTGGACGGGCCGCGACGCCAACCCGGACCCGCAGCCGGATGACCTAAGCGACGTGCTCTGCCTCATGGCTTGTATCGGGTGCGCTGCTATCGTGGCGGCGTTCATTGCGGTGTTCATGTTGGTCTAACTTAGGGAGGATGAGATGGAAAACGGAAAGTGTGTATTGCTCGATTCGGCCAGTCTGGAGGCGGTGAGGTTTACAACGAACGATCCGACTCGGTATCAGATACAGGGACTCAACGTCCTGCCGGATCGCGTCGAAGCGACGGATGGGCACATAGCGATCCGGGTGCCACACGGCACGATGGGGGCCGAGGACTTCCCGGTTGTGCCGGGGGACGATAGCAAGCCGATCCCGGACGGGGGAGTAATCGTCCCGCTGGACGCGCTGGATCGGGCGGCGAAGGGAAGAATCAGGAGGCCGACCATTCCTGTCTTGGGTACAGTCAAGATCGGCAGCGATGGCAACGGCGGCGCAGTCGCGGTAGCAACGGACCTGTCTGCCGGGGTCGTGGCACGGGGGAAGGTAGACGGGCGGTTCCCTGACATAGCCAAGGTGCTGCCGAGCCGGGAGGATCGCTCCATTCGAGTAACACTCAACGCGCATCTGCTGAAGCGGATCGCCGAGTTTGCGATCAAGGCGAATCCGAGTCAGCGCGCTGCCGTCGAGGTCGGTTTCTGGTTCGCGCCGGACGGGACGGCGAGCGGAGGCGCGCAAAGGTTCGAGATACCGATCTACGAGGATGCGGGGCGGATCGCGGTTGGAGCGATCATGCCGATGGCTCCATCAACGGAGCCTAAGTAGGAGCTCGACTCCCGCCAGCTCCCTCCCGCCACACGACTCGACGGGGCCGGCGAGCGTAGCAAAGCGCCCTCATTCGCCCATCACCGCGCGCCGTTTCGACGGGCCGGGAGGGCGGGTGGGGGCGTTGCTGCATCTGTCTCATTGGAGGGGTCGGAATCATGCGCCTAAGTGGGTCTGGGGGCGAACGCGGGGCGGTCCTGGCGCGACTCGCCGACGCCTCCCACAGTCCAGCCGCCGAGTGGCTCCGTATATGGCGCTCCACGGTGCATTACTTGATGTTATTTGCGCACCAGTGTTTTTGTTTACGGCTGGCAGGGTGAACGCCCACGACGGCGAGCACATGCCACTAGGTTATCAAAAAAATGTAGGAGGAGATAAGAGAGTTGATCCCGTAAAATTCCTCCTCTTAATCTATCTATATGATTCTCCTATACTTAGTGTTCTCTCATTCAATCCGCTCACCTACACCTACCCACTTGCTGGACGGTATGTGGGTTACCCCCCCTAGTCGTAAACAAAAACAAACCGGGCCCGGCGCGGATCGATTCTCGGTTCGTAATAAAAAACACTTGTTTTTATTTACGCGGTGAGGAAATAAACCATTGACAGAAGAGTAGAGCGATGGTATAGTCGGGGGTGACTGGAGGGTGAATGCCGCCGAGGATGAAGACGGAAGCGGAGAACATCGGGACGGCGACCGGCATCGTGCGGGCGTACATCAAGGCGATGCTGCGTGCGGACCCTGATGGACATACGTTCCGCGTGACCGACATTCGGCGCCGGCTCAACAAGAGTTCATACGAGTGCTATACGATGATTGCGATTGCGGCGCTCGTCGAGGAGGGCCTTATCAAGACGTACCCGGAGTCGATGCACTCGCTCGTTTATTTGGTGCCAAAGTGAGTGGGGCCGTCGCAAGCCCCAATCGCGGCTGGATCGTGCTGCGCTGCGTCGAGCCGCAGCAGACATGCGATACTTGCAACCAGCCGGGCGGCCCGGAGACTCATTACGTGGCGACAGGCTGCAAGGGGTCATTCGTCGGCTGCGGCTGGAGCGGACCGAGTGAGTGGATGAGGACTTTCGGGGTGACGGTGTGGCGCGTCGAGGAGTGCCCGGATTGCCAGGGAGTCGTAGAGTGCGATGAGTAGCGGCATTGGGATGGCTGGCGGCGGCGCGGTACGGACGCACTCGGAAACGCCGCGGTAAGAGTGGCAGGTCAACAGGCGCGTCTCGCCAACGTGTCGGCTGGACGGCGAACCAGCACGGAGGCCGGGTGGGGAATCCGGCCCGCCAGCCTTCCGAGTCTCGCTGAATAGGAGGATGCGATGAGCGGTGAGCGTGTGCTGATTCGGCGGCTGACTGAAATGCCCCGCGTCACAGATGCCGGGGCTGTAGATGTATGGGAAGAAATGTTTGGCCACTGGCACGGAACAGAAGAAAGAATTGGAGAGTTCGCCCGCCGCATCGAGGCGCTGGTGCTGGAGCGCGTGCGGGCTGAGAAGACTCGGGACACAGCGGACGAGGCTAAGGCCGGTAAGCATGGCGGACTGATCGAACAGCAGCCCTTAAGTGCTGCGGCCAGCGAATCCCGGATGGGTAGCGAGCGGCTGACCAGTCCCGAGTCCTCTGAGCCCGACGTGCCGCTGCGTGATGCACCCGGAACCGTACCAGCGGCGGTGCATACGACTGGCAGCCGAAAGGACGGGGGGCGCGCATCCGGCGGCAACGCGCAACTGGACGTGGACGGGGCGGTGAGGGAGGCGCACGCTAGTTGTGGGAAGTGTGGCGGCGACCCAAAGGCCCGCGAGGAAAGCGATTACGCCGTGAATTGTGAACCACATCACACCGCCATCAACCGTGCCGTGCTGGCGGCGAGGCTGGAGCAGGCGGAGAATACCGTCACCGCGATAAGTAGCCGCAGCAGCCTTGTCTCCCTCGGGCGTGCTGAGGTTATGTGGATTGAACGGGAACGTGACCGCCTGCGCTCGCTGTGGCGCAAGGCGAAGGGAGGCGAACAGTGACCGCACGAGAGAGGTTTGTAAAGGCGATGCGCGAGTGGATCAAGCGCAGCAACGATGTAAGTGTCGTTGCCTATGTCCACGGCGTCCGGCTTGGGCCGACGACGTGCGCTCAAGATGTCTGCGATGCTTTCGCGGATGCCGAGTGCGGCGGCGGTGGTATGGACTGTGCTGGTCCTGATAGCAAGTTCGCAGCGACGGAACACGCCGCCTGCCGCGCCGCACTTCGGAAGGAGGTTTTCGGTGAGTGACGCCCGGGCGCTGCGGGAGAGGATCGCGGATAACATGCAGGAAGCATCCGAGCGTGCAGGGTGTGCCGGCGAGAATCAGTTTGATGCCTGTGTCGATGTCGCCCTGCGGCTCGTGAGGGAGGAGCGAAAGGAATCTTTCGGCCAGCACACGCTGGCACAGGAGTGGCAGGGTCGCGCCGAGGCGGCGGAGCGGGCGCTCGCGGAGAGGGGGCACGTCGCTGGATGCTATTGCGAACAGACGGAAGGCGGTGGATGGAACCTTGATAGTCGCTGCGCCCCGCTACCGGGGAAGGATGGTGCAAGGTGAGCCGATTTCTCCGGCGCTGCTGGTGTTTCTGCGTTCATTCATGGCGCAACTGGTTCAACAACAAGTGGGGCGGGGTCTCCTGCTGGCTCTGTGATGAGGAGTGGCGAAAGTGAGTGAGACGGCGAAGTGGCGGGATATCGTGGATAGACTGCGGTCCAAGTTCGTTTACGGCAGTAAAGGCGTCAGCGAGGGCTGGCGAGGCGATTGCTCTAACCTGCTCGATAAAATCGCCGCCGAGGTCGAGCGGATGAAGGCGGACTTCAACAGATTGACGAATTGGGTCTATGACGCCGAGGTCAGGGTGGGGGCGGAAATTAAAGCGCGCGAAGCTGCCGAGGGTGCGCTGGCGACGGCGCACGCCAGAGGATGCGTCTGCCGTCTACCTTTAGTGAATCTAATCGTAGCTGAAATTGACCCGCGCTGCGCCGCCATCCGCGCCCTGGTGCGCCGATGACCCTGCACGCGCTGCGGTGCAGGCTCCTCTACCCCTGCGACTTCGGCGTGCGTTGGCGGAGGTGGCTGTGTTGGGGATGCCTCAAATCGAGATGGAGGTTGAGCCGATGACGCGCTGTGGACCGCCTATCTGCGTCCCGTGTGCCCGCGAGATGCGCTGCCAGAAGAACATGTACGTCGTGGCCGACCCCGAGCCTTCGACTTACTGGTACGGGGACAGGTACGAGTGCTCAGGATGCGGCGCGAACGTCGTGATTGGCTTCGGCGCACCGTTCGAGGATGCCGAGACGCTGCCGCCTGAGGGCGTGTCGTTGCGATTCGAGCATTAAGGGGTACGTGATGAAGTCTGAGCCTCGCATCCTGTCCTACGGCGGCGGCGTGCAGTCCGTGGCGCTCCTCTGTCTCATCCGAAGCGGTCAGCTGCCGACGCCTGACATGGCCGTCATTGCGGACACCGGACGCGAAGCGACGACGACCTGGGACTACCTGCGCGAAGTATCTGCCCCGCTTGCCGAACGGCTCGGATTCGTGATTCACGTCGCTCCGCACTCGCTGGCGAGCGTGGACCTCTACAGCAAGAACGGCTCCTTGCTCATCCCGGCATATACGACCGCCAACGGCAAGGTTGGCCAGATGCCTGGTTATTGCAGCGTCGAGTGGAAGCGGCGCGTGGTACGGCGCTACCTACGCCAGCAAGGAGTCGAAAGCGCGACTCTGTGGCTTGGCATCTCCTGTGATGAAGCCCATCGCGCTAAGGATTCTGATGTTGGCTGGTTGCGGCATGAATACCCGCTCCTGTCGCTCAACCTGAAGCGTCGAGACTGTGAGCGGATCATCCAAGACTCTGGCCTGCCCGTGCCCAACAAATCGTCCTGCTGGATGTGCCCCTACCGAGGGCCGGAGGAGTGGCGGGCGCTCACGGCAAACGACTGGCAGTTGGCGACGACCCTCGACGCGGAGATTCGTCAGATAGATCCACTCGCCGGAATCAGTAAGTCGGGGAAGCCGCTGTCGGAATGGGACAGACTGCCCGATGCCCAAGGCAAGTTGACGGGATGCGAGGAAGGATACTGTTGGACATGAAGCCCGAGACTCCCAAGACGACGGTGTGCCCGGAGTGCGGGGGGAGTGGGCATAGAGAATACTATTGGCACGATTGTAGATGCGTAAACTGTGCATGTAAGCTGTGCGCCGGCACCGGGCGAATCCCGGCTGCTTTAACCAAGGAGGACGAAACATGATTTCGCAGTTAACGAAGCCGAGCATCGGAAGGATCGTGCATTATTCCCTGAGTGACCAAGACGCCGACGAGATCAACCGCCGCCGGGTGGCGAAGCCGCACGAACCTGGATGGCCCGCCGGTGCCCAAGCGCACAGCGGGAGTTACGCGATTGGTGGTCAACTGGCCCCGCTCATTGTCACGGCGGTCTGGACCGATGTTTGCATCAACGGACAGGTGATGCTCGACGGCAACGATTCGCTGTGGGTGGCATCACGGCTGGCGTCCGGCGTCGAGGGAGGGCCTGCTGCGCCTTCTCCTGGCTTCTGGCACTGGCCGGAGCGCGTCGAGTAGGCGAATCCCAGCGGGGAAGGAGGGGGAGCGTGGCGAGTGAACGCTACACGGTGAACTGCGGTGAGCATGGCTGCACCTACCTGCCGAATCCTGCGGGGTCGCAGCCCATCATCAAGCACCTTCCTGACTGTCCCTTGGCCGAGTCCCGCGAGGGCGGGCTGCCGGGCGATTCGTTCGAGAAGGCGCTGAAGGACATGGCTGATTGCGAAGAACCCAATCACGTCTGCTATGAGTGTTGCCAGCGAATCGAGGCCGCCCACGCCCGCGAGGTCGCCGCTGCGAGACGCGACACGGCCCATGAAATGTTGGAATGGCTGCTGGCCGACGATATCAGCGAATACGAAGATGCCCGGTGGGCGCTGAATCAGATGCTCGCCGCTGCGAGGCGAGAGGCGTTTGCGGAGGCCAAAGAAGAGTTCCTCGATCGAGTGTGTCAGAAATCCAACAGCGCTCGGTACAGAGCGAAACCGCTGTTCGAGGATTGGCTTGAGTCCCGCGCCCGCGCCGAGGGCGGGACGAAGGGAGAATCGTGAAAGAGTATCCGAAGATCAACACGCTGCTGGAGCGCGATGAATCGTTCCGGGTGACTGATGTTCTTAAGCGTCCGGTGCTTGCGGACATCTCCCGATGGATCGTGACCGAGAAGGTAGACGGCACGAACATCCGTGTGGGTTTCCAGCGCGAGGATGCGGTTAGAATCGACGGACGCAGCGACAACGCGCAGATCCATGCCGACCTAGTGCGCCACCTCTACGAGACATTCACACCAGAGAAGATGGCATCTCTGTTCATCGAGGGCGCACCCATGGATACCCGCATCACTCTATTCGGTGAAGGATATGGCGCGGGCATTCAGAAGGGGGGCGCATACAGACCCGACAAGACGTTCATCCTGTTCGATGTGCTGATCGAGGCGGACGGCGAGTTCTGGCAGGATGATGCTTGCGTGACCGACTTCGCACAACGCCTTGGCGTTCAGCGCGTGCCCATTCTAGGCGAGTGGTCACTTGGGGAAATCATGGAGCGCGTCAGGAGGGGCATCCCAAGCGTGGTAGCCGAGGGCCGAGTCCCAATGGAGGGCATCGTGGCGCGCACCAGAGAGCCCCTATTTGACAAGCGCGGCCAACGTCTGATCCTAAAGCTCAAGACGCGGGATTATCAGGCGGGCCGTCGATGAAGCCCGCCGCCAAGCCGACACGACGACTCCTGCTCTGGCTGCGTGAGCGATGGAGGTTCGCAATAACGTGGTGGGAGGAATACCGATGAAGCCAACGCGACGCAGGAAGGCACGGGAGTGCCAGCACAAGAAGGCTGTCAGGGTTCTCTGGTCATCGGCGCGTGAATCAGGTTGGTACTGCGAAAGGTGCGAATGCCGCTTGTGGTTTACGACGGTGAAGCCGACACGCCAGCGAGGCCGAAGAAATGCCCGTCCCGAGCGCAAAAATAAGCCTTGACGCGTCGCGCGCTTTGCGCTAGGCTATATCTGGTTGGGTGGTCGCCTAAGTGAAATCGAAGGGAGGTTCGATGGCCGATCAGTCCCCGTATTTCCCCCCGCAGACGAAAATCGTCGGCGCGACCGGCGGCGCCAAGGTGCTGCTGCACGTCACCGGGCGCAGCGGTGCCGGCAAGACGCACCTCGGGCACCAGTTACTCCACGATCCAGACTTGGGCCCGGATCGCATTCTCTTCCTCATGGCCGAGGACGGCAGCGCGACCTACGGCGAAGGCGCGCACGTCGTGCAGGTCGAGACGTTCTTCGAGGCGCAGGCGCGCATCAAGGAGCTGATCGATGCGGCGCGCTCCGGCAAGGTGCTGCCGCCCGTCCTCTTCATCGACAGCATCACGGGGCTTGCCGACGGCCAGCAGCAGATGCGGCGCCGCGAGCCGCTCACGGAGTGGAGCGACAAGCGCAACGCCTACGTCGAGAACAAGCAAGCGCAGTTCGGTGAGTTGGGCACGTCGTTCATCGACACGGTTATCGACGCGCGCAACAAGTTGCCGATGGACGTGATGATGATGAGCACGACGTGGACGCCCAAGGCGACGCCGAAGAATCCGAATCCGCTCCCCGAATACGCTGTCGAGGGCAACATGATCCCGAAGCACATCACGCGGCTCTCGACTTGCACTCTGTTCTTGCAACCGGAGGCGAATGAGTACGCATGGCCGCTCGTTAAGCAGTTGCTCGATAGCGGTACGCTGCGGCAGCCGCATCGCTTCATCGACGAGTTGCCCGACCCGGACAAGGCGACGGACGAAACGAAGGTGATGATCGTGTCGAGATTCTTCTACACACAGGACACGGGGGAGGTGCTGACGAAGGGGCATCGCAATCTGAAGATGAAGGAGAGGGCGCACTTGCCAGACGTTCTGAGGAAGATCAAGGGCGCAGCCGCGCCGAAAGGAGAGTAGCGAATGCACGACGATCTTGATGGAGTCACGAACACCGGAGTCGCGGGCAACGGACGGGACTTCGACGACGATCCGGAGTACGAAGGGCCGTGGAAGGAAGGCGAGGACGAGGCGAAGCTTCGCGGGCAGATCGTGACCGCCAGCGAGTTCGCGGTGGTGAGCCTCGTCGGCGCGGTCGCGCGCTGGTCGAAGCAGAAGTTCACGCCGAGCGCGCGCATGGGAGTGAAGGTCGAGGAGCACTTCGCCGAGGATGCCGTCGGCGAGACGGTTTGGGACGATCTCTATCTCAGCGTGAGCAAGACGACGCGCACGGACGAGAAGGACGAGGACGGGCGGTTCGTCGAGGTTCCGAAGGACGCCAAGCAGCTCGCCGAGGACATCGACGGGTTTCAGAAGCGGCTCAACCGCGTCGCGCGCGTACTCGGATTGCAGGTCGCGCGCCCGAGCGGCAAGAACGAAGCGGCGATCAACGCCTACGTCGGCCAGTTCGAGGTGGCGAAGGGTACGAAGTTCATCGTCCCGATCCGCGTCCAGAAGGACTACCAGGGCAACCCGCAGAACCGCCTCGGGTGGGAAGGACTGCGGGCGCTCACGGACAAGGCGGTGAACAAGAAGCTGCGCGCCGCTGGCAAGTCGGCGTATGACGAGGCGAAGGAGGAGTTCGCGCGCCGGCAGAAGGGAGCGGGCGGGAAGGCGACGACGGCGGCGGCGTTGAAGAGGCCGGCGGCCACAACACCGACGATTGAGTAGCGAGCCTGACTGGTGCGCCTACCGCCTCTGCCGGGCACGGCCGTGTCCTAACGAGCGCACCCTTTAGGGGCCATCCTCCAGCCATCCGGGGCAGACGGCCTAGAACGCCGATGGCTGTGATGGCCCCATTTGGTGCCCCGCCTACGCACGGCGGTTTCGCCAGCCCCCGGTGCGCGCCACGAAACCTCCCCGTGGGCGGGGGCTGGCCTTTCCGCGAAGGAGACTGGATGAAGCTCACGTCGCTCTATTGCCCGTGCCAGGGCGGAGAGGTTCCGCCCGACCACTACGCGAGCGGCACCTGCACGAAGCCTCCCGCGCCGCTGCCGTGGCTGCTCGCCATGCAGCATCGCGTTACCACTGACGGGGACCACGCCGGCAATCGCATGACAGCGACGCGGCTCGCCGAGTGTCCGCGCGCGACGGCCATCCGCGATAATCTGCCAATCCCGGCGTACAACCTGATGCGATCGAACGCGCAGATGTTCGGGACGGCGGTTCACGAGTTCATGGCGAAGTGGGCGCCGCCGGGGTATCTGAGCGAGGTCGCACTGGCAGGGGTTCTGTTCAAAGGGACGCCTTACGAAGTCGAGGTGCGCGGCACAGCGGACGTTATCAAGCCGGGCGCGCTCGTCATCGAGGACTACAAGACGACGAGCGAGTGGAGCCAGAAATGGCGCACGGAGCACCCGAACGAGTCGCACGAGGAATGGAGCGTGCAGGTGAGCGTCTACAACCTGCTCGCGCCGCTTGACAAGAAGGCGACCCGCGCCGCCGTGTGGAGCGGCGCCATCGTCGGCAAGAAGTCGAAGGCGCTGCCGTGGGTCGAGATGCTGGTGAGGTGCGATATGACGGAGGAGGAGATTCTGGCGGTTAGGCCGCATGGAGGAAAGGCGACGGTAGCGGAGCATCTGGCAATTCGCGGGCGATTCCTCGCTGATCTGGCGGGCGGCACCGACGCGCGGGCCGCCGTCGCCCGCCTGCCACTGACGGGGGCGGATTGCGAAGATTGGATTTGTTCATACTGCGTGGTCGATCATGTCTGCGCTGCGCTGCCGCAGATGGCAGCAGAGGGAGGTATTGAATGAACGTAATCACCGAGCAGGAGACAGGCGGTATCCGCATGTCGCCGCTGTTCGAGGTATCGTTTATCTCGTCGGATGGGAAGACAAAGATTAGCGAGTTGCTTCCGGCGAGCGGGTTCGAGGATGCGCGAGACAAGGCGGAGCAGATTGCGAACAAGAGGGGGACGATCGTGATAGGGATCGTGTGGTCGCCGTGGAGGGTGATTATGGAATTCGTTACGTTTGAGTGAGACGATGCCAAACGAAGGGTACAACGTAGCGACGGATCAGAACGACCACTGGCGCACTCCTGCATGGCTGTTCAAGGCGCTCGATATGGAGTTTGCATTCGAGTGTGATGCAGCGTGCGACGCGACGAATCAACTCTGTGAGCACTCAGGGATCGGCAATATCGACGAGATGGGAGCGACTCTGTGGGATCGCTACTTTTGCAATCCGCCGTATTCGAATATCGAGCCATTCGTGGATGCAGCGTTAGCAAACCCCAGCACGCTCTGGGCTTTCATCCTCCCCGTGCGTACCCGCAGCGCGTGGTTCGAGCGACTGCGCAATTCTCCGCGCGTCGAGTTTCGCTGGTTACGGAAGCGCATCGCGTTTGATCCGCCGCCCGGCGTCGAGCCATCGAGCCCGCGCATGGATACGTTCATTGCCATCGTTAGGCCGATAGCGTGATCGATCACCCGCCGCACGTCAAGCCCCCCGCGTGCGACGGTTGCCCTCATGCTCGCACCGGCAAGGGCTACGTTCCCGGCGCTGGCCCGCACGACGCCGCCATCCTCGCCATCTTCGAGCGCCCTGGCAAGTACGAGGTCGAGGAGGGCGCGCCGCTCGTCGGCAAGACTGGGAAGATCGTCGAGCGGGGGCTGGGGGGATGGCACGGCGTGCGGCGCAGCAACGTCCGCCTCTGCCTCGCTTATGACGACACGCCGGCCGAGGGGCGCCGCGCCGCCGCCTACTGTGCCGTTGCCTACCTGCGCAACGAATCCGAGGCGAGCGGCGCTCGCGTCCTGCTGCTCGGCGGAGCGGACGCGGTGCGGGCGTTCTTCGGCGGCGACCCGGAGATGGCGAAGTTGCACGGCAGCGTGTGGAGCAGGGCGGAGGTCATAGCGATTGCGGGGGTCAACGGCGACGCGCTCGCCGCCCTGCCGCCGCACGTCGAGCAGATCGTCGTCTCGTACCATCCGGCGTTCGCCATGCGGGGGATGCCGCAGGCGATGCCGGAGATTGAGCAAGCGATAGGGAGGGCGCGGGCGGCAGCCGATGGCAGACTCCAACGTGAGACGTTCCGCATCGACTATACCCCGACACCCGCAGACGTTCGTGCCTACCTGAACTCCGCCCCGTCCTCCCACGCGATTGCTATTGACATCGAAACCCCGCGCGACCGACCGCATTCCATCTCGCTCATTGGGGTGAGTGCGACGTGGGGCGAGGCGCTCGTCATGCCCGGCGAGCCGGAGTTCATCGACGTTATCGGAGAGGTGCTCGCATCGCCTCGGGTGAAGGTCGGGCATAACTTCGCGTTCGACCTGCGCGCGTTCATGCGCAACGGGTGCCGCGTCGCGCCGCCCATTCGGGATACAATGCAGCGCGAGGCTCTGCTACACCCACCGACGGCGGAGGCGAAGAAGCGGCGCTGGCTGTCGCTGGCGAGATGCGCGTTGCGCCGATTTGTGCTGCCGTACTGGAAGGAAGCGGAGAGCGACGCGACCCGCGCGCTCTACCGCGCATGGCGCCCGGACGTGCCGGAGTGGGCGTTCGGGCGATTCTACTGCGGCGTCGATGCGTCCACTACGTTCATGCTGCACGCACGCCAGGAGGAGGAGTTGGAGCGCGCCGGGATGCTGCGGCTCGCAAACGATATCGTGAGCGGCGCGGCGTTCGTGCTGGTCGAGGCGGAGGATTACGGGATGCCGCTCGATGCGGCGGCGCGCGACCGGCGGCTCGGCGAGACGCGCACCAAGCAGAGTGGGTTGGAGCAGTTCGTGTGCGAGTTTACCCACGCGCGGCACACGGCGCGTCTCGTCAGGGTGCAGGCCGTGCTCGTCGAGTTGACTGAGCAGCGCGCGGCCATCACCGACAAGCGCAGCGACGAGCGGAAGGCTCTGACGAAGCGTGTCGCCCTCGCCCGCACTCGCCTCAAGCAGATTGGCGAGGAGTTCGAGGCGACGAACGACAACCACTGGCGCTGGCTTCTGTTCGGCGGCGCCGAGTCGGGCGGGCTGGCGCTGCGCCCGACGCGCCTCACCGGCAAGAGCGGCGCGGCCGGCGTGGACAAGAAGGACATCGCGGAATTGCAGGCGCTCTACCCCGACGTGCCGGTACTGTCTGCGCGCGTCGAACTCAAGCATCTCGACAAGAAGGCGACGTGGCTCGCAGCGCTTCAGCCCGAGGCGGACGGGCGGGTCCATTTCGGCTACACGCTGCACCGCACACCGAACGGGCAGGTGGCGAGCGGCGGCGCAGACGACGAAGAGGGGAAGGAGAACGAAGGCGAGGGGAACGCGCAGAACATCCCGGAGGAGGACCGCAGCGTGTTCGTCGCGGAGCCCGGCATGGTGTGGTGCGAGGCGGATTATAGTCAGATCGACCTCCGCTGCATGGCGTGGCTGGCGTGCGACCTCGATTTGCTGGCGGCGCTGCGGGACGGCGTGAACGTGCATGCCGAGAACGCAGCGGTCATCTTCGGCTGCGCGCCCGCCGAGACGAAGGCGAAGATCGTGCGCGTCGGCGGCGGCGACAAGTCGGCCTATTCGGCGAGCAAGATCGCAACGCACGGGTGGGACTTCGGCATGGGGGACGTGAAGGGAGGGCGCACGTTCCGGCCGTGCGAGACATGGCCTCTAGCGGATGTGCTCGTCCTGCTCGACGATGTGAGCCGCCGCACGGGTGGCAACGAGGGCGTCAGCCGCGCATCCTACGAAAGGAGGCGGCGCGCGGCTGAACGCAGCACGCACCCGGAAGCGGAGAATGCCAAACTCGCGCGGCGGCTCTACGACGCGGCAAATACGTTCAAGGTGCGCGAGTGGCGCATCGCCTATTTTCGCAGGTGGAAGGGGCTCGCCCGCTTCCAGCAGGAGGTCGTCGAGCGGGCGGAGCGCAGCCGCGAACTCGTCAACCCGTTCGGGCGCGTGCTGCCGTTCCACGGCTTCTGCTGGGACTTCAAGGAGAAACGCTGGGTATTTATGGAGCGCGAGGCGGCGCTCGCCTTCCTGCCCGCCTCGTCGCGGAATGACATCGTGAAGGCGGTGATGCCGGCGGTGGCGGCGCTCGCTCGCAAGCACGACGGCGCGCTCCTGACGATGACGCACGATTCGCTCTCCGCCCAAGTGCGGCGCGAGGTGGTCGATGACTACGCACGCGCCGTCAAGAAGAAGATGGAGCGCGAGTGGCCGCAGATGGGGGCCATCGAAGGGTTCGGCTTGTTCTCATGCCCCGTAACTGTCAAAGTAGGGCAAAACTGGGCGCCTGCAAGCGAATCGAACAAGGAGGGGCTGCGTGAATGGCGAGCAGCGTAGACGGGAGTGGAACCGGCTTAATGAGATGCTGGAGACGCCGGACCATCATGGTCTGGGGTCGCGTCGCTTGGAGGGCTACCAGATCATCCGCCCCCGCCTGAACGTGGCGGTCGGGCGGGGATCTCTGCGCCAACTATCGTGGGCGCTTGAAAACTGGGTACGACCGTACCTGAATCGGGTACGCGCCGGCATCGAGTACGACCCGCGCCTGCATCGCATGCCGGCCGAGCCGGACTGGCGCGTTGACCGGGGACGCAGTAACTTAGTTTCGCGTCTCGCAGTGCCCTACGGTGACGACTGGGAGTCCTTGTGGATTCGCCGGGGGAAGAAACGGGCGGCGGCGAGGCGGAGGGCGCGTGATTGAACCTGCGGGGGATATTTCGTGATGGCGGCTTCGTGCGGAGGTGGCTTTGACTACTGCGCCCCCTACGAGTACCCCGAGAGCTACGCCGCCTTCTCGATCCTCGTCGCAGCGAGCGCAGCCATCAACGGACGCCTCCTCATCAACGCCGGGTACAAACCGGAGACCTGTCCGAACTTGTTCGTGCTCCTGTATGGCCCAACCGGCGCGCGCAAGAGCGAGGCGTTGATGGACGCGACAATCGACATGCTGGCGGGGTGCGAGGCGACGCACCACGTTCCCATCCTGCCGATGAACTCGACGCCCGAGGCGCTGCGTAACCGGCTCGTGAAGGACAGCCGGTGCGATCCGCACGTTGACGAACTGGAATGCGACGCCGCCGGACACACCGGCAAGGCGCGCGGCGTGCTCATTAGTGAAGAGTTCACCATGCTCGTCGGCGGCGCGGACTACCAGAAGCACGCGGCCGACTTCCTCGGCAAGTTGTGGGAAACGCCGCGCCCTTACGAAACCTTCGCCACCATCGCGCACGGCGAGCAGGTCATCCGCAACCGCTACGTCGTGCTCGGCTGCTGCACGACGCCGGATAAGTTCGCCAACATCGACTTCGCCACGCTTGAAGGGAACCTGATGCGGCGGCTGCTCGTCGTGAGCGAGCTGGGAGAGGCGAAAGAGAGTCCGAGGCCGCGCCGCAACTCCGTTCTGCTCAATGCGTTACGAGACGAGTTTGGGCGGAGGCTCGGCACCGACGCATTCGGCAGCGTGTGCATGGCGCTCAGCGAAGGTGCGGCGCGGCTCAACGATGAGTGGTACGTCAACGACCTGCGGCGGCTGCGGCACGAAGTTGCGGGGGCGAAGGCCGCGCGCTTCGTCAACTCGCTCCAGGTCCATGCGTTCAAACTCGGCGCGGTGCTGCACGTACTTGAGGGGGGTGATGCGGAGGAGATGAGCGAGGAGTCGCTGCGTATGGGGTTCGCGCTCGTCGAGGCACTCCTGCCCGGTATCCTCGAAGTCTACAACTCGCTCGCGCCGACGCCGCTCGGGAAACTGAAGGCGCGGATTGTACGGGCGATTGCGGCGGCGGGGGCAGGAGGCATTGAGGAGGGGAAAGTGGACACCGAAATCGGCGCGGAAGGCGGCATCGACCACGAGGCGGTGACGCGGGCGCGGCGGCAACTCATGGCTGAGCACCGGGTCAAGCGCAACAAGGAGGGAAGGATGGTGATTGCAGGATGAGGGTCATCCGCGAAATTCCGGTTAACGCGATTTCGCTTGACCGCACGCCGATAGACAGCAAAACGTTGCTGTATGCGCTCGCTATGGTCCGGGGCGATAGGTTCCCTCCCGTGAAGGTGGCGTTGCGGCCGCGCGGCGGGTTCGAGATTCGAGACGGCCGGCACCGCGTCACGGCAGCGCGGCTGACGGAGTGCGGGAAGATCCGCGCCTATTTCAGCGAGACGCCGTTAAGGAGAGCGGGATGAACGACATCGAAGCGCGGCGGCAGCGGATGACGGTGGAGGACGCGATTGCTGCGGTGCGCTGCGAGCCCGCGCGCCCGTTGTTCATCACACCCAACGATGGACTGTGGCATGCCTACTGTCTCGGGTTTGATGCAGGGGTGAAGGCGGCGTTGATGCAGATCAAGGCGAAGGTGAACGGAGCATGAGATACCCCCCGCTCGACGCCCTCGCTGCCGTCTGCACCGGCTCCTCAACGTTGCTGCTCGCCTTCCACCGCCGCACCGGCTGGATCATGCTGGCGGCCGGCGTGTGCTTCTGGATGGCGGTCGCATTGAAGGGGCGGCTCGGCGACCGGCCGATCTGGTGGATGCTCGCAGCGAATTTGTGGACGTTCGGATTCTCTATTTACGGATACCTTAACTGGGGGGATTAATGCAAGACGTTCGCATTGACTTGCTGCGCCCCGAGTTTCAGCCCATCGCCCGCTGCTGGCTGCACGCGCTCGTCGATGACCTTGGCATGAACGTGCGCATCCTTGAAACGCTGCGCACACCCGAGCGGCAGGCGGAGGTCAAGGCGGCAGGTAAGAGTACGCTCAAGTTCGGCTGGCACAACGTCGGTCTGGCGCTCGACTTTGCGGTGTTCGATGAGGTTGGTGCGTATCTGATGAACGACGCGACCGGCCTCTACACGCGCTGCGGCCTCGTCGCGGAATGGCTGGGGTGCGTCTGGGGCGGACGGTGGGCGAGACTGCGAGACTACGGGCACATCGAATTCCACGCCGGGTTCACGCTGCAACAATTCCTCGATGGGAGGAAGGGGGGATTGGTCACGTGACCAATAAGATTGGGCGATGGATCATTCTGCCCGACCTCCAGATTCCGTATGAGGACAAGCGCAGCCTCGCCGCAGTTGAAGCGTACATGGCCGCGCACCGCTGGGATGGGTGGCTACAGCTTGGCGACTTTCTCGACTTCAATGAGTTGTCATCCTATGTCAAGGGTCGCCCTGGCGCCGTAAGGGAAGATGTCGCGCGGACGTTTGAGGCAGGACGCGCGATACTGGTTCGACACGCGCGCATTCTGCGAACCAGGAACGTCGGCGCGCGGATGGTGCTGCTTCAGGGCAATCACGACTACCGCGCGGTCGCCTACGCCGAGGAGAATCCCGGCCTGCGCGAGCATCTCGACGTGCCCCGCAACCTCGGCCTCGACGATCTCGGCATCGAGTGGGTGCCGTCGTGGGAGAAAGGGAAACTGTTCAAGTTGGGCAATGCCTACTTTACACACGGACTCCTCACGGGGAAGTACGCCGCTGCGCGCATGGTGGATCACTTCGGAGTCTGCATCTATTTCGGTCACACGCATGACGTTTCCTTTCACCCCAAGGTGCGGCACGGGGACGACAAGACGCTGGAGGGCGGGTCGCTTGGGTGTCTGTGCAACTATTCGCAACGCTACATGCGCGGCGCGCCGCACAATTGGCAGCAGGCGGTGACAACGTTCTTTCTGCGCCCCAACGGTAACTATAACTTGTTTGTTGCGAGGATTTTTAATCATAAATTCGTTGGCCCAGATGGGGTTCTGTATGAGGGATAGGGCCGCTAAGTTGGCTTACGCAAATGGAGAATGAACGTGGGCAAGCTGAAAGAGGCGTGGAAGTGGGCCGTGGCGCTTGGCGGGGCGGCGCTCGCCGTGCTACTTGGCATCATGTCGTATGGCAGGCGCCGCTACAACGAAGGAGCGGGCATCGGTGAAGCAAAGCAGCGTGCGTCGGATGATCGAGAGGACTTGCAGCAAGCAGCGGAAACGGGGGACGATAGCGGGGTCCTTGCGGA
>ERZ1292632.1777-Hain-H43-01um-R2-1777-length-19761-cov-5_pt1 | contig 19761 bp, 24 predicted proteins | sample MGYA00564407_ERZ1292632 | MGnify/ENA primary metagenome ERZ1292632 (study PRJEB36523, sample SAMEA6512637) | groundwater metagenome | collected 2019-01-08 | study: AquaDiva: Metagenomics assemblies of 32 groundwater samples | reverse complement strand
CGGGCGTCGGCGATGGCCGCGTCCCACACCTTGAGGGCGGGGGCGGTGGCCGCGTTCCGCACCTTGCGGGCGTCGGCGATGGCCGCGTTGAACACCTTGTAGGCGGGGGCGGTGGCCGCGTCCCGCACCTTACGGGCCGATGCGGGGAGCAGTTCTGCTATCCACTCCACCGAGAGTCCCACCTTTCGTGCCTTTGCGATGGCGGCGAGCGTGACCTTCGTGCCACGCGGGAAGGTCTTGCGGAACACCGCCACCTGCGATTCACAGGCGTCGTGTGTTTCGAGGAGTTTGGCGGTGATTCTCACGGAGTGTCCTTTCGTGTTGCTGCGTCCAAGTCGGCCCGCAACTGCGCCCTGGCCTTTGCACCGGCTCGCACCGCGGCGGGGGCGTCATAGCGCAGACGGGCGGCGTAGAGCGCGATCTCGTGGCTGCGCTGTCGCTGTTCGCTCTCGGTGTTGCGGTTCATATGCGTCCCATTATAGGCATGCCCTTGTCACTGTGTCAAGTGGGGATGGGTGGTACCGCGGCCAGATGCCGAATCAACTGCTCGCCAACGAATCTGGTGTACGCAGGCGGGATGCCCTCCGAGAGTTCGCGGACGGTGATCGGCCAATCGGCATCGACACCCATCGCCCTGCGTTGCTCCGATATGGGCTCGTCCCACGCCCCAATCTCCATCGTGTACCGGAGATTCTTCCGACCCGACGACGACTTGAACCTGCGGGCCCATCCCTTGTGATTACACGGCGGCGACATCATCGCCAACCCGTCCACCTGGAAGGCCCGGTGGCGCATGACATCCAACCCGAACATCGACCCACACAGCACAACATCGGCGCGCAGCGGCGCACCCTCCACGTTCTCAATCACCGTCGGCACAGATGCGGTCGCGAGGTGGGCGAGGGTCTGCGGGAGTAGGTGCTCGTAGCGGTCGGTGATGTCTTTCACCGCGTTGCGATACCGGGTGTAGTGCTGGCAGGGAGGGGAAGCGTGGATCGCGTCAAAGCCACTCAGCGGGTAGGTAACCGCGTCGGCCTGGTGGAACTCAAACGGATAGTGAGCTTGAGGGGCGATATCCACGCCCACCACATCAAAGCCCGCCTGCGCGTAGCCAATAGCACCGGCACCCGCACCGCAGAAAAGGTCAAGTAGCCGCGGCACGCATCGCCTCCGTGACCTTCTGAGCAGCGGCATCAGCCACCTTCTGAGCAAACTTGACCATCTCAGCCTTGGTTCCGAGTTCCGCCCAGGTCTCAACCTTCGGCCAGAGACGCAGCAACGAAAGCAACGAATCCGCGGGCCATAGATCGTTGACTTCCATCAGGCGGCACAGGTTTGCGGTCCGCCACTCGATCTGACCCCGCGTCCCCAAGCCTGCGCCTTCGGACAAGGCACGCAGCAGTTCGTCCCACACATCGGCGGACTCGGGGCTGGCAGGCACGTCGAAGCCTCCCGTCACAGGCGGATCGGGCATCGTCGCACCCGAGACAGTCAGGTCGCCGTCGTCGTCGCCTTCGTGAGTCGCTGCGAAGTGCTCCGTGTCCCACGAAGCCCACGGCCACCGGCCACCGTCTTTCTTGTCGCCTCCGCCCTGGCAGGCGCGGTTGCCGCACTTCCAGGCCGGTTGCCGCGAGTCGTCGTTGTGGGCGGGGCGGTTGTCCAGTACGGGTTGCTCACAGGACGGGCACTTGAAGCCGCTGGGTGGCGACGTCGTCGGAGTGGTGCCAATCTGGGTGTAGTCGGCTTGCGCCATTTCGTCATCGGTGTAGGTGCCGGACAACTCCGCAGGAAACGCCTTGCGAAGCGCCAACGCCTCGGCGACCTTGCCGAGCATGGTGTGGGGCATCTTGCGCCACATGAACGCCTGCGGAGAGTCCAGGTCGGCGGGCCGGTATTCACTCCAGCGGGCCGTCGCCGCATACGGATAACGAATCCCATCGGCGGCTACCCGGTACACCGTCACCGTCGCCTTCTCCGGCCACCCGTCGGCGCCTTCCTCGAAGGTCGGGTCGTCGGAGCCTGCCATCAACCCCGAGCGTGCCGCGATCAGCCGGAACCCGTCGATGCCGGTCTGAATCGCCATCTTCCCCGACCGCTTCACCAAGTAGATTTGCTTGGCAATCGGATCCAAGCCGGTTCGTGCCGCCTGGTACATGAACACCTGCAACTCCGCATTCGTCGCGTCGGGGTTGATGGCGCGGATCAGTTCCTTCTGCGCGGGGGTGAACGCCACCTCCAGCGCAGACGGTTCACGCAACGCAATCGCGGTGTCGGGTTCCAGTTCGCCGTCGATCTCGTCGCCTGGTTCGTAGACGCTACTCATCGTGGCTCCTTCGTGTCGAGTGGGTATGGCTGGTGTCCGGCGAACCGGCGGGCCAGCACCGCCGAAGGTGACGGGTCGCCTTGGCGGTGTCCGCGGCCTTCGTTCTCGTCCGCCAATGACAGCCACGCACGCAGGCCGATCTCGTGGACCAGGATGCGGTCGAGCCTCATGGCTGCTCCTCTTTCGCCTTACAGGGATGTCTCGCTCCACTCATCAGCACACAAGCGATCAGCCAGAGCACCAGGCTTACCCAGTACCCGTCGGATTGCTCATCTGCCCCAGCCGATATGTACACGAAGACGACTCCGACCCATTTACGCCACACACACCAATGGACTCGGCCGAACCTCATGTGAGCACCAACTGTCCATTGTCAGTTACCGGCCGAGCCGACCAGTTCTCGGTCTGCTTTGAGGGAGTGAACGACCATGTGCTAAACCGCGCACAGCGCGGGCAGCGACAACCGGTGCCATGCGTCAGCCGGTACATGATCTGTCTCGTCGCGTGGTTGTGTCCGAGGTCGCAGGTTGATGCTTCGATGCTCCACCCCGCGGCACGCAACTCACTGACACGACTCCGCGCCGCCGACATGTACTGCTGTAAAAAGGTTGTAGCGCAAACAGACCCACCTAGAAGCATTGATTGAACGCGCTCTCGTTGCGTCAACTCGCGGGGGTCGGTCATGTCGTCACCAGTTCCAATAGGAGCCTCTTGCGACGACGACCGCGACTAGCGGAGTGGGCCCATATCAGCACCTGAACATACTTGAAGGCATCAGCCTCATCGGAGTCGGTGAGCAACGCTGTCCATCGTCCGCGCTGTCGCCACTCAACCGACCACACTTTGTGGCTCAAAACCAGCCGATACCGCGCGGTTCGTCGCATCATCATGCGTCCCCCTTCGCCGGCCCCGGCTGCCTCATAGTCACTTCGACGATGTCGGGCTCTGTGGGAGCGGACTCACCCTTGGCCGTCTTGAGCACGTAGGAGACGGCGGCGACGTTATGCCACGGCACATAGAAGCGTCGGATCACGGTGCCGAGCGCCATGTTCTCCGGGTCCAACGGCTCCTCGACGTCGACGGTGAGCAGCCCTACGGTTGCTGCGCCCCGCAGTAGTTGGTCGGGCCGGTCGCTGATGGTGGTGTAGCGGTGACCGTCGACGGTGTAGACGGTCAACTGATGTTTGGTCATGTCTCCCCTTTGCCTTCGAGACGGGTCACATCCTCCCAAACCTCTCCGACATGCGGAGCGTTCAGGTCACCGTCCTCAACCTCGCCGCCCACGATGCGGAGTTCCAAGCGGCGCTTGACGAAGTAGGCAGGCACCCCCCCACCGCCCCGGGGTTGCCAGAGCCATTCCAGGCGGACGGCCTTCTCTGCGATCATGTCGCGCAGGGTCACATCCAGCGTGCGGCCTTGCGCGGCGGCGTGGAGGATGCCCGTGGTGTTGTAGGTGCGCTTGGCCTTGTGACCGACCGCCAGCGCATAGCCCGAGCCTTCCACCGACTCGCCCTCGGCGGTGGCTTCCTTCACCAGCCCTCGACGCCACTCGCCGAGACGCACTTCGAGGGCCCGCACCTCACCGACGATGTCGGCGACCTTCTCCTCGGCGGGGGCGGGCAGGCTGATGAGTTCGTGGATCATCGCTCGGATGTCCGCCAGGTAAGCCAGGTGGGTGTTGCGGAGGGCTTCTATGAGCCGGTCGTCCATCGGGGTCATGGCCTGTCCTTTACTTCGATGCTCACAACGTGCCAGCCTGGTGCGACAAGAATCACCGGCTCTAAGACAGTGACCCACTCGGGCGTGTCGTCGGGGAACACACCCGCGGCCACGAGTCCATCCACCGATGCCTTGACGATTGTTCCAACGAGGTTCGAGGCATCCCGACGGCGTTTCGTGGGGTAGGTGACGGTCAACTGAACCGTCGAAGGCCGGTTGTTCTTCGAGGGATGGTTCCAGCCTGCTTGCTTCGCGTTCCAGTAGGCGGCGTCGTGCCACGCTTTCACTCGCTCTGCCCTGCGACCCCAATGAAGGTTCCGGTCCTCGTTGGTCGACCAAGGCGGCAGCGGCGCGGGGTAGGTGATGGTCATGTCGGAACCTTCTCGTCTAACCCGGTCTGCCAAAGGTGGGCATTCATGTCCCGGGTTGGGATTTCGTGCCGATGCCCCGCCTCTGGCACGGTGTACGCCCACGGCGCTGCAGGTACTTCGTGACTGTGCAGCTTGCCGTTCTCGTCATAAGACGACGCCGTAAAAGCGAAGCCCACGATTACCGAGTGGCTGTGTCTCGCCGTGCTCATCGTTGCTCCCTTGAGACTGTGACTACCCGCAGAGTAGGGTTTCCTTGAGGGCATGTCAACTGCTATCCTCATCGGCATGAACCAGGGAACCATCGGAGACGTCGCTGACCAGCACAAAGTGTCACGCCAGCGGGCGGATCAGTGGACGAAGGAACACCCAGACTTCCCGAAGCCGCTGCGGACTAGTCGCGTCGGCAACATCTACAACCTCGACGCAGTGGGCAAGTGGGCTGCGAAGCACGGGGTGGGCAAGTCGTGACCATCATCGAAGGACCGGGATTCCTCTCTATCCACCCCACCTCTGCCACCACGCGGCTCATAGGAGTCCCCATCTGCCCCGACCTGCTGGACATCGACGACCTCGGCGAAGCCGACAATTGGCGGGGCCATCTGGTCCGCGGGTTCTTTCGGCTTCTAGGGAGACCCAAGTGACCACCATCGTCGGGGTGGGTGAAGACCCGCGACCACTCGGACATCCACCCGACGTGAACCGTTCCGACCTGCGAGCGCAGGCGATGGCACGCGACGGCCGATGTGTGTGGTGCGCGGTGTTGGGCTACCGCAAGGACCGCTCCGACATCCTGGAACTGGCCCACCTGAGAGGCGTCGGGATGGGTGGTCGCAAGTCGGCGGACACGCTCGACGGGGTAGGAACTTTGTGTCGAATCCACCACGATCTGCTGGACGGCAGGAACTACGCGGACAAGCGTGTCGAGATCGCCGGGCTGCTCTCATACGTCGTCGCCCACAGGTAAGCACGCCAGAAACACGGAGGCCCCGGATCACTCCGAGGCCCCGGCTCACGTCATCGCTTCCCACAGCAACAGCCACCCCCAGGCGACGATGAAAAGGGTGGCGGTGATGATGCCCACCACCGCCCAGTCCTTGTAGCCCCACCACCGCCATCCGCTCATACCCTTCACTGTAGTCCCCAGCGAAGACCCCCCACCCCTCGCCTCTGCAGCCATCGCCTCGTGCGCGAGCCCGGGTGACAAAGGAGGCATGCCCACTCCTGCGGTCGGGCCGTTGCGAGATGCCTGTGTGTGGTCCCCCCCCGGGGGGGGGGCGTCGTTACGAGCCGGGCTCCCCGTTCCATTCCGTAACGCTGCTTCCCCTCCAGGGCGCGTCTAGCGCGCTTCACTACATGCTGAGGGGTCGGGCTCGTGGGGCTCGGCAGATTCCTCCCCTATCCCGTCAAGTGGTCTTGACAAGATGGCTTGACTATGGGACAATGGCAACGCGGGATAAACCCCTACCCCGTGAGGAAACAATGACTAGCGAGAACATCGGCCAGTGCGAGGAGTGCGGGCACCTGCACTATGACCGGGACACCTGGACGTTCGAGGAGTGTCCGCTACGCGCCGAGGGTTGCGCGTGCCCCTACGCGGCTGGAACCCCCGAGATCGAAGACGAGACGCGGCAACTGGCAGACGACTCGCCATGTTTGTGCGGAGCAGGACGTAACCCCGCCACCGGGGAATGCTCAGACGCCGAATGTGTGACCCGATGACCCCCTATCCCACCAACCTGCCGGGCCTCGAACTGGTCAAAGTAGACAGAGTCCGAGACGCCATCGGCGCACTTTGCCCGGAATGCCCGCAACTGTGGACCGCGGCCGACCCGGTGCCGTGGCACTGGTCGAACAGCCGGAACATGCACCGCCGAGGAACGGGCCATAAGACGATCCTGGTGGCGATAGTGGACCGGCGCAACGAACATGGGGTCGGCCATGACTGACCTCACCAGGCTGCACAGGCTCACGGACCTGTCCGAAGCCTCAGACTGGCTGAGGGGAGAACGGGACCAGGAGATTCGTATCCTGCACCGCAACGGCATGCCGGTAGCCCAGATCGTCACCGAGACCGGACTCACCAAGCAGCGTATCCACCAGATCATCCACAAGGAGACAAGGTAATGACAACTAGCCCACCGATGGACTTGAATCTCATGGTCTTGGCCGGAGCCGTGGTAGACCACATGGTGTTCGAGGAGGGGCCAGGAGAGCCCACCCCCAGGATGCTCGTGAGGGTCTATGTCGAAGACAACGACATCGGACCAATGGTCATCCCGGTCATGTGGTATCGGAACGACGACGGAGCCGCCTTCGACCAAGTGAGCGCCCTGCTCCACCCCGGATCGAGAGTGTGGTGTGCTGGTGGCCTTGCCCATGAGCACAACTACGACACTCTGACCTTCCGGGCTGAGCAGGTCTGTGTGCGGGACGATCCCGACGAGTAACACCACAACCTACCGAACACAAGGAGCCTCCGAGACCATCCATCGGAGGCTCCACCGCGACCCGGGCCCTAAGCGAACCATCGACCCCCCCCATCCACCCAGGCCAAAACCCGCGGCACCATAAGCAGCACCACGCCCCTGGGTCCACCCCCCTCCCCTGCCACTCAGCTTGACAGAACACACCCCATACCCCGTTATGTCAAGAAACCCGCGGCACGGTGCTACGACGACCCTACTTAGCACTAATAGCCTATGGTGGTCTTAGTTGGGTGGTGTTTTGTCGGTGTGTGTGTCATGTTGGTGCCGTGTTGTGGCGGGGTTGCGCCATTCGGTGGCGGGGTGCTGCCAAGCTTTGGCGGGATGCTGTCATCGCGGGTTCCGGGTTTCTTGGATTGGGGGTTATGTGAAACCCCTCTTGCCTTGTGTGAGGGGCGTCTACGCTACTTTTTCGCTGCTTGGCGTTTCTTCCATTCGTCGAGGGACCAGGGGTCGCTCTGGGTTGGGTCTGCTGCGGCTTTGCGTGAGAGGCGGTCGTTGGTGCGGTCGGCTTCTCGCCAGGCCCGCGAGTGTTCTTTGAGGCCCTTGCTTCTGGTTCTTAATCCGGACATCTGATGACTCCCTTGCTCACCGTTCGTCTTGTTCAGAGCGAACCCCACCCACAGTCACCAATCGTGGATGCGTTTGTACGCATCGTTGATTCGATGCTCTCGCCGGCACGAGGGGGCTGTCCGCTTGTCGTTAGGACACGGGGAGGCCGGCCCTGCTACGGGGGTGAAGCCGGTGACTGGCCGGTGACCGTTGCTTCGGGGGAGGTTGCGTTATACCCTCGGAGCGGCTATGGTCTGAGACGCCTGGTGTACAACCCCGACCATAGCGACCCCGGTCGCGAAGGTCAAGCGGACCCCCGTGACCAACGTCCGGGGGTCCGCTGCATCCTTCGGGTATCCTGTGGCGATGAGCCACAAAGGCCCGGCGGAGGGCACCTCCACCTCGGCCCGTAAAACGGTGTTCTTGGAGCACCTCGCCCTCTGCCAGACTATCGGTGAGGCCGCCAGCCTGGCGGGGGTGTCGCGCGACACCGTCTACACCTGGCGTAACGCCGACGCCGACTTCGCCGCCGAACTCGCCTCCGCACTCGAACGCAGCGTCAGACGGCACAAACGCAAGCTCTCAAGCGTAGGCGGCAGTTTCGCTGGCGCCGCGGCCAAACAGGCCCGTCAGGACCGTTTCTTGGAGACCCTGGTCACCGCGTCGTCTATCGAAGAGGCCGCCGGGTTGGCCGGGGTCGCCCGCGACACCGTCTACACCTGGCGTCACGACCCTACCTTCGCCCGCCGCATGGAAAAGGTCATGGGACTGGTGAACGTCCGCAAATCCGCGGTCCGCAACAAAGACCTCGTCGTCTTCGACCCGTTCCGGGCGAAGCCTGTCCCGCCTCCGCTTTCCCAGTTCCGCCGCGACGTGTTCGGCTTTCCTTCCACTGCCACCCAGGCGGCGTTCTGCCGAGCCTACGACGACCTCACCAACCTGGTGATCTTCTGGGTGGCTCCCGCCGGAGGGGGCAAGGATGTCACCGCGATGCACGCCGTCGCCCACGCCGCCGCCGCCGAGGTTCCCCGGCTCGGGGTGCTGTGCGAAAACGAGGGTCAGGCGAAGAAACGGATCGACTCCTACCTCGACCCCTATTTCACCGACCCCACCCTGTACACCCGGGCCCCCGACATCCCCGGCGGGACCGTGCCCACCACCAACTTCATCGAGGACTGGGGGCCGTGGCGCTTCGATTCTCGGCTCCGGCTGCCCGACGGCACCAAACCGCCGCAGACCAAATGGGAGGCGCATAACAAGTGGTTCGTCGGACGGGCCACCCCGATGGCCGACCCGTCACTGTGGGCGGTCGGCCTCGGATCGTCGATAGCCGGTTCCCGGGTGCAGCTGATGGTGTGCTCCGACCTGTTCACCGTGGAGAACCAGCGCAACCCCGGCTTCCGCAAAGACCAGTTGGACCTCATCAACGGCACCCTGGCGTCACGGTTCGACGAAGCCGGGCGTCTCATCTTTCTGAACCATCATGTCGGGCCGCCCGGAGCTTCCAACCTTATCGAACTGATGGAAACCTACATCGCCGGAGCCCGTGTCATCTCCCGGCTCGGCGACTACACCAAATACTCCAACGGGGTCGCCACCATCATCACCCCGGCGCTCACCGTTTCAGAGACCGGGGAGCTCACCTCGTACTGGCCCGCTCGGTTCCCGATCCGGGACACCCTGATCCTCGGCGACCGCCGCTTCATCGCCGCCGACCTCACCCACGACGAGAACAAGGCTTTGGCCCAGCAGGGGGCACGGAGAATCCGTGGGCTGGTGGAAACCCGCCAGCGTATCGGTGACGGCCTGTTCAACCTGATCTACCAGCAGTCCCCGGAGTCCTCCGCGTTCGGGGACTTCACCACCGAGGTCCTCGACGGCTGCGACGACCCCACCCGTAGCTTCGGGATGAGCCGCCCCGGCGAAATGCTCATCCAGGGGGTCGACCCGGCCCGTTCCGGCGGGGCCGGCTGGGTGATGTGGGGGGTCAACGGCGAAACCGGGGTACAGACCGTAGTGGACTTCTGGCTGGGGGAAGGGCTCGGCTTCACCGGGATGCGTTCACAGTTGATCGCCGCACCCGTCGAGCAGTGGCGGCCCCGCTACCTGGTGTGGGAGGACAACTATGAGGGTGAAACCCCGCTTCACCCCGACGCCGCCGCCATCCTGCGACGCTTCAACACCACCCTGAAGCTCCACCACACCGGCCACAACCGTACCACCGGAACCTGGAATGTCATTTCGATGCTCGACGACATGCGCGACGGTCTGATCCGATTCCCCGCCGCCACCGAATCCGACCGCCTCGCCATGCGCCGCTTGAAGGAGCATTTCATGGCCTTCGAGTCCGGCGGATACACCGAACGCAAGGTCGGTTCGGTTACCCGTCGTCGGCTGCAACCCGACGACGGCTGCATGGCGGCGTGGATCGGATGGCGTCACGGTAAGGTGCTGCTGAAGTCACGCCGGTCTGCGCGCAAGGTGGCTACCATCGGCGCCGCACGGTCGGTCACAGAGGCATTCGCAGGATATCGGAACTAGAGGCATGATACCGCCGATGACTATTTCGATACCGGGACTCATCGAACGGCGCGCCGCCGCCGTCGAGGCCAACCGCAACTCGAAGCTCCGTCAGACCCGCGCCCACCGTATCTTGCGCGACGAGTTCCAGGTGGTTTGGCCGAATCTCACCACCACCGACGGTGAACCCGCGGTGGAGAACATCTTCCTCGAAGCCGCCGAGGATAAGGCCGCCACCGCCGCGTCGATCCTGCCGGTGTTCGACGTCCCCCCCCGTAAAGGCACCCGGGCCGACCGGGCCGAACGCGAAGCCGCCCTAGCACGGAGAGTGTTCGTCACCCTGGCCCAGCGTTCCCGTCTCGACGCCCACCATGTCGCCTTCTACCTGGACTGGTTCGTCCACGGCGTCACCGCGGCGATGCCGTGGCGTGACCGCGACCAGAGCGCCGGCTTCCCCTACGTCTGTCGGATCGAGCCCCGCAACCTTTACCCGCTGCGGTGGGGACCGCGTGGCGAACTCGACGAGGCTCTGGTCATCCGTCGCCGCGGCCTCGCCGACCTGGTACGCGAATACGGGGCTTCCAACACCGGTCTTTTGACCCTCGGTGCCCGCACCCAGGGGCGTTTCGTCGGTCTCTACGAGGAAATCTGGTGGGCCGATGAGGACGCCTGGGGGATCGCCGTGGGCTACGAACCGGGGGTGACCAACGGCGACTTCAACTACCGTCGGCCGTCGCAGGTCGGGTTCTCCAACGTGTCGATGGAGTGGCTGGTCGCTCCCCACCGTCACCTACTTGCGGGCTGTCCCATCGTCGCTCAGGCCACAGTGTCCGCCGACGGTGAAATCCGCGGCAAGCTGGACGCCATGCTCCCCGGCCTCAAAAACGCCCACCAACTCCAGACCGAAGCCAACTTGAACCTGCTGCGAAACATGCACGCCCCGCCGCTGATCCAAAACATCGAGAACGAGGAGATGTGGGGGCCCGACGCCATCCTCAAAGGAGTACGCGGACCCGACGAGGCCCGCGTCGTCTACCCCCGGCCCCCGGTGGACTACGCCGCCTACGCCCAGGTCGACCGGTTCCTGCAATCCGCCCGAGGCGGCGGCGCCTTCCCCCAGCAACGCTCCGGTGAACCCGGTGCATCCATCGTCTCCAACGTCGGGGTCGCCGCTCTGCAGGGCTCCTACAATGCTCAGCAGGCTTGGGCGCAGACCGACATGGCCCGCTACTACGGCGAGTTGTTCGCCCGTCTCGCCAACTTCGACGAGGTGTATTGCGGCGGCACCAACAAGCAGATCGACGGATTCGACGAAGGTGAAGCCTTCTCCGACCACTACGACCCGGCGGTGTTCTGGCGTGGCGATTACCGGGTCAACGTGTCGTTCCACGCCATCGGGGTCAACGCCGCTCAAAACGTGATGAACCTCGGCGCCGCCGCCCGGCTGGGCATGATCTCGATGCGGACCGCGATGCGCCGCTCGGGCCTGGTCCCCAACCCGGTCGCCGAGGAGAACGACATGGCGCTGGAACGGGTCACCAACTCGTTCTACGCCCTCTTGGACTTTCGGATGCAGAACGGTGACGACGCTCCGCTGCGCCGCTACTTCGAGTTGTTGGACTCCGATAAAGAGACCGCCCGCTCGGCGATGACCAAGGTCATGGCCGAACAGACCGAGAGAGCCGCCGCGCAACCCCAAAACCCCATGATGGCCGGGGCGGGGATGCCGCCGCAGATGACCCCCGCCTTGATGAGTTTGGTGCAATGAACGACGGACTGATCCGCGGAGTCTCGCGTCCCCGCGGCGCCCTCGCGGTGTGGCGGCGGGGCCGCATCCGCTGGTACTGGTCGGTGTGTGTCGGTGGCACCAGTTGGACCTCCCCGGAGACCTCATGGACCCGCCGCGTCCATCGCCGCGCCGCCCGTCGCCTCGCCTCCACCCCGAATCGCGCAGACCGGCGTGCCGTCGGAGCCCTCAATGACCACGCGTAGTTCCCGCAGCACCATCCCGCCGGGCGCCCCCTACGGTCAGCGCAAGGCCACCAAGGAAGCCTTCCAGGCTGCCGGGGTTCCCACCACCCAGCGTGACCCGTCGCCCAATCCGCCGGGCCGTCCCCGCAGCAGTCCCCTCCAACAGGCCCCCGAGTATCAGCCCGAAATCGACGGCTTCGTCCTACGTCAGCCGACCCCGGGATTCGAGATGCGCCCCACCGAAGAATCGCGGGTGGTGGCCCTCCTCGAAGCCTCATCTGATCCCCTGCTGGCGAATCTCGGGTACCGGCTGCGGAGCCTCTGATGACGGTTCTCTCCGAGCTTGGGGGCAAGGACTTCGCCAAGCCCCTGGTCCCGAAACCCCGGGCCACCGCCGGGAACATCCGTGTTCGGGGGGAACGGGCCCCCGACACCCCACGGTTGCAGCGTCTCGCCGGAATGTACGGCGTGTGGCAGACCCGGACCAACGGCACCTACGACCCCGGGCGGGCGCTGGCGTTCGCCCGCCTCTACGAACCGCGGATCACCCCCGAACTCGAAGAACTCCTGATGCGCGACTTCACCGTCGGTGTCGCCACCCTCGAAGCCACCCGGTTTCCGGCCGCGGTCCCGTTCGTCGGCACCATCGTGGACCGGCTGCTCTCCGCCAGCGACGCCCAGTTGTCCCAGGTTGGGGCCAACCTCCTGGGCGCCGAGATGCGGCTCCGTCAGAACGAGGCGCATTCCACCACCATTGCGGACCTCGACACCCCGGGGGTGTATGCCATGCTTCCCCCCGAAGTCGCCCTCCAGGAACAGAGGCGTGGCGGCACCGGAATCCCCGAACACCTAAAGGCCGGGGCACCGGCGATGGTCGGCAACTTCTTTGCCCGGCTCTCGGGCCGCGAGATGACCTGGCTGCGCACCGGGGGACATCTGGCGGTCGGAATCGACGGCGAATCGTTCTTCGATGTGATCCTCGACGGCGACATCGGCGACGGCGCCATCGACGCCATCGTCGCCCTCACCGAAGCCGTCTATGGCACCCGGCACCGCCTTGCAGAATCCGATGACGTGGCCGGTCAACAGACCAATGTGGGCGCGTTCTTCGAGTTCGTCGGTGCCGTCACCGACCCGATCTTCCGTCTCAAGGACGCCATCGACGCCCCCCTCAACTGGCTTTTGGATCAGTCCCCCGCCGACGAGTTGACCGCAACCCAGGAGGGGCGCCGCTACCGCTCCTCCAATGAGATCGTTTCGGACCGCACCCGGGCCACGCTGGAAGGCCTCACGGTCGACTTGGACTCCGACGCCGTCGTCATCGCCGCCGCCGCCCAACTCGGAGTCCAAGGGATGGGGGTCGGAGCCGCCTACGACCTGAGCCGCGCCTGGTACGACTCGCTCACACCCACCGAACGGGCCGCGGTGGAAGCCGAGATGGAGGACGAGACCAAGGCGTCGATCACCGAGACCCTCACCGAACTCGCCGACAAACGCCACTCCGTAAAACGTGCCCTCGACGACACCGTCGCCATCGTGGGGACCGCCGCCAACGCCTGGATGACCTTCACCCAATCCAACATTGTTCATCTCGCCGATTTCATCGAGGACGTCAGCGAAGGGGTGATGGCGATCCCCAACGAAGGACTCGGAGGCTTTGGCGCCGCCTTCTCCCCCGACGGCCCCCTCCCCGAGAGCGCCGCCGACTTCATGGGACTCAGCGACGACAACCCATGGCGGGGCCTCGTCGACTTCGCCGCGTCGGTCGCCGGTGACCCCCTGACCTGGATCGGGATTTCGGGGCCGATGCGTGGCGCCTACATGCGCCGGATGCTCACCGAAGAGGGCGGAGCCGCCGAGTTCCTGGCCCGCCCCCACACCCAACCCTGGTTGGCGGCGCTCACCGAGGCCCAGGCTGCTGGCAACCGTCGCATCGGGGTCAGCCTGCTCACCGCCCAGGGCATGACCCGCCGCGGCCTGGAGGAGTATCTGGCCGGGGCTCCGGTGGTCGAAATCCTCGAACGCGAAATGTCCCAGGGGCTGTTCATCCCCACCCTCACCGGCAGCCTCAAGTTCCACAACCAGGCGGTACAGATACGCCGTCTCGCCTCCCTGGGCGACTCCGATATCGCCGAGTATCTGCGTGGCGCCCTCAGCCAGTTCTCCACCCGCCGCAACCTGTCTCTGGCTCCCGACAACGCCATGGATGACCGAATCGCCGTCGCCATGGCCCGCTCCACGGTGGACCCGTCGTGGATCGCCGACCCCCGCCTGTTCGACGACTACATCGACGAGGTGCTGAGGTTCACCAACCCCGATGAGCGTGCCGCCAAACAGGTCGTCGCCCTCCAGGCGGAGCGTCAGGCGGCGCGGCGCAAAGAACTGGTGTTCGAGGCCCGCGCCGCCGGGCACCGGCCGTTCCTCCAAGCCGACGCCGCCGCCCGTGAAACCTCCGACCGCCTGTTCCGCCTCGAAGCCGAAGCCGCCCAGGCGCGCCGCGGCGTCACCGACACCGGCCTGTTAGACGACACGCTGCGCCGGGCCGAGGATGCCATGGTCGCCGACCCCACTGCGGTGAACACCGCCGATTGGCGGGCCGCGGTTGCGGCCCGTGAGGCCGCCGACGACACTGCAGGACGCCTCGCCGCCATCGAGGATCGCATCGATGTGATCCGCAACGCCGACGAGCGGCTCTCGGACCTGCGAGGTTCACTGTCCTCCGACCCTGCTGCCGCTACCGCTTACACCGCGTTGCGGGCCAAGGTCGCCGAAGTCGCCCGGGTGTTGCCCGCCGGCTACGGCGGTGAGGTCTACGCCAAGCGGAAGGCGGCTGCCTTGGGCTGGCTGGAACGCTACCGGGTCGAGGCTAAGGAGTTGGAGCGGCTGCGGATGCTGCGCCGCCGCGTCAACGCCCCCGGTGGGGCGCGGGCCGCTCTGATCGAATCCGACCGCCGCTTCTACGAGTCGTGGGGCCGCGCCGCCGGACTGGAGACACCCGAGGGCCGTATGGCCTGGGAGCGGATCACCGGCGTAAAGACTCCCACCACTATGGACGGTCTCGCCGAAGCCCTGGCGATGGGTGACACCCAGCAGGCCGCCGTGCTGCGAGACATCTTGGGCGAAGGGCCCCGCGGCCTTTCCCCGATCCCGGTGTCGCCGATGGAGATGGTCGCCTACATGGGGCGACACTCCGACGAGTGGTGGTCGAAGGTGATGATGCGCAACCCGGCCTTCTCCAAACGGTTGCTGGCCCGGGGCATGGAGAACATCCGCAAGACCTGGACCGCCAATGTGCTGTTCAACCCCTACACCTTTCTGCGTTCCAACCTGGATGAGCCGATCCGCGACTTCTTCATCAACGGCAGAGGTGCCTTCGGCCGTGGGCTCAAGCGGCTGCGTGCCGGGTTCCAGACGGTGGAGTTGTCTGACATCGCCAACGCCTACGCCTACCGCATGGCCCGCCCCTGGCACGCCCCCGGCGAGTCCCCGCAGTTCATCGCCGCCTCCCGCACCGCCGCCCGGTTCGGAGCCGACGAACTCGGCCTAGAGTCGCGGGTCGGCCAGGCCGCCTTCAACAACGAGGCCCGCCATCTGTTCAACGGCGTCCTGCCATCACGCCCGGTGGTGCGCGCCTGGGCCAAGGCCCGTCACAGCGGCGACGACTCCGCGTTCCTGTCCTGGTGGCAGGATCAGGCTGGCCGAATCCTGGTGCCCCCCAGGATGACGTCGGGTGGGGTGACCACCAAGATGACCGCCGAAGGGGTGCTTGACGGATGGGACACCGTTTTGGACGCCTTCGCTCATCAGGTTCCCGCCGCCAACCGCTCCTCCTGGAAAGCCGCGGTGCTCAAAGGCTGGGCCGAGGGCGATGACCTTTCTCCGGCGGTGCTGCGCCAACTCAAGGTGCTGCCCTCGTCCACCCCGCAGATCAAGGGGCCGATGAACCGGGGGTACGAGATGTTCTTCGGCCGTCCCGGCGGCACCCACGGCTCCCTGGTCTACGAGGAGTTCTACGGTCAAGCCTACGGGGTGCTCGCTGCCCGCCATTCTGAGAAACTGCTCACCGCCGAGCGCCTCGCCGAAATCTCCGGCTCCTCGGTGACCCAGGCCAAGATGATGCTCACCTCCTCCGACCCCCTGGTCGATGATCTGGTCCGCAACCAGGGCTGGTTCACCGAACGCGCCCTCCACGTTCAGGCCTCCCGGGTGGCCCGTATCCACGCCGACCACATGGCCTACCAGATGGGCGCCACCTCACTGGCCGGTCAGCGGCTGGCGCAGGTCTTCCCGTTCCTCAAGGCGCAGATGGACTTCCTGGGGTTCTACTGGCGCGAACTCACCTCAGGTTCGGAGTTGGCGCTGTCCGCCACCGGCCAGCGGGCGTTGCGCATGGTCGGCGGCGGATCGCTGATCGACAAGGGCCTCCCCTTCCTGGGTAAAAGCGTCCAGATCGCCGGGAGCCCCCTCAACTTGCGCCTCGCCGGTCGGATCATGGACATCTTGGGCACCGTGGAACGGCTCCCCGACGAAGCCTCCGACGACGTGTTCGGCCGCATCCTGAACAACTACACCTTCCTGCCCACCGACCTCAACGACGACTTCTGGCTGCAACTTCAACCCGGACTCGCCCCGATCCCGTCGTGGCTGCTGCACATGCTCCCCGTTGAGGCCTCCGACGACGACCCGCTGGCCTCGTTCGCCGCCGCCACCCGCCGGTTCCTCGACGCCGCCTGGCCGTCGTTCACCTTCAACTCAGACCAGACCGACGCCACCGACCTGTTCAACTTCGTCCTCCCTGACTCGCGGGTCTCGGGTCGTCGTATCCTCGAACGGGGCCTGGAGATGGCGGTGCCCCCCGGATTCTTGGGCTTGGGCAACCCGATGCGGACCTCCGAAGGGTTCTCCGGGTTCTTCGGCACCCCGCCGGGATTCCACAACCTGCTGCGTCAGCGTATCGCCGACGAGATTGCCGCCAACCCCGGACTGGTGAAAGACTCCGACGAGTGGAAGGAAACCGTGCGTCGGGTCACCACCGAAACCTACCGTGACGCCACCCGCGATGCCGCCTTCGACACCGCAAAGACCGTGCTTGCCGTCTCGGGGTTCGAGTTCGACGCCGACGACGGCCAGCAACTCGCAGCCTACGAAGGACTGATCGCCGACCTTTCCAACCTCCACACCCGCGGCATGGTCGGCGACCCCACCCGAGACGAGATCACCGACCTGTGGGCCCGCTACCAGTCCGGTGACATCACCTACACCGAAGCCACCCGCCTCGCTGATCTGGCGCAGGATGTCCTCTACGGGGTTCCCGACCTGTGGACCGACCTGCTGGTGGTCCGTCACCCCGAGATCGCCGCCAACCTCACCTCACAATGGAAATGCACCGAGGATTCTCCACTCGGAGCCTGCCGCGGTGACCGCCTGGTCATCGCCCCGGGAGCCGACGGCCGCGCCTTACGCGCTCAGGGCCAGGCCCAGGGATGGCTGGTGCGCCGCGACCCGGCCGACTTGTGGGACGACACCTACGCCCGTCATGCCGCGGCGGCTCGCCGTCTGCGCACCCAAATCTGGACCGCCGCCACCGGATTGAAGTCGTGGTCGTCGGTGAATCCGGCCTTACCCGACAGCCGGGTCCGGGTCGGCGGATTCGAGTTGCAGGCGCTGCGCGACCTCGGGGCCGACGTCCCAGACGGTCGGGAGGTGATCTACACCCGCCGCCAACTCCATGACCTGCTGTTGCCGTTCTCGTTCGAGTCCCACGTCGCCGACTTCTCCACCTCCGCCACCGACGCCCTGACCCGGCCCTACGGCATCCCCCAGGCCATCACCCAACTGCGCGCCCAACTCGTCGAGGAGGGCTACGACCCCGACGACACCTACACCTGGCCGGAGCAGACCCGGGCCTATGTGCGGGGCCTCTACGATCAGGCCATCACCCAGGGGATCATCACCCAGGCCGAATACGACCGTGAACTCGCCCCGCGTTACGGCGACCTGGCCTACGAAGCGCCCGACCCGCCCGCCTTGGCCCAAACCGCCTACCACTTCACCGTCGATCCCCGCGACCTGTCCATTGTGGACGGCGACACGGTACGGGTCACCTTCGGCGACGGCGAACAGCGCATCCGCCTGATCGGGATCAACGCCGCCGAAGCCAACACCGTCAACCCCGAGGCCTATCAGGCGTATCTCACCCAGACCGAATCCCTCCGTGCCCTGATCGACGCCGCCCAGGAGGTGGCCTTCGCCGTCTACGCCCCCGAACGGTTCCTCACCACCCAGGAAGTCGCCGACGGTGAGGTACGATGGCTCATGTGGTTGTATCTCGATGGTCGCCCGGTGTTCGACCCTGATTCGTTCACCTCGACTCAGCCTTCGGGGTACCGCATCGGCGGAGGCGGCATATGAGCATCGACTGGGACTGGTTCTCCGATGTCGTCGAGGAAATCCAGGACGCCGCCCGTCAGTACCAGGTCAACCAGCCCACCGTCCGGCCCGGCGGCGGCGGCGTCGTCTTTACCGGGGACACCGGTTTGGGGACCTCGGGCGCCGTAGACGACACCTCGGCACCGCCGTCATGGTCGTCGTCCGACACCAGGTTCTACGGCATCCGTGACCTGCTCGTCACCCAATCCGGGTTGACCATCTCCGACACCTCGGCGTCGCGGGTGCTCGACGACTACGGTGCCAGATTCTACGCCGACCACGGCCGGTTCCCCACCTACACCGAGCTCCGCGGCGACGGCACCCTGTTCGCCGAGTTGACCCGTTCGGCGTTGCGCACCGACCTGCTGCCCCCGGTGTACGGGGTGCGCGGCACCGATGGCGAGATTCAGTTCTACGACAACGCCGGGGCCTTCCCCACCCCCATCGCCCGCCCCGGCACCCTGTGGGCGGGCACCTACGCTCAGGTTCCCCAGGCTCCGATCTACTCCCAGGGCGAGTACGACCAGATCATCAACTGGGACGCCATGGGCGCTCCGAGAGGAAGTGGTAGTGGCCGCGGCGGACAGGTGTTCGATAAGGCGCAGATGGACGAGTACATCACCCGCTCCTGGGGGTCGCTGATGCTCCGAGAACCACCCCCAGGACTCACTAAGCGCTTCATCAAGGCGTCCAACGCCTTCTGGGCGCAAGGCGGCTCCCTAGACCTCGAAACCTGGCTAAAGGACCAGATGCGGGCCACCGCCCGTTACCAGGTGCTCTACGGCCGCAAAGACCCCTCGATGTCCGAGGAGCAGCACCTGTCGCTCTACTCCGGCCTGGCTCGCCAAACCGGGGTCCGCCCGGCCCTGGTGACCCGTTTCACCGTCCGTGGCGCCGCCGGGGCCGGTTCGCCCGCCGCCTTCGCCAACATGTTGAGCGAGACCGCTGAGGTCCAGGGCCTCGGCACCGGCCAGTTGTCCCGCCAGTTCGCCCAGATCGTGTCGGGAATCCCGTCATGACCGTCCCCACCCGTCCCACCGGCATCGGGTACGACGACCCGTTCGACATTGCCAATGTCCCCGCCGGGCCGTCCGACCCGCTGGTCAGCAACAACATCGGCCAGTGGTTGGCCCGTCAGTACGCTCTCTACCTCAAGTCGCAGGAACAGACCGAAACCTTCGATTTCGATCAGTACGCCCAGCGGGCCGGGGCGCAGCGCCCCACCACTCCGAGTGGTACGGTCAGCCCTGCCGGACATCCGCCGACCACTCCAAGTGGCGGAGGTGGCGGTGGCGGTGGCTCCCCGGTCATCGATCCACCCGGCGGTGGTGGCGGTGGCGGCGGTGGAGGCGGAGGCGGAGGAGGTGGTGGTGGCGGTGGTGGCGGATTCGGT
>ERZ1292632.1773-Hain-H43-01um-R2-1773-length-19799-cov-7_pt1 | contig 19799 bp, 23 predicted proteins | sample MGYA00564407_ERZ1292632 | MGnify/ENA primary metagenome ERZ1292632 (study PRJEB36523, sample SAMEA6512637) | groundwater metagenome | collected 2019-01-08 | study: AquaDiva: Metagenomics assemblies of 32 groundwater samples | reverse complement strand
TGCTCTTTGATAAAATTTATAAACTGATTCTTCAGAATAATATTAACAATAAAAATATGATTTGTGTTGGAGATACTTTGTCTTATTCTGTTGAAAGATCCATTCCTAATGGACATTTTCTTAGATAGTTATTTCTCTTTCACAAAAATCTCATTGACTTTTTTCCAATTGATAACATGGAAGAAAGCTTCAACATAATCTGCCCTTTTGTTTTGGTATTTTAAATAGTAAGCGTGCTCCCAGACATCAATGCAAAGCAATGGCGTTTTTCCAAGGCTTAAAGGAGAATCCTGGTTTTTTGTCTGGATAATTTCAAGCTCTCCTTTATTTAAAACAAGCCATGCCCATCCGCTTCCAAATAAAGTTATGGCTGACTTTGTGAATTCTTCCTTGAATTTTTCATAAGAGCCGTATTTTTTTATAATTGCTTTTTCAATCTCTCCTGAAATTTTTACATCTTTTTTCAAGATTTCCCAGAAGAAATTATGGTTAACAAAGCCTCCTCCATGATTTATTACTGCCTGCTTTATTTCCTGGGGAATTAAATTCAAATTTTTAAGAAAGTCTTCTGCTTTTTTCTTTTGGAGTTCTGGATGGTTCTTTAATGCTTCATTTAATTTATCAGTGTAAGTCTGATGGTGTTTGTCATGATGAATTTTCATTGTAGCCTCATCTATGTAAGGCTCTAGAGAATTGTATGCATAAGGTAATGGAGTTAGCTGAAATGCCATAAAGTTAACTATAGTTTATGTTTTAAATAACTTTCGAATAATTTTTTTAAAGAAGTTTTGGTTTCTGTTCATCTCATGCTTTTTCTTCTGCTTGGCCTTAGCTTGTTCATTTTGCTTTTGTCTCTTAATCCTCTTGATTTTTTTGCAGAGCTTGTTAATCCTCTAAGAACACGCTTTTTGTTTCCAGGTTTTGCTATCCAGTTTATTGTTTTATCATTTTTTATTTCCGGCCTTTCGGGGTCAACGCATATAACTTCAAAGAAATAGTGAATTCCGTCTTTCCCAATAAAATATGAATTTAGAACTTCAAGATTAGGATGCTTTTTTTGAACTCTGGATTCTGCAATCCATTTGTAGTTCATTTTTAGGTTTTTTCTTATATGGAGCCTTTTTGATCTTCTGCCTTTATTCGGCCTTGATCTTTTATGACCTCCTCTCTGCACCCTTGCTCTTATTACTACAAATCCTTTTTTGTCTTTGTAGCCAAGCGCTCTTGCTTTGTCAAGCCTAAGGGGCTTGTCAACTTTTACTTGAGTTTCTGTGCTTCTCCACTCAATCATTCTGTTTCTTAGTGTCTCTTTGTCTGGTTTTTTCCAGGCTTGCTTTATATAATGATACATCCCATGTGTCATAGAATATTTATAGAAAATCGGTTTAAAAAGGTTTGGTGGGAACTTTTATAAATAGGTTAATTTTGATTTTAGTAATGAGGCTGTAGCTCAGCCTGGCTAGAGCACTGCATTCTGTTTTTGGTGTAAAAGCCAAGCAGAAGGTGATTCTGATAAGGTTAGGACGAGAAACTATCTTATCCTATCTTTAGTTAGGCAGGGGTCCTAGGTTCAAATCCTAGCAGCCTCATTATATATTTATAATTGTGAGGTTTTTACTTAATGCTCAGCTCTAGAATTAATTTCTCATTGAGCAATTTGTATTTTGTCAAGGGAAGATCTATAGGAATCAGTTTTTTGTACGCTTTGTCTTTGGCTATTGCCTTTATTTCAAGGCTGTTTTCCAGCTGATTTATCAATATATCTTCTGTTTTTTCAACGCCTGGCACATCGATTTCATAAACAACTTTATTTGCAAGCCTTCTTATGTTTGTGCTTGGCTCTAATTTTGGAAGCTCTGCGAATTTTTTTAAATTGTTTTCTGAAAATGAATTTATAGGCTGTTTTTGGGGTTTTGCCTCTTTTCTTGTCATTTTTATACTTTCAGGAGAGATTCTTCTTCCATTTATGAATAGCTCGAAATTTGTTTTTGGTATTGCAGCTTCTGATTTATGCATTTCCTTTTCAAGCATTTTCATTGCATTACTTAGCATTTTGTTCAGCATCTTTCCGCTAAATCCTCCTAACATTGCGCTTTCAAACATATTTGAGTTTTGCATGAAATCGTTTTTTCCAAGCATTCCCCACTCATCTTTATTTGATTTTGTTCTAACGTCTTCTCCGCAATAAGGGCAGAAGTCAAACTTCCCGCTTAGCTTTTCTCCGCAACTATCGCATTTTTTTCTTTCGAACATTTTAATTTTTAGGTTTAGGTGATTTAAATAGTTTATTGATTTAAATTTTTTTTATGGCTTCTTTCCATGTGAGGAGTTTTTTTTGAGAGCCAAAGTGCTGGATTACCGATTCAGAATTTGCCAGACCCATTTTAAGGGATTTTTCTATATTCTGCGTTTTTATTAATGAGGCAAGAAATCCGCTTGTGAAAGCGTCTCCTGCCCCTGTTTTTTCTTTTGCTTTTATTTTGTGAGGCATTATAGAATTAAATGCTCCATCAAAAGAAATTACCTCTTGATCTCCATCTGTTATCACAACTGTTTTTGGTCCAAGATCATAAAGCTTTTGCGCCAGTTCTTTTTTGCTGTCTCCATTTACAATAAGCTGAGCTTCTTCTTTGTTTAGGATTAGAAAATCTATTTTTTTGAGAATTTTTTTGACATCTATATCTTGTTTTTTTAATGGGCGAGCATCCATGTTAAATGCTGTTTTAATTCCTTTTGCCTGACAATGTTCAAGAATTTTTATTTCTGTTCTAAGAGAGTCTTCTCTGAGAGTTGAAAAGAAAATCCATTTTGATTTTATGCTGGAATATTTTATGTCTTTTTCTTTTAGGTTGTCTGTTAGGCCATGATACGTAAGAATTGTCCTGTTTTTCTCAAATGAATCGAGGACTATTCCGTAGCCTGAATTTCCATTAGAGATTTTCCCTATAAACTTCACTTTTTCTTTTTTTAATTTTCTTAAGATTCTGCGACCTGATTCGTCGTTTCCTATTTTTCCTAGATATGCTGTTTTCAGCCCCATTTTTGACAGCCCTGCTGAAACATTGACACCTCCACCGCCAACTTCAAAATCTATTTTTGTCAGGGGAATTTTGTCTCCGACAGGATAGGCAATTTTTCTGTTTACCTCTTTTAGCCCAGTCTCCAAAAATATGTCTGTTGTTGCAGATCCAATACATATTACGTCGAACATTTTATCTTTGTTTTAAAGATTTACAGACTTAAAAACTTAATCATAGAAAGTTTTAAATAAATAGTTTTGCAACTAACTCTGTAAAAATGAGAAGAGGTGGTTTAGAAGAGCCTGTTTCTGGTGATAGGAAGATATTTTTTCTTAGCAATTACCCTCCAAAAGAGTGCGGAATTGCGACTTTTACAAAAGATCTTGTCACGTCGATGAATCGCCGTTTTAATCCAAAGCTTAAGTCAAGAGTAATTGCCTTGAATGATCCTGAAGGCCATTACAGATATGACAGCAGAGTTCTTTTGCAGTTCAACAGGGATGATCCGGAAGATTTTGTCAGAATGGCCAAACAGGTTAATGAAAATGATGAGATTCAATTAGTCTGCATTCAGCATGAGTTTGGGTTGTATGGAGGAAATTACGGAGAGAATGTTCTTAGATTTCTTGAGAATCTTGAGAAGCCTGCTGCAGTAACTTTTCACAGTGTTCTGCCGTACCCTGATTTTGAGAGAAGACAAATTGTCAGGTCAATAGCTGCTTATTCAGCTGCAATAATTGTCATGGCTGAGGCTGCGGTTAACATATTAAATAGGGATTATGGGATTGAAAAAAGCAAGATACATGTTATTCATCACGGGACGCCTAACGCTAAGTTCGCTTCTCCTGACCAATATAAGAAAAAAATTGGATTAGAAGGAAGAACTGTTATTCTCACGTTTGGGCTTTTAAGCGTTAATAAGGGAATTGAATATATGATAAAAGCTTTGCCTTCTTTAGTCAAAAAGTATCCTGATATTCTTTATCTTGTTCTTGGAGAGACTCATCCAAATATAAGGATGCATGAAGGGGAGGAATATAGGAATAAGCTTGTTGATTTAGTTAAGAATCTTAACCTTGAAGATCATGTTAAATTTTACAATAAATATGTGTCTACTGAAGAGCTTGTTGACCCTTATATTCTCGCGTGTGATATTTTTGCATTTACAAATATAGAGAAAGACCAAATAACTTCTGGAACTTTAGCTTATGCTTTAGCTTGCGGGAGGCCTATAGTTTCTACTCCGGTTATTTATGCCAAAGAACTTCTTGAACATGATAGAGGAATAGTTATTAGTGACACAAAAAGACCTGATCTTTTTACAGAAGCTTTAGATAAGCTTCTTGGAGATGGAGAGCTTAGAAAAAATATGTCTGAAGCTGCCTACGCTTTTGGCAGGCAGATGATATGGAGCAATGTTGCAGCAAGGCATTTAAATGTTTTTAATAGAATTGTTCAGTTGAGAGAGGAGATTACTAAGAAGTATCCTGCAATTAAACTTGAGCACTTGAAAAATCTTACTGATGGATTTGCCTGCTTGCAGTTTGCTAACGGCTCGCAGCCAGATAAAAATTCAGGATACACTGTAGATGATAATGCCCGGGCTTTGATGATTTCTGTTTTGCATAATTCTCTTTTTGACTCAAAGATTTCCTATGATCTTTCTTTCACTTATTTGGACTTTTTGGAGCATGCTCAGACAAAAGATGGAGATTTTGTTAATGTTTTTAAGAGCAAAAAAGAGCCATTGCAGGAATTTAGCGAGGATGCTTTAGGAAGAGCTGTTTGGTCTTTGGGTTTTTCTTCTGAAAAAAGCACAGACAAAAAAATAGTTGATAAGGCTGATAAGTTATTTAGGAAATCTTTTGAAAAAGTTAAGGATTTGAACAGTCCGAGAGCAAAAGCCTTTGCCATGCTTGGATTGTTCAGCCATTATAAAAAATATGGAGATAAGAAAGATACGGATTTAATAAAGAATTTTGCTGATTCTTTGGTCGAATTGTATAAAGAACATGCTTCTAATGAATGGACTTGGTTTGAAAATATTCTTACTTATTCCAATGCCCAACTTCCTGAGGCTTTGTTTTTGGCTTATGATCTCTTGAAAGATGAAAAATATTTAGAAGTTGCAGAAAGCACTTTGCATTTTCTCTCTGAAATAGTTTTTGTAAATGATGAGCTTGTTCCAATAGGCCAGAATGGATGGTATAATAAAGAGGGGAAAAGAGCTTTTTTTGACCAGCAGCCAATTGATGCTGCAGCAATGGTTCATGCTTATCTTTCCGCTTATTATGTTACAGGTGACAAATATTATTACGAAAGAGCTGTTTTATCTTTCAACTGGTTTTTAGGAAGAAATCATCTTAATCAAATGGTTTACAATGAAACTAATGGCGGATGCTATGATGGATTGGGAAAGCAAAGTGTGAATCTTAATCAAGGGGCTGAGTCAACTATCTCTTACTTGATGCCAAGGCTTCTTCTTGAAGAGATGAAACGGAAGTGAGGTTAGAAATATTTAATAATTGCAGAAATTTAAGTTATACATGAAAAAGGTGATATGGATTAGCAGTTATCTTCCCAGATCTTGTGGGATTGCCTATTATTCTGCAGACTATATTGGAGCTTTAAGGAAAACAAGAAAAGTTAAAATAAAAATTATTTCACATACAGATGCTTTAGAGGCTGATTATCCTGTTATTGATGTTGGAAACATGATTAGCATTAAGGATACATTTTGGCATAAAAAAGTTTTTAATATAATTAAGAAAGAAAAGCCTTATGTTGTTCATATACAGCATGAATATGGATTATATGAAACTTATTCTGATAGGAATCAAAGGGTTCTGGAACTTTTGAAGCTGCTTAAAGATCATGGGATTAAAGTTGTCATGACTTATCATACAATTTTTTTAAAGCTTGAAAAAACTCATGCTGAATTTGTAAGCGCCAGCTTAAAGCTTGTCAGCGCTGGAATTTTTCATGAGGAATATCAAAAAGATGCCCTCAAAAAAAATATTGGATGGCAGCCTGATAATGTTTATGTCCTGCCTCATGGATCTAGTATGGATTTGCATTTAGACAAGGAAAAAATAAGGAAGAGCTATAATTATGACCATCAGCTTGTTGTTGGGTGTGCTGGCTTGGCAGATGAAAGAAAAGGATTCAGGACTTTGATAAAACAATGGCCAAAAGTTGTCAAGAAATTTCCGAATGCTATACTGTCTCTGGAAGTTAAGCCGCATGTTTCAGATGCCACAAAAGTTTACATAGACAAAGTTTTGGAAACAGTCATGAAAAGCCCTGTTGGCAAGAATATAGAATTTATTGTCAAGGATTATTCCAAAGAAGAGTTTTACAAAAGGCTTAAATGTTTTGATGTTTTGGCTCTTCCTTACAAAAGCGAGAGCCAGTCTGGTGTTTTAGCTCACGGGTTTGCTGCTGGTGTTCCTGCAATTGTTACAGACATAGAGGGTTTAGGGGCTGAAATAAGAAACAGCAAGGCAGGGATTGCTGTAAAAGACAGGAGAAAGTTTTATATGGCTATTATTAAGATGCTTTCATCAAAAAAACTCAGAGATAGATTTTCTAGAAACGCAGAAAATTATGTCAAGAATGTTTCCGGATGGAATATAATTGCAAGGAAAACGCTGAAGATTTATAACGGATTGTGAACAGAAACAATTATAAATTTTAAAGGTCATTTTTTGATATGGATAATATGATAAGAATTTCCCTAAAGGAATACGAAGGAATGAAAGAAACAATAGAGATACTTCAGGATTCAGATATGATTTCCCAGATACTCGAGAGTGAGAAAAACATAAAACAAGGTAAGATTAAAAAATTAAATTTTTAATAGATTTTATGCGAGCCGACAGCTTCTATAATAATTATTTTGTTTCCTTCATCTATGCTGTAAATTATCCTTATATTTGATCCAAGCCAACAGCTCCATTTTCCTTTTAACATTCTATGAAGAGGATGAGCGCCGGATTCTTTTCTTGGGTTTTCTTCAAGTTTTTTTTAATTTATCTTTAATGTCACCTCTTCTTTCAAGATATTGTTGAAGCTTTTTTTCAGTTTTTGAATTGGCTGTGAATATTTTATACATTTTTTCGGCGATATTGTTTTACTTTAACTCAAAAATACCTCAAGCCTTCAAAATCAAATTTGAAGTCAATCACAGAATTTCCAAAGACTTTTCTTAACTTATGCTTATTTCCAAAGAATAAAATACTTCCTCCATTTCCGGAACCGCAGACTTTTGCCGCTATTGCGCCATGCAAAAGGCCTTTTTTTATAATCTCTATGACTCTTGGAGGAACTGTTAATTTATGAATTTGGGCTCTGTTGTATGTTTCTTCGTTCATTAGCTCTGCAAATCTTTCAAGATTGTTTTTTTCAAGAGCGATTTTCATTTCTTTAGCTAGTTCTTTTATTCTTATAAGATTTTTTACATGTTTTCCTTTTTTTATGTTATTTACCATGTTGCTGTTTGCATCGCTTTCCGTATGAGGTATTCCAGTGTAAACTAACACTAGCTTCGATTCAAGCTCTTTTATTGTTTTATGTGAAAGTTTTAAAGGAGTTCTTATTACTTTTCCTTCTTTGAATTCAAGGAAACTTATGCCTCCAAAAGCTGCTGCATAATGATCTTGCTTTCCACCTACATTTCCAAGTGTTTGCTCTAATTTGTAAGCCATGTCTGCAAGCTCTTTTTTGCTCTTTCCTTTATATATCAAAGCAAGCCAGACAACATTCATTGCTCCAGATGTTCCCAACCCGCTTGATGTTGGAGTGTGGCCCGTATATTCTAAATGCGCTTTTTTTGGAGTTCTCAGAAGTTCTCCAACTACATATCTATTTATTGCCGCATTGAGAACTGCGCCGCCATATTTATCTGCAAATTCAGCTATGTCCGTAGTGCCTCCTGCAAAATCAATTCTTACCGGCGCTTTAACTCTTGTTATTGTCATTTTTAAAATGTTTCTGTTTTTACTTCGTCAACTATTGGAAACTTGTGAGCAAGTTCATCAAAAACTCCTTCTTGCTCTTTTGGTCCTATTTTTGTGATACCTTTTGATGAGAGATAATTTATGCTTGCTAATTCCGCCAAAACATAGTCTTTTCTTTTTGTTAAGTCATCTCTGTCCATATAAACTCGATTCTTTGTGACGATTTTATTAACTTCTCTCCTAAATTTTAAATTTAGAAAATATTTTCTTCTAAATTTTCTGAATATCTTGATATACTCTTTGTTCTCAGAGAGATATCTCCATCTTTCCACCCATATTTTCATTCCATCAATTTTGATTTTGGATGATAAATTGAATAAATCTTTGGATAACTGTATTCTTTCTCTCCCATTGAATTTTTTATCTGGTTCGTCTGCAAGAATAAATAGTATTGACTCATATTTTCTTTTATCCAGTTTTTTTGGTAGATTTTTTAACAATTTAACATAAGTGTTGCTAATTCCAATTCCCATCCATGCCTTCATCTTACCAGCAAACTCGCTCCTAATAATCCAGGATGATTTAATTTACTCCAAACAATTAATGGTTTTTTTGGGAATATTACATACTTGTAAGCTTCTTTTTTTATCATGCCTAAAAAGGATTTTCCTGCTTCTCTAGAACCTCCCATTAAAACAACAATCTCCGGGTCAAAAGAATTAATCAAGCTTCCAATGCCTTTTCCCAAATAACTTACAAGATTTTTAACAATTTCTGCTGAACTAGGATCCTTGGATTTCATAAGGTCTTTTAAGATAAAATCTTTCCTATATTCTTGCCACCATTTTTCAAAAGTTTTTCCATTATCAATAATTATTGCTCCAAACTCCCCTGCGTTTCCTCTTCCTTTGTATAAATTGCCGTTAACTATTATTCCCCCTCCAATTCCTGTTCCCAAAGTAAAAATGATAAAATTTTTTTTTCTGCATCCTAGTTTTGATTCAGATAATGCCACGCACCTTGCATCGTTTTCAATTTCAACTCTAACTTTGAATTTTTTTTGCAGAAATTTCTTTAAATCAAAATTTCTAAGTGGGATATTAGGGGGATTTTGTATAACTCCATTACTCATTGGGCCAGGGCTTCCCATTCCTATTGCTTTTACATCTTTGTCAAAAACTTCTGATATAACATCAACTAAAGTTTCTAGGAGCTTTTCCTTTGTTTTAGGGGTTGATCTTTTTGTATATCTCAAAATTTTTCCAGATTTTATGAGGGCTGCTCTTAAATTTGTTCCTCCAAGATCAACCGCAACAACTTTACTTTCTGCCATAATCATCATATAACCTCTTTTCGTCTTTTTCGCTGAATTTTCCATAAGCAATTTCCAAGAATCTGACCTTTCTCCAGCCAGCCATTACTCTATGCATTTTGCCCTTTTCTATTTTTACTATATCTCCCGGCTTGACTTTTTCTGCTTTGTCTCCTATCTGGACTAGCGCTTTATCAAAGAAATACCATGATTCGCTTCTTTTTTTGTGAACTTGCAGGCTTAATGTCTGTCTTGGCTTTACTTCAATAATCTTTACAGTGCATTTCTTGTTTTTAGCAAATTCTTTAAAATTGCCCCAAGGTCTTTTGGTTATTTTCATTTCTTCCTCTTTTTATACATAGAATAAGGAAAAAGAGTTTAAATGGTTTTTTATTCAAGAAGTTTTCTCAGAGTTTTCTCAGGGTTTTTTGATTTTGTGATTGCTGATGAAATTGCAATCCCGGAAGCTCCAAGACTCATGGCTATCTTGACATCTTCAGAGGTTTTTATTCCAGCTCCGACAATAAAAGGAGTTTTTAGTTTTTTAGCTATATTTTTTATTAATCCTGGTTTGGCTTTTGATACAGAGATATCTCCCGCAACAAGTTCTGGAGGCTCTATAATAAGATAGTCTGGCTTTAATTTTTTAATTTTACGCGCTTCTTTTAGATTTGATGCAAAGATCCCTACTTTTAGCTTATGTTTTCTGCAGATTTTTACTGTTTTTATAAGAGTTTTAAACGGAATTTTGTGCTCTGAATGGTTCAAGAATGTTCCTTTTGCTCTGTCTTTTTTGACTGCTTCTGGAACTATAAATCCTGTGTGCCTTCCTCGCTCGTATGGATCAACATGCTCTGCAAATACCTTAAGCTTTGTTGTTTTGGCTACTGAAAATATGTCTATTGCCTGAACTCCTATTATTATGTCTTTTGAGACTTTTTGTATTTTTTTTGCAAGTTTAATGACAGCTTCTCCATCCAGATAAGTTTTGAAGTTGATTATGATTATTGGTTTCATTTTATTTTTTTATTTAAATCTTTAGTTAATTTAGACCTGATTTTTTCCCATTCTTTTTTTAACAATCCATAGATATTTTCGTCATGTATTTTTCCGGTTGCCTTGCAAACAATTGATTTTCTTTTCGTTCCTTCAAATTTAAATCCTAATTTTTTGCTCATGGAATTAGATGCTTTGTTTTCAACAAAAGCCTGTGTTTCTATTCTTCTCAGTTTTAATTTGTTAAAAATAAAATCTATGACTGGGATTTTTGCCTCTAGAATATATCCTCTCCTCCAATATCTTCTATTTATCCACGAGCCGGTATTTGCTTTTTTATTTATGAAATCTATTTTATGTATATCTGTGGCTCCAATTAGCTTGTTCTGCTCTTTTAACTCTATCATAAATGTATAATTGTCTTTCTTTTTTTTCTTCCATTTTTTTAAAACATCATTAATCCACCAATCTGCATCTTTTTTGCTATAGGGATGAGGGATTGCCGCAGTCATTTTTGAAACTTGAACATCGCCAGCTCCTTCAACAATATCTTTCCAGTCGCTTAATTTTGGAGGCCTTAGAATGAGTCTTTTTGTTTCAATTTTCATTTCACAAGATTTTTAGGTTTTTTATTTCTTGATTCTTTTATGTTTAGGGTTGTCACGTCAAGAATTCTCTGGAGAGCTTCTTTTGTGTTGAATGCATTGTGAGGTGTTATTATTACGTTTGGAATTGTTGCAAGGATGTGATTTTCCAAAAGCCCTTCCAGTTTGTGCCTGCTAAATTTCCTTGAAAGAAGCTGTGTTTCTTCTTTTATTAATTCTTCTTCTTCAAGAACATCAAGCCCTGCGCCTGCAATTCGATTTTTGAGAAGCGATTCTATGAGCGCTTCGGTGTCTACTATTGGACCTCTTGCAGTATTTATAAGATAAGAGTTTCTCTTCATAAGCTTTATATTTTTCTTGTTTATTAAATGATGAGTGTGCTTGTTGTATGGACAGTGTATTGTTACTATGTCTGAATTTTTAAGCAAATAATCAAGTTGAGCGTATTTGAATCCTAGACTTTTTTCAAGTTTTCTTTTTCTTTTTAAATCGAAAACAAGAATTTTCATCTCAAATCCCTTTGCTATTTTTGCAGAATGATACCCAATTCTTCCTAATCCTATAATTCCTAGAGTTTTTCCTTTTAAGTCAAAGCCTTGAAGATTATCTATGGTGAAATCTCCTTTTGTTGTCCTGTTGAATGATTGGGGAATCTTTCTTGCCAAAGAAAGAATAAGCGCAAATGTGTGCTCTGCCACTGTGTTTTCTCCATAAGACGGAACATTAAGAATTTTAATTTTTCTTTTTTTGCATTCCTTTAGGTCTATGTGGTCGACTCCTGTTGATCTTGTCGCAATCATCTTAAGGTTTTTTAGTTTTGAAAGGAGCTGTTTATTTATTTGCGAATATATAAAAATAGAAATTATGTCTGCGTCTTTTACCTGTTCTGCGTTTTTTTCGTTAAGATCTTCTTCAAAAAACTGCAACTCGTGCTCTTTCAGTTTTTCTTCCAGATATTCCTGCTCCCAAAATTCTGTTTCAAAGAATGCTATTTTCATTTTACTTTCTCCCAGACAATATGTCTTGGATTAAATCCAGATTTTTTTATTAGTTTTGATGATGGATTATTATTTACAAAAATAGCTGCCCTAATATTATTTATTTTCATTTTTTTGAACCATTTTAAGCCTTTTTGGATTATCTTAGTTGCTATGCCTCTTTTTCTAAAACTAGCTTTAATATACTCTTTTTCAATCCACCCAATCTTATTTTTATAAATCTTAAAATGTCCAAAACCAATAACTTCTCCATTATCTTCACTTACAATTATTACTTCGTTTTTTGATTTAAATGCCTTCTTTATACTTTTTAGCCTTTCAGGCACAAATGATTCTCTGAATATTATTGTTCTTGATTTCTTAGGATATTGAGTATGAAATTCATCAACTACTCCCTCAAGATAAATATTTTTGACTGCGTCAAAATCTTTTTTTTCTGCTTTTCTTATGGCCATATTATCTTTTTTATTTTTTTAGTTAACTCTAATGGATTTGATGATTGCCATACATTTCTTCCTATCGCAAGGCCTGAGAAGCCTGCCTGCATATAGCTCTTTGCCTGGATTAAAAGCTCTTTTTCACCTTTCTTCATCCCTCCAGATGCAATTACTTTTGCCTTTCCTGCTGATTTTATTGCCCAAGCCAAGTCTTTTTGATTTCCTGATGGATGGATCTTTATTATATCTGCTCCTATTTCAAGGCCTACGCGAGTTGCATAAGCCATTAGCTCTGATTCTTTTTTTTCTTCTAGTGATTTTCCTCTAGGATATATCCATACAATTACAGGCAGACCTTTAGAATGAGCTTGTTTTTGTATCTTTTCAAATTCTTCAAGCATTTCTTCTTCGTGGATGCTTCCAATGTAAATTGTGAAGCCTACTGCTTTTGCTTTTAGTTTTATTGCCTCTTCTACTGTACAAAGCTGCGCGGAAATTGGGTCTCCTTGGACAAGATTTGTTTTTCCATTCAGCTTTAGTATTAATGGTATTTTTGATTCGGCTATTTCATTTTTGTATTTTTCAGCAATTCCTTTCTGAAAGATGACGGCATTGAATTTTCCCTTTTTAGCTATTTCAATAACATATTTTGGATTGACATTCTTATCATTAAAGTCTGTTGGACCATGCTCAAGACCCTGGTCATATGCAAGAAACAAAGCTTTTCCTTTTATTGTTATTTTGCTTAGCGACACCATCTTTTTTTAAAACCTACGGTTTTAGATCCCTCTAGCAACTTCTTTTCTTTGTCTCCGATGGAAGTTAGATTAAAACCTTGTTTTTCCTCAATTTTTGGAAACCTTTTTTTAAAAGGTTTATTTATAGCAAGCTTTATGTAATTAAAAATCTTGTTGTTGGCATGGAGAAGAAAAAAGTCCTTGTAATCGTTGCACATCCTGATGATGAAATACTTTGGATGGGGGGTCTGCTGATCAGAAATAAAAAAAAGTGGGATACGACTGTTGTTTGCTTGACAAGGAAAAGCGATTCAGATAGATTTCCCAAATTCAAAAAAGTAATGAAAGCTCTTGGAACTAAAGGGCATATATTTGATTTAGACGACAAGAAACTTGATAATCATTTAGATCAAGATGAAATTATGGGTGTTATTAAAAAGCATTCTAAAAAGAATTATGATTTGATTTTTACTCATGGAGAAAATGGAGAGTACGGGCATATAAGGCATATGGATGTTCATAAAGCTGTTAATAAAATGATTGCAGATGGAAAATTAAATGCGAAAGAAATTTTTCTCTTTTCTTATCATAAAGTTGAAAATAATTTTCAAGGTTACTCAGTGTATAACTCCAATGCAGATATTTTTATAAAACTAAATCGCGATGAACTTGCAATGAAAAGAAGACTTGCAATTGAGGTTTATGGTTATAACAGGGGAGGCATTGGCTTTGAGGAAAACAGTGCAGGGCATGTAGAAGCTTTTGATAAATTTGCAAAATGAAAGCCTTAATTTTATTTCCTTATCCTGTGGAATCTGATGGACAGAGCTTGCAGGGCTATTACCTGTATAAAGGTCTTTTAGAAGCAGGTGTTGATGCTGTTCCGTGCCATTTTAAAGAAAGCGCCCAGAAAGAATTTTACTTGAGATATTTTAAGCCAGATATTGCTATTGGTGTTGGTTTTTGGGGAAATGTTCCGGAAATAATAAGAGAGCCATTAAATTGGGGAGTAATACCTATTCCTTGGTTTAATGCAGATGGCTGGGTTGCTAATTATCACAATGAATTTAATCAATTGAAATTAATGTTTACAACAAGCGAATGGGTCAGACAGATTTACAAAAGAGATGGTGTGGATGTTTCTAAGATAATTCCTCAGCATATTGGAATTGATACTGAGCTGTTTAAGCCTAATTATGATGCAGAGAAAAAACTTCAATTAAGAAGGATGTTAGGTGTGAGAGATCATGAAAAAATGATTCTTACAATTGGGGGCGATGTTACTTCTAAAGGCGCGCAGGAAATGATGAGGGCGTTAGCTGAAGTTAATAAAGAATTTAAGGATTGGAAATATGTCTGCAAGTCTTGGCCTAGTGAGTGTGCGCATGAATGGCGTGAGGCAGAAGAAAAGCTGGCTAGTGAACTTGGCATTAAAGAAAAAGTAATGTTTTTGGATGATGCTTGGAGCCAGGAATTTATTGCAGATGTTATTAATGTCTGTGATATCTATGCGGCTCCTTCGAGAATTGAAGGGTTTGGGATGATACAGGTCGAGGCAATGGCATGCGGCAAGCCCGTTATTTCTATAAATAAGGGAGGACCTTCAGAGACAATAATTCACAATAAAACTGGTTTCTTGGCGAAGTCTGCTGAAGAAGTTCAGCTTACTGAAGAATGGGCTTATCCTAGTATGGGCTTTGCAACAAATCAGATTATTAAGTTTGATTCTCCTAAAACTTTTGGATACAGGGCTGATATTGAGGACTTGAGAAAATATATTTTAAGGCTTTTGACTGATGATGTTCTTAGAAAAGAGATGGGAGAAGAAGGCAGAAAACACGCTGTTGAGAATTTTGATTATAGTGTTACTTCCAGGAGAATGCTGAACATTATTAAAGAAAAATTGAATCTTCGATAGATATTAAAAAGAGTTTTGCCTGGTTTGTTTATGTGGAAGAAACTTAACGATTCTGTTGATTATTGGAGCAGGCCTGTTCTTGGGAATATTAACGGAAAGAATCCAATTATGGCATTGGCTGTTGAAAAGGATTTAAGACCTTATCTTGGGCTTGCGAGAGTTATTGTGAATAGACAGGGAAATCCAAATAATTCCGGTTTTTTAGATATAAGCAAGCTGATTATTGTTGAAAGCAAAGATGGTTTGGATTGGAAAAAGAAAGGTGATTTGAAAATTAAAGGAATTGATGAAATTATTAATAGTTATGTTAGCAAAAAAAAATTTTTTATTGGGCTTGAAGACCCAGACATTTTTGTTGAAAATGGGATTGTGAATGCTTATTTTTCTATACCTTTTAAATTTTCTAAGGGAAAGGGTTATGAGGTTTTTTTAGGTCATGCACAAGGGAAGTCTTTGTATGATCTAAAGGCAACTGTTCCGACCCTGCATCCTTTGAATAGATTTGTAAAAGGCTTTAAAGAAGTTACAATAAGTCCAATCAAGTATAAAGGAGCGAGGTTTAATTTAAATGAAGAACTTGTTTTTAACGGAAGAAGAGAGGTTTCTGTTGTATCAGTTTCTAAATGTACTGACTTGAGGAAGCTGTGGCATTATATTGGAATTGTTCTTGACCCTAGAAAAATGAAGTTTTCTTGGATTTCAAATGAGGCTTCTCCTTGCTGTTTTTTGCCGCTGAGATATAAAGGGTTTTTAGTTGGAGTTGTTAATGGAAGAGAACATAAAAAGTTTTTTTATGGAAAGATATTTAGGGGAAAATTCAGGCCAGGCCTTTTTCTTTTTAACCCAAAGACAGGGGAAATTCCCTGGATTGCTTCAGAGCCTTTGCTTGAAGATCCGGAAGCAAAAGGAATAACTTTTGCATCTGACTTTTTGCCTTTGAATAAGAAAGAGTGTTTGCTTTACTGTCATGTTAACGATTCTTTTGTTAGGGCTTATAAGATTAATCTGGAAAAGCTGAAGAGAATGCTGCCTAAATCTTTATAGATCTAATAAACAGGCTTGATATTTTTCATGATATCAGAGATTTTTATCTTATGAACTGTTGTGTATGTATCCCCTGCTCCTGAATAAAGAAGCAAATGTTCTTTATCTTCAATAATCCCTGTTGGGAATAGCACAATTTTTCCCTCTGAAGATACGTGCTTCTTTTTGTTTGGAGTTAAAATAGGGTTGTGAGTCATGCCAAGGATTTTTTTAGGATCTTTTAAATCAAGCAGTGCAGCCCAGACAGCATAAGAATATTGTTTTTCTGTTTTTATTCCAAGAGCTTTTTTTATTGAACACATAAGGCTTTTTTCTTCGAACATAGTTACCCCATGGAAAATAAAAAGCCACCCTTTATCTGTTTTTATAGGCGGAGGACCTGCTCCTGTCCTCACAAGTTTATTTTTGCTGTTTGAAAGCTCTAGGGCTTTTAAGTCTCCCCAATAATCTAAATCTTTAGAATAAGCCACCCATATATGGGGCGAGGAAAATTCGAAGTTTCCCTCTGGCCTGTCAAAAGCAAGATATTTTCCCTGAATTTTTTCTGGAAACAGAACAACATCTTTATCCTGCTCTCCGAAAATAATTCCATGCCGTTTCCAGTTTATGCAGTCTTCTGATTCAGCCAAATAAGTTGATATATTTTCTTTTCTTGATAAGCCCACATATGTCATGTAATATTTTTTTCCTATTTGTGTTATTCTTGCATCCTCAACTCCAAGTTCTGCATCATTTTCAACTCCTGAGAAACTTGGTTTTTTGTCTATGGTTATTATGTCAAATCCGTTTTTGTCAAGAATTACTTTTCTTAAGTGCGAGATATAAGTAAGTCTTTTTGTTTCATCTCCAAAAACAAAATCAAGATCTGTATTTTCTATTGTCCTTGTTTTTAAGAATTTGTCAATTTGAAGCTTGCAGTGAGTTTTTCCTATACACCTTGGAGAGAAGAAGTACTTCTTATCCTGATTATTTTTGAGTTTTTCAATCACTCTTACATAAAGAACTATGTTTCCGTCAGGAAGCCTTGCAGCGCCTGGATTTAAAGTTCCCATGACTTCAAAATCTTTTGTTGAAGGCTTTATGTCTTCTGGCTTGATTAATATTTTTTCTTTTTTTATCATAGAAATGTTTTTTTGTATTTAACAGAATTATAAGCCCATATGTAAGTGCCGGCGCTCCACGCCTGGTAGAGCCCATGCGTTTTTTTTGTTATTGGATGAACCCATTCCGGAAATATATTTCCTTTTATATTTGCATCCGCCAGGATTTCAAGCTCTTTTTCAGCCTGCTTGTATTTTTTTAGCTTGACTAAAGATATTATATAAAGCCCGCCAATAAAAGGCCATATTCCGCCATTAAGATAGTTATTTGGGGTTGCTTTGGCGTCGTAATAGTAATCCTGCCAGTATTCGCTTTTTTTGTTTATTGTAGGATATATATCCCTTAGCTGATAAGGCCTGTTTATTTTATTTTTTTCTATATAACTCAGGATTTTTTTAGATTGCTCTTTTTTTGCCAGTTCAAAAATAACTGCCAGAATGTTTCCAAGGGAATCGAACCATTTTCCTATTTCTTTGTATTTGTTGTGATTTTTCCATCTGTAAGCCCAGTAAAATTTTCCATTCCAGAGTCCGTCTTCCTTGCTTTTGTTTACTATGTTTTTTAGTTTCTCAGCTGTCTTCCATTTATTTTCGAGAATAAGTGATTTGTAATAAAGAGCTTGCGTGTTTATTGTTTCCCCATATTTTGCAGGAAATGCATCCTGCCAGTCTGTTGTCGGCTCTTGCTCAAGAGTTATGTCTTCGCCGACATCTTGATAGCTAAGCCAGGTCATTGCTTTCTTTATTTTGCTTTTGTGCTTGTTGAATAAGGAAGAATCCTTGTATCTTTCTTTGTAGAAATGATGGCCGATAACAAACCATAGATTTGAGTCAATTGACTTAAAGTCAGCTTGTCTTTTCTTCTTGTCGAGATTCAAGACTGCATTGGGAATTTGGCCTAGTTTGCTTTGATATTCCCCTAAGACTTCAAGGCTTTTTCTCCATGTTTCTTTGAATTTTGAATCAGAATCTGTGCTTGCTCCAATAAATGTTATGTTTGTGTCTCTGCTCCAGATTCCGGCATATCCATTTTTTCCGCCAGATGCATAAAGCCCGTATTTAGTCGAGCACTTTTCAATAGTTTCAAATGCTTTCTTATAGGCCAGGTCGACAGTTTCCATTATCTCATCTCTTTTATTTTATTAAGATATTTTTAGTTTTAATTGTTTTGTTCTGTATTAATGTTAATTACTTAGTAGTAACAATATAGAAAGGTTTATAAATGAGGGATTTGTTGGTAAAGCACAATGAAGCTATGCGAGTCTGTAAATCCGATTGAAGTATATGAAGGAAGAAATGTAGATGCAATGCCCAAGCTTTTGGCAGATGGAAGAGTTCCTATGAGCACTGTTCAATTAATGATTTATAGAATTGGGCAAAGCGATGCTTTTTCAGAATGGGAGACTAATTATTTTGACACTTCTGACTTAATTGCTTACGATGCTAAAGACAATGGAAAAGCCAAATTTATTCTTACAGTAAACAAAGATGGAAAAATAGCTGATAGAAAAACATTGGAATTAATCAATCCCGATTCAAAGTTGATTTCTGGAGCATTAGAACTTGGAGATAATTATAGTGCTTTGAATGGAATTGAAGTTGCAAGAGGAAATTTAGGAGAAATTGAAAAGTACATGACTAAAGATGAAATTCTAGGAAACAAAGTCTGGAGAATTTTGGCTAGACATCCTGATGAAGTGCCCGCAGAATTTGCTGAAGATCCGCAACTTCTTGGAGAATATGTTTCATGGGTTCAATCGCAAACTAATAATGAAAATAATATGACTGTATATGTGGATTCATTGGGAAAGTCACCAAAGTTTAGGGCGTGGTGTGTCGATAGGCTTGATAACGGGTCTAGTGCCAGTGGCAGGATCGACCTTGGCAATGACGGTGGGCGTTTCGTTGGAATAGCGCCAGAGGCGCCAAACGCACGAATTTTACGACCTACATTAGAGCAATCTTTATCTATTGTAAATCAAAATCTAGAAAGATTGGAAATAAGAAGAAAATGAGTTTACAATTAAATCCGGCACCTGTAACTTTTAAGGATTTTTACGGCAGAAATGTTGATCAAATGCCTAAATTAATTGAAGACAATAGAACTCCTTTATCTGTTGCTGGACTTATGGAAGCAAGGTTGAAGTATGGAAAAAAATTTCGTGACTGGATGAATAATCATTTTGATACTGGAGATGGAGTTATTTATCATCCCAATGGAAAAATAAAAATTGTGCATGATTCTCAGCTCATAAGAGGACTTAATCCAAGAAGCCCATTAAGAAATGGTGCTTTGATTTTGGAAGACGGGGTTTATGAATCTATTCAAGGTCAGGAGTTTGAAAAATCAAAGTTTGAAAAATATACTAATGATTCACTGAGTGCTGAATCTGTAAAGAAAAATCCTATATGGCAAGCATTGGCTAGAGGAAATCAAAGTTTGCTCAATGAATACACTGATTTTCTATTTTTTGAAGCTAAAAAAGATTTTGAGTACGACAAAAACATGGGAATTTATTTAGATTCTGCAGGAGATACTTCTAAATTAAGGGCGTGGTATGTCGATAGGCTTGGTAACTGGTCTGATGCCTATGGCAGGAGCGGCCTTGGCTATGGCAATGGGCGTTTCGTTGGAGTTAGCACCGAAGGTGCTGTCGAAACCAAAAAATAGACT
>ERZ1292632.1772-Hain-H43-01um-R2-1772-length-19799-cov-7_pt1 | contig 19799 bp, 29 predicted proteins | sample MGYA00564407_ERZ1292632 | MGnify/ENA primary metagenome ERZ1292632 (study PRJEB36523, sample SAMEA6512637) | groundwater metagenome | collected 2019-01-08 | study: AquaDiva: Metagenomics assemblies of 32 groundwater samples | reverse complement strand
GTGTGGTCCCCGGGCCCGGTATCCGTGATGCTCGTGGTGTTGTAACTGGCGGCGAGCGTCCCGGCATCGTTCCACTTCGCCCACGCCTTCGCGACGCCGGGGTGGTAGTGCGTGCGACCCGCCGTCGCGGCGACCGTCGTGCTGCTGGCGGCCTCCATTTCGGCCTGCGTGGCCGCCTCGACTCCCGAGGTCAGGGTCGCGTACTCATGGGCCGTGGCCCCGGCGTTCATGCGAAGCACCTGGAGCCCCGTGCCGAGTGCGAGCGGCGTCGGGGTCGCCCCCGCCCCGCCCCCGAGCACGAGGGCGCCCGCCGTCAGCGCGACGGAGGAGGCCAGCGTCGCGGCGGCCGTGAACCCGAGAATCCCTCCGCTGGTCCCGCTGGAGAGTCCTATGCCACCGTCGGCGACGGGGACATCCGTGCCGCCCGCGTAAAACACCCGGCCGGCCGCCGTCCCGTCGTGCCAGGTGAGATTGGCCCCGTTCACCCGCAACCGCCGCGTGGCCGAGGCGTTCGCCGCCGCATCGTTGAACGCGAGTTCGTCGAGCCCGGTGAGATCGTTCCCGCCGGCCGCCATGTTGCCGGTCCACGGGGAAATCAGACTCAGCGCGTTGTTCAGGATCGAATCGTACTCAGCGTTGAGATCGGCCGCCGTGAGCACTTCTGCTGCGACCCACGTTTTGACGCGCGAGATCGCGATGGCTAGTCCCTCCTCGTATGTCGCTCGACATATGAGCGCGCGCGGTCAGGCCAGTCCGGGCAGGCATCGACAGCGATCATGCCCTGGTTGCAGCGGTGACACAGCAGAGCGCGAATTCGATCCGTCTTGTGATCGTGGTCGACGTCAAGATGCTTGCCCGGCTCCGGTGATGCCCCACAGATTGCGCAACCGCCGAGCTGGGCAACAAGCATCATCTCGTACTCGGCGATCCCGAAGGCTCTCCCGTATTTCAGTTTCAGGTTGTAGTCGCGCTGGCGACGCTGGCGGATCTCGCGCGGAACTCTTGCCCTCGATCGGCGCTCTCGATCCAGCACCTTCTCTCTGTTGAGACGGCGGTACTCGCGAGACCAGTTCCTTGTGTAGATTGACTTCGGATGTACGCTCAGGCTCGCGCGGCGCGGCGGCTCAATCGACACAGACGACTGGACCCGCTGTTTCCGCGGCTGCGCCATCCTCCACATCCGAAGGCGGCACCGCTTAGAACAGGCACGCGACTTTTCAAGCCACGCCATGTACTCAGCACCGCATACGACGCAGACCTTGGGAACGCTGGGGGCGGCCGTGACGTTTGAGATCGCCACGGCTACACGTTCTCCGACCCAGCGAACACGCCCGGTTCGATCTCGAGGCCGAGGCCGTGGAGCGCCATGTCCTGATTCAGCCCGCCCTGCGAGAATTCGATCTGGAGCTCTCGGAATTCCCCCTCGATCTGGTCGACGCCGTTGTGGGAGTACCGACCGCCCGCGAGCGTGCTGGTGCCCAGCGTGAACTGGTTGGACGACGGGGCCAGCGTATCCCCGCCGATCTGCGCGAGCGCGAACGTCTGCTGCGCGTTGCCGTCGCGCGTCAGGCCCAGGGTGATGTCGGAGGTGCCCTGCGGCTCGAAGCTGATCCGCGCATTGCCGAGCGTCTTTTCGTAGGACGAGTCCCCGAAGCTGAGGAAGGGGGAAGTGATCTGGCAGGAATAGGCGGCGCCGGCCACATTCCGCGCGCGTCGGTTCATCCGCAGGGTGGTGCCGGCATACGTGCCGCCCCACGGCGTCAGCACTCCAGAATCCCGCACGAGGCCCAGCGAGGCGACGGCATACGCGGACCAGCGCGCCCAGCGCATCGGCGTGAAGCGATAGTCGAGCGCCACCACCACGCCGTTGGTGGTCGTGGCCGCGAGCGGGATCGTCCAGAGCATGAGCCCGCCCAGCGGGAACGACACCCCCTGAATCTGATTGAAGCGACTTTGATTCAAGTTCTCCGCGACATAACCCTGAATGTCCCGACTGAGGAAGGCGTCGTTGAAGTCGCCGAACGCCGCCGTCGCCTTGAGGGAGTGCACCCCCCCGCCGTCCCACCACGCCACATCATCCAGGGTCTTCACGATCGAGAGGTGCGAGGTGCACCCCACCCCGTTGACGAACGGGTGGAGCGCGAAGGCGTCCGAGCCCGTGGGGGCCGAGCCCGTCACGTAATGGATGGACCCGCTGTTCGGCCCTTTGAAGATGTACAGGCGGTCCTTGTGGGAGACGAGTCCGGTGATGACGTCCCCGTCGTCGGGCTTGATGTCGATCGACCCGCTCCCGGCGCCCGTCCAGTCCACCGTGCTGCCCAGGATCGCGTAGTAGAGGCGCGATTTGTTCGTATCGACGCCGGCGGCCCACATCCGATCCTTGTGCTCGACCATGAAATCGAAATTCGGCGGGGACCCGGCCAGATTACTCATCGTCGCGGCGGCCCCATCCCAGGACTGCGGGACATCCGTGCTGGAGTCCGTCGCGAGCACCAGCAGATCGTCGAACATCTCGAAGGCCGGGATCCGATTCGCCTCCCGTCCCGTCTGGCGCGAATCCCACGTCGCGCCGACGTCGGACGAACTGAAATATTGCGTCCCGCCCACGGCGATCTGCCGCTGCGTCGCCGTCGCGCCCGTTCCGCTAAACCAGGCGTCGAAGAGGCCGGTCACGGTGATATTCGCCCCGCTCTCTTGCACGGGCGTCCCATTCGTCGCCGCCGCGCCGGGCATCTTCCGCGGCCAGCCGTCGAGGTGGTAGACGCCGTTGATCGCGTTCACGAGCCAGGGCACCGAGAAGACGAGGCCGCCGGCCGTCTGGCGCGCGAGCGGCGGGGCGCTCGGCCCCGCGTCCGTGCTCCAGCCGCCGTCGATCGAGAGCGACACGTTCGGGCGTCGCGCCGGCATCTCGGGCCTACGTGAGCATCTGGTCGAAGCGGCTGTCGGTGGAGTACCGGCCGCCGCGACGCCGTCGCGCGGCCCCGATCCTCGGCGTCAGGGGCACGAACCGGAGCCGATCTTCGACCACGGGCGTCGTGTCCTGCGCCATGCGGAGGACGTAGCCCTCATACTCGGCCTTCGCTTCTTGGCTGCGGGCGTCGTCCTTCCGGTCCCGATACCAGTGGTAGAGGGCGTTCAAGACGAGCGCGACGCAGTAGCGAAGCGGCACGATCGGCACGTCGGTCGTTGCGCTGAGCTGGGCCTGGGCAACCCCGGCGGTCGTGATTGCAAGATTCGTCGTCACATAGCGATAGGGAACCGTATACGCCGTCGTATCCGGCGCCGGCCCGAACACGACCCGGCGCCGGACGGCCGCGCTCCCGGACGGGGGCAGCGTGATGAGCGTGGCGTACTTCGGCGCCCCTCGGACGCTGTTGCGCGGGAACTGCCGGTAGAACGCCTTCGGGCCGATCAGCCAGATCTCGCGCTCTTCGGAAAAGAGGCGCACGTCAATCGGGTGGGCGAAATCGGCGGCCACCGCATACTCGTCCTGAAAGATCGTGTAGGACCCGGCGCTGAGATCAGCGCCGGTGTACCGGCTCGCCAGCGTCAGGGCCAGCGCGCCCCCGACGGCGTCGACGACATAGACGTCGCCGACCGAGCCGAGCGTGATCTTGTCCCCCACCGTCGCCGGGTTATTGCCGAAGGCGTCCGCCGTCGTCCAAGCGGTGCTGGCGCCCGTCACCGAGGTCGCGCCCTGCGTCACCGTGACCATGCCCGTGCTGTAGGCCGGCTTGGTGACGATCACGGCCCGCCGCTCGGCCCACCACCACTGCTTGTGCAGGTGGAGGTCTTGGAGCCCGATGTTCAGGTAGCGATCGGCGATCGTATTGGTGGCGGTGACGCCGGTCGCCGCCCGAATCCGGTTGAGAAGATCGGTCCGCAGCTCCGTGAGGGTCTGCGGAGCGTCCGTGCTGGCCATCCGCTCACCTCATCGCCCGAAGGACACGCGGCAGGTGGAGGCCCCGCCGGTCTGAATCGCCCGAAAGTTCCTCACATTCGCGGCCCCATAGATGATGATCTGGTCGGTCGTCGCGGCGTCGTGGTTGGTGGCCACGGCCGCCGTGCCATCGCACCGGAAGGAGATCCCGTCCGTCTCGATCGTGACGAAGGCGTAGGCGGCGGGCGGGCTGCCCGCGGGCGCGTAGGTCGCTTCGGTGAACCCGACCGAGGTCGCGCCGACGGCGAGGCTCTCGAACGCGAAGATGGTGTAGTCCGTCCGCGGCCCGCCCGGCCCCTTGCCGATCTCGAAGATCGCCATCGGCTAAGCCCCGATGATGGACTCGACGCCGCCCGCCGAATGCCCCAGCGCGATGAAGTCCACCGGGAGTTGCATCAGCGTGGCGTCGGCCACGTCGCGGGCGGCGTAGAAGTCATAGAACCCGCAGTTGACATGCGTGCCGCCCGCGATGTTGGCGTAGTTGGTGACCGGCGTGCCCCCCCGGTCCATGAACATCGGCCGGAACCAGTGCATGTTCGTCATGCTGAGCACCGCGCCCGCGGTAAACGCCGTCGTCGCTTTCTGCACGGTGGCGATGTCCGCCGTCACGTTGTCCCAGAAGCGATTGTTCCAGAACTGGACGTTGTCGGGCTCGAGGTTCAGGCCCGCACTGATGGCGATCCCGATCGTGCAGTTCGCCCACATGCAGTCGGTCACGTACCCGGCGATGGCCGCGTCGAGATAGAGCGCGGCCGAGGGCAGCGTGTCGTTGCCCGAGTTCACGCGGACGTTGTGCAGCCACCACCAGGCGTCGCCATAGGTCGCGTTCAGGGCCCCGGTGTTGTCGGAGACGATGTGCACGGCGGGCCGAGCCACGCCGTTCGTGTCGACTTCGAGATTGGCGAGCACGAACCCGCGCGCAAAGCCGGTATCCACGCGAATCGTCGCGCGCGCGGTCGTGCCGTCCCCGATGATCTGGGTGCGGCCGGGATGCCGCCCGCTGGCCCCGATGATCGCGAGGTCCCGTTTGGTGATGTCGAGCGTCTCGGCATACGAGCCGGGGAACACCCAGATCGTGTCGCCGTTGCCGTCCGTCGCCGCGTTCACGCCCGCCTGCACCGTGGCGAACGCGCGATCCGGTGAACGCCCGTTCCGGCCGTTGTTGCCGTTCACGGCGTCGACGAAGAAGTGGCGGCCCACCCGCGTCGGCAGGCCCGGCCACAGCGGGCTCGTCAGCACGGAACCGAAACTTGAGACCCCGTTCGGGAACGGCGTGATGCCCATGACTCGCTCTCCTGTCTAGGGACGCCGGCGAGCTCCCACCGCCGCCGCCCGCGGGACTCGCACCCGCGATTACCCGGCCTGGATTCGCTCCGCTGCCGCGCTCCGGTGCCGCTTTTCGTGGGCCCCGACCTGCGCCTTCGCCGCGCGACCCGTGAACACGCGCCCGCAACTACACGTCGCCGACTCCATGCCGCGCGGTGGGTCCCGGTGGATCGTCACCTCCGTGGCCTCGGCGCCCTCGCGCACCTCGACGTCGCCGACGACATGCGGCCCGACCTCCGATGGCTTCGCGTCGTAGTTCACGCGGATGCGGCCGGCGGCGATGTCCTCGGCCAGCCGCGCCTGCACCTCCGGGCTCGTCCAGTCGATGTCGTCGTAGTTCGCCTTCGCGGCCGGCGAGAGGCTGAACATGCCGTAGCGATCCGACCGATACGCCTCCCGCGGCTGTTCGTTGGGCAAATACTTGTCGGTGTGGCAGAGGTTCCGATCCTCCGAGTCCGGATGCAGCAGCAGGTCGAGCTTCTTCAACCGCAGCACATCCGCCTTGCTCCGGGCGTGCCACGCCCGGATCCGATCTTTCAGATCCACGGGGACCTGATTGGGTTTGGCGTACTGCTCCTGCCGCGTGGGCGCGCCGTCCTGGACGCGATCGAGCAGGACGCGCCGCAGGGCCACCGCCCGATCGGTCTCGACGCCGGTCAACCGGCGCGGCGTCTGCTCGGCCAGCAGGCGCTTGCGCGCCTCGTTTTGCTGTCGGATGCGGACCGAGTTCTGGAGGAACTTCTTCTCGCTCGTGGCGTTCCGCGCGAGCAGCTCGTCCGTGTGTCTGATCTCGCGTTCCCACCCCTTCCGCTGATGCGGACGCAGGAACGTCGTGGTCGGGCTCAACAGATCGTCGAACGACTTCTCGTGGGCGGCAGCGGGCATCAATAGTCCTCCTTGACGTGCGTCTTCACGCGGCGGCCGAGGGGCTTGTGCACTTTCCGGGGTCGCCCCGGAAGCGGGGGCCACGTGAACGACTTCTCCTTGAGCGGCAGCGTCGTCTTCGATCGCTTCAGCGGCATCCCGCCGCCGCTCGTGTCGGGCTGATCCTCACAGTGGGTATGGTTCGGCATCAGCGTTTCCTCTTCTTCTTGGAAAGCCCCGCTTCGGCGTACTCGCCCATGACCGTGGCGACCTTCGTGCGCCCCAGCACGGCCTTCGCGGGACTGGACCGCGCCATGGGATGATTGGACGACGAGGGCGACGGCGGGACGACCGAGGCGCCACGAAGCCGCACCCCCCCACGGGCCGGACCGGCGGGACGATCGGTCACGGCCGTGACCCCGCCGGCGGGCGGCTTCAGGGTGTGGCCCTGCCGGAGCCAGCTCGTGTAGACGGACTGCACGGCAGACCCGCGGAGAGCGAGGCCGCGGCGGGACGGCATCTAGCCCACCTGACTCCCGATGATGAAGCGCCAGTCCGTGACCAGCTTGGTGTAGCGCATGTAGGCGCGCCACTTCCCGACGAACGTGTCGAAGTCCTCGATGAACCCGAACTCCGGCTGGCCGCCCGGGTAGACCTGATCGAACCAGAGCACGAGCTCTTTCATCAGCGTCATGTCGACGGCGGCCCAGTCGTTCGTGTCCGAGAAGTCGTCCTTGTTGCGGAGGAAGATGATCGTGTACGCGCCGTAGTGGACATTCCGGTTGTTCTGGGCCGTGTCCACCTGGCCCATCGAGTTGACGACCTCCCAGACGCTCTCGTAGAGGTCGATCGGCGCAATGAGGCCGTCCAGTACCACCTCGATCGGCTCGGCCTGTTCGTCCCGGATGTCGGCGGCCTGGATCTGGAGCGTGGCCAGGTTCGCGCCCGAGAAGGCCAGCGTGGCGAGGTTGTCGAAGCCAGCGGCGGTGCTCACGCCGGCTGCCGTGGTCGTGTGCGAGTTGGAACAGAGCGCGACGGCATCGCCGCCGCTGTAGAAGAACGTGTCCACCGCGAACATGTTCCGGAGGTGGCGGAGCGCGTCGAACTGGCGCCGGCGGAAGGCCGAGCGCGCCAGCGCGCGCGGGCGGGCCTCCATGATCGACTTCTGGTCCCACTCCAGCAGCGTCCGCTCGATCTGGATGCCCTGCGCGAATTCGACGTAGGCTGCAGTCGTGTCGTACCCCTGATAGACCGAGGCGTAGTCCACGGACCCCGTGAACTGGCCCATCCGCGGCAGCCCGCTGACCGACGAGTAGCGTTCGGTGTCGCGCATCGGCGTGGTCGCGCCCGGCATGCCGTGCAGCGGGGCGATCATGTCCGAGTGCTGCTTGCGGTACTCGTCCGTGAAGACCCGACGGAACCGCGCATCGAGCAGATCGGGGAACGACCCGCGTACCAGGGGTGGCATGGGCTACTCCTCCTTGTTCGGCACGGCGCTCGCGCTGGCCACCATGCGCTCCATTTCGTCGATGTCAGGGCCGCCGTGATTACCGCGACGGTTGAGAATGCGGCAGCGGGCGTAGTCGAGCTCGTCGAGGTCGAAGGTCTCTTGCGAACGCGCGCCCTTGTAGCCAGAACGGGTGTGTCGCTTCGAGAATGAGAGGACGATGTCCGCCTGCTCGTGCTTGATGACCAGCCACGGCAGCACGGCGGGGAGGAGCAGATTTACTTCCCAGCTCGTCGTGACCTGAATGGCCCAGCCGAGCTTCTGGGTCGCCTTGCAGCGCTTCACCGGATGGCGGCGCGGCCGGCGACCGGTGATGGACTCTATGACGTCGGAGGCTCTGTCGATCAGGCGGACATCGGTTCCCGCCACCTGCACGAGCGAGCGGTGGTGCGTGTCGAAGCGATAGCCTTCCTTCGCCCGACCGGTTGATCGACCGATGGAGACAGTGCCCTCGCCGTCGAGGATGCCGGCGAGCCAGCAGATCCAGCCGTTTTCGACCGTGTTCACGCTAGCTTAGCTCATTGAAGCAATGGTCCCGGGCGATGAAGTGCACGTAGCTGTCGAGCGTGCCGGCGAGCACGAGTTCGACGGCGCGGGCGTTCCCGCCCGTGCCCACGACGATCGAGGCGTCGGCCTCCAGGAAGTTCGTGGTGAGCTGGAGCGCCGTCCCGACCGTCGGCTGATAGGGGCAGAGCAGGAAGGCGTCGGCCGCCGCGATGGCGCGGGGGAACGGCACGGTGACCGTGATCGCTCCGGTGCCCGTGTTGTGCGCCGTGATCCGTCGCGCGATCCCCACGTTGGCGCCCGGCAGGATGCCCCAGGCGATGCCCTCGTCCATGGAGGTCGTCGCATCGGCGTCCGTGAAGGTCGTGCCGCCCGCGCTGGCCGCCGCCGCCGTGTAGGTCGTCAGGGCCGTGCCGGCGGTGGCACTCCCGCTCATCCGCGCGCGATAGATGGCGTCCGCGTTGGCGACGACGCGGACGAGGCCGGGCGTGGCGTTCTGGACCGTGGAGTACGCCAGGGCGCCCCCGACGCCTCCCCCCCCGTAGGGATCGAAGGACGACGCGCCCAGCACGATCCCGACGAGGTCGGCGAGACTCGTCGTCGTCGGATCGGTGACCATGCCGCCGTCCCCGCCGGTCACGGACGCCAGCACGGGCTGGCCCTCGACGACGGTCGCCGAAAGGAAGTAGTCGTACACGACCAACCCCGCACCGCCGCCGAGGAGCTTCACAACTTCCATGACTTGATCCCTCCGTTGTCGTAGCGGGACGCGATCCCGCCCGTGGCCAGCGTGGCGCCGCGCCGGAACTCCGCGTGGCGGCCCTCTTGGGTCGAACGCAGCCGGGAAAACTTCTCTTCGGCGTAGTACATCCAGAGCTTCCGATCCTCGCGCTTGCAGAAGTCGCAGCGCGCGATGGCCACGAATTCGTGATCGCGCCGGTAGTCGTGGCGCCGGAAGGCATCGCTGTATTTCCACGTGCAGGGCTGGCAGGCGAGCACACAGGCGAACCGCTTCTGGAGCAGTTCGTCCACCCAAGGCACGGCGAGCGTCCCGGTCGGGCGCCCCGGGTGGCGGAACGACGCCAGGAGGTCACGCACCGTCCAGGAGCGCCGGAAGATCAGATTCGGATAGGGCGAGAGGAGGGCCTGACTCACGCGGCCCTCCCGAACCAGGACGGCGGGGCTACCGAGACTTGAGCCGGCCGCGCCTCCAGAGCACCTCTTCGTCCGCGTAGTCCAGATCCTTCTTGATGGCCGCGTCCGGATCGGGGGCGTCGTGGTACATCCGCCGCAGCTCCGTCAGCGCGTCCGGCGTCAACCGAGTGAAGAGCGACTCGCCGAAGCTGCCCGGCGATCGGCGCGTCCCTGCCCCGCCCCCCCCGCCAGGGCCGCCCGTCCCGATGCCGCCCCGTGGTGTTTGATCCGCCGTGGTGTCGTCGATGACGCGCCGGCGCTGAAAGTCCTCGAAACTCCCGCCCATGACGTTCTCGACGGCCGTCAACTCGGTGCGGATGTCGTCGGCCGGGTAGCCCCGCGCCACCAGCCGCTTGAACGTCTCCTGCACGCGCCCGCGCAGCGGTGAGGTCGACTGGACGAGCTCGGGGGCTACGCGCTTCCATCCGTCGATCTCGTCCGCAACGGACTGGAGCACCTGCCGGGCGCCGTGGACCTCTTCGGCCCGCTCCATCCGCTCGTCGGCCGCGATATTGGCCAGGGCCTCGACGCGGGTGTCATCGTCGATCTCGCCCGCCCGGAACTTGCGCTTGACGAGGTCGCGGCGGTCGGCGAAGGTCGCGGGCGGCCGGTCGGTCTCGGGGCTTGCGCTTCTCTCCCGGGCAATGCGCTCAGCGGCTTCCGCAGCGCCCCGGGCCTCAGCGGCAGCGCGCTCGGCGGTGTCCGCACGCTCCTCAGCGGCTCTCCGCTGAGCCACGAGCCCGTCGATGCGCTGCTGGAAGCGAGACTTCTCGCCTGCTCCGCCCGCATCCGCTCCGCCCGGATGGTCGCCGTGGTCGCCAGCGTCCTCTCCTCCGCCCTGGTCCTGTTCGGCCAGGATTCGCGCTTCCTCTTCCCGCAATTGCTGCTCGTCCATGCCCATGAGTCCCCTCCCGCGTTGGCTGTGGGGCCGCGCTACCCCGCGCCGTCTTTCCGGCGATGTCGGCCGTCTTTCCGGCTGTCAGCGGCGGCGACCCGCGTGGCGCCTACAAACGAAAAGCCCGGCCGCTCTGGTTTCCCAGAACGCCGGGCTTCCCGATGTCGGGGTGGTCCCGACTTGCTGCTAGTCTTCCGTCACGCGCTTCGTGACGTTGACGCTTCCGATCTTGCCGAGGTGGAAGTTCAACTCCACCCGCCCCGTGAAGTCATCAGGGAGTGTCTCAACCTCTCGGATGACCCATTCGGGCATACGCACCGTGACTGTCACATTGTTAGCCAGAGGCATGGCCCCCTGTCAAGCATTTCTTTCCAGGTAATCCCAGCCGCTAAATGCTTTGGCGCACGCATCTGCGAAGACCGCGGCGCATTTCTCCGGATCAGTCTGCCCTTCTGGACATTGCGCGTTCAGAGCACGGCAGATCGCCCGACGATCCTTGATGCACAGATAATCCATCACATCCTCATGGCTGAGTGATCTTCGTTTCGGGTACTCCCGGAGAACCCGACTCGCAATATGCCGTAACGTCTTACGCGCCGCGCGTCCTGTCATGTAGACGCCCTCGCCGCCTCGCCGCGCGTAACTAGTTCGGCGGGAAGCGCCAGGTCTTCCGTGCGCGCCGCGACGCGCCCGCAGAGGGTGAACGACTGGTTCTGGAGGCGCCGCCGATCATCCCCGACGAGTTCGGGACGATCAAGCGCCGCGCGGACAGCGGCCAGCTGCCGCTCGTCCTCCGCGAGCAAGACGCGGACGTGCTCTTCCCAGACGCGCCACTCCTCGGACAGCCGCAGGGTCTCGGCGCGGTCCCCGGCCGCCGCGACCATGCGCGCCTGAGCCGTCGCCTCGATCCGGCGCTCGTCCGCGAGGCGCTGGCGGCGGTCTTCGAGGCGCGAGCGGTCAATGGGCATCCTGCATGCCTCCCCACTTCGCCCAGCGCCGCATCATTTCCTCAGCGATCTCACGCTTTTCGTCCGGCGTGAATCGACCTTCCAGGCCGTTCCCAAAGCGAACGCCACCGTCTGGATCTTCAACGTCGCCGTCGTATCCTTCCGACACCGTCTCGTCATCGCCGGGGCCGAGACCGAGAATCCCACCGTTCGCGTAGAAGCGGCGCCCGCTCGACAACTCGTACTCGCTATAGGTGTGCTCGCTCTCGCCGACCCAGCGCACGACTACGCCCCTGCGCTCGCCAGCGGCTCATTCACCGCCTGCTCGGGATTCGCCACCCCCGATCCGGGCTCCGGCGCCTCCATCCCGCCCGCCGGCGCGCCACCCCCGCCCGCCGCGCCGGCTTGCACGAGCGCCTGCTGGTACTGCCCCGCCGCCTGCGCCTGGCGTTCCAGGGCCACGGCCTGACCGACCTGCCGCATCCAGTGCTGAAAGACGGGGATCTGGTCGGCCGTGAGGTGGCCGAAGTCGTCGGAGTTCTGGAATTCCAGCAGCTTGTCGAGATGCGCCTGGGCGCCTTCGAGCGGGAGGCCGTCCGGGACCTCCCCGGCCAAGATCGCGCTGAGGGCTTCCTCGGCCAGCAGGAACGGCTTGTCCGTGCCCGTCGGCGGGTTCAGGTACTTGGCCGGGTCTTGGCGGAGCGCCTTCACGTAGTCCTTCACCAGCGCGTAGATCTTTTGCGGGTCCGTCAGCCCCATCTGGATCATCAGCGGGGACACGATGACCGTCAGGAGGGTCTGGAGGCTCTGGGCGAGGACCCCCGGATTCGACATGAGGAACGTGGCCTGGAACTCGAAATCCATGTCGGCGTCGATTTCGTGCCGATGGGTGATCGTCCGATAGGCTTGGCGGTCGGGCCGTTCATAGCCCCAGATCCGGTACTCCTTGTTCCTCGGCAGGAAATAGCGGTTCATCCGGTGGAAATTCTGGGCGATCTGGGCGAGGCCATTCAGCAGGCGGAGCAGGATCTGGTCCGCCCGGACATCGCCCTGCTGGAGCAGGGCCATCGTCGTGCCCATCGTCCGGAGCGCCGAGGCGCGGCCCACGGGGACCCGGCCGTATTGGGCATCACTGATCGCCAGCACGCGCTCGACGAACTGATACCCGAGGCCGACCAGATTCAGGGCCCAGGACTGATCGCGCGTGGCGATGTTCGGGAAGTAGACGGCATCCCGCGCCACCCCCGGCACCGGGTAGCCCTCGCCCGGCGAGTACCGGATCGTTCCCGGCCGAAACGCCGCACTCGACGAGTAGAAGAACGGCGGGATGTTGGCGAATTTCCCGGCGTCAATCGTCAAGTCCAGCGTGCCCTTGATGAGGTCGTACAGGTGCTCGACCAGCTCCGGGAGCGAGATCCCGAGCCAGCGGTTCGCTACCGGCACGAAGACGGCTTCGGCGAGCGGCCGATACGGGACCTTCGCGGGCCAGAGGTCGGTCAGGAGCCGGGCTTCCATCAGCACCTCGGCGTCCCGGGCGATCAGGAAGAACACATCCTCCATCTGGCCGTCGCCGTCGACATCCCAGCGATCGAGCGCGATCAGGCACTCGACCCGGAGGTGCCCGACCTCTTCGTCCAGGACCGCGTCGGGCTCGCGGTGCTCCGTGCCCTCCGCCTCGTCCTTCTGCTCCTTCAGCCCCTCCTCGGGCTTGGCAGCAGGCGCCGCCCCGGCGCGCGCCGAGGCGATGATCTTGTCGAGCCCGTCGGCGTCCAGCCAGTTGAGCTTCCCGGCCTTCTGCTGGCGCCGGAGGTTGTCGATCGTGTAGCTGGCGCGCAGGAAGACCTCCGGGGCCCCGTGCGGGTTCTCCTCGGAGGGCGGCTGGAGATTCGCGACCCGCGTCCGCACGATCACGTCCTCGATGTCGAGCACCATGAAGACCGGCCCATTGAAGACGGTCGCCGGATAGCCGAGCGCCAGCTCGAGGCCGCCGGCGTCCGTGAAATAGACGCTGGCCGTGGCCGTCACCGACGCGCCGTCGTCACTGACGTATTGGATGCGGTAGTCGAGGCCGCTGGCGGAGGTCTCGCTGATCCCGGTCGCCGTCGAGAAGAGCGCGGTGAGCACCTGCAGGATGTACTGCTCCTCCGGGACCTCGGGCGGCGGGGGCGGGGCGAACTTCGTCTCGTGCACGAACTCGTTCCGGCGGACCCACGGGGTGTAGGCCACCGCGTTGCCGTCCAGGATGAAGTTCGAGATGAAGTCGCCGAGCCGGCGTTTGGCGTCCGGCACTTCAAGAAAGAACTGGGCGTCGACGATCTCGGTCACGCGCTCGGCCCGGTCCTGGTGGCGCACCTGCAACGCCTTCGCGGCCATGAGCGGCCGGGTCGTCATGACCGCGTTGTAGAGCCCGGCGTCCTGACGCAGGAAGGCCGACATCATGATCGGCAGATGCGTGTTGGCGGCGCCTTCGTAGGGGAAATCCTTCGGGTCGAGCATCCCACGGAACTTCGCGTACAACTCCTCGCGCTTGTCCAGCCAGAGGCCGCGGTCGCGGTCCTGGAGCATCCCCTCATAGCGGCGGGTGACGCTCTGGACGATGCGCGCAGGGTCGATCTGGAGACGGCGACGACGGCGGACCCGGCGGGGAAGGGAGTCGGGGAGGGCGTCGGGCGCGAGGCCGGTCGTCAGATCGTCAGGCACCGTCACTCCCCATGGCAACTCACCCGTCGGTCGATGCAGATCCGCCCTGGCGCGGAGGGGTCGTGGCGCCGATGCCGCAGCCGCGCGAGAATCCATTTCTTCGTGTAGGAGAGAAGTTTCGCGATGCGCTCGTTGCGTGATCGCCCCGCCAACTCGGCCTCGAACGCCTCGACGCACGCGCGCCAGATCGCGGGGTAGTGCTCGGGCTCGAGCTTCGCCGCGCACTCGATGCAGAACGTAATGTCCGCCTCACTGCCGTCGCTCAGGAGGAACTCGACCTGGGTTTGATGTTCCTCCGCCGCGCCCAGGACGAGCGGACGGCCGGTGCTCGGGTCCGCTTGCAGGATCGCGTAACAGGGCGTGCCGCAGCAGAGACAGGCGCCCGCGATCTTCGTGCCGAACGTGAGAGCGGCGGCCACTACTCGTCCTGCTTCGCCTGCTTCTTCGCTTGCTTCTCGGCCTGCTTCTCGGCCTGCTTCTCGGCCACCGGATCGTCGATCGAGCCCTCCTGGACGAGCCGCAGATAGTCGGCCTCGCCGAGGCGCGCCACCAAGGCCGCCTTGTCGCGCGGGCCGGGCTGCATCACGATCGTCTGGCGGATTCCGCCCGCGCCCGGTCGATGGACCTGACACGGAACTACCACGGTCACGGTGTCGCGCATCACGGGTCTCCTTGTAAGGGGCCATCGAACCACCGGCTACCGAGCCACACCAACCTCACCTCGCGACCCTCCGGAGCCCGCGCCAGACAGCCCGCCAGTAGGCCGCCTCGGCGCGCGGCGCGAAGATCAGATCGCGGCAGAGCTCAGCCTCGGCATACACCTCTTGGAGCCGATCGCGAATGACGTCACTGAATGTGGTGGGCGCCGTGATCATGGCGCCCCCCGCGTCAGCTCGCATCGGCAGTCGGGACATTCGATGCGCTCCGGGTGCTGCGGCGGGTCGATGTTCGGATGCGCGGGCCACGGCACCGTCTGGAAACTCTGGCGCAACTCGCCGGACCGCTCCATGTTCTGCCGGCGGAAGATAACGTAGGGGATGCCCTTGCAGCGCGGACAGCGCAGCACGGAGTCGCGTTCGAGGCGGCGCTCGGGGTTAAGTGCATTCATGCCGACGCTCGGGAATATCGCGAGGATAACCCCCGGCCGGTCGTGGCAGACCGGGGTCCCACAGGATCGGACCCTCGGCGTACATGCTGAGCACCGTGGGCTGATCCGAATAGAAGGACTCGGAAATTTCGATGGAGGGCGTGAGGTCCGCAAAGCGCGCGTGGACCCACGCGCGCGCCACCGCTTCGGTCGTCTCCCCGCGCAGGGCGATCTCGACCTTGATGCGGGGCCACGTGGCCATGCGGTCGTCGTCAGCGTCACTCATCCGGCAGTCTCGTCAGCTTCTTTCGAGCCGCCGCGAGCACGGCGCCGCGCTCTTTTTCAAATTGCTTGCTGAGTCGGACTCGCAGCTTCTTGATCTCGGCGTCGGCCCGGTCGTAGATCCCCGCGCACTTCGCGCAGTAGTAGACCTCTTCGAGGCGACCGATCTTCTTCGCGTCCTTCGGGACGAGCGTGCACTCGCAGCCGTCGCAGGCGAGCCTGAGCGGCATCAGTACCCGGTGCTCCGATTTCTCGCCACGCCCTGAACATACGTCACCTTCGGGCGCAGGACAAGATTCGTGATCGATTCCCAGGTCAGATTGTCGTTCGCCATGAACCGCAGGCAGGCCGGGAAGTCCGAATTCGCGTCCTTCTCGATCTCCTTGACGTCCCGGTCGGTCCGCCGGGCGTGTTCGTCCCAGACAAAGTGCGTCAGTTGGTAGATCGTCCGGCGGCAGCGCCGCAGGATGTGCAGCCGCGGCTGGCGGGTCCAGGGGTTCACCCGCATGGCATCCCGCAGGTTCGCGTAGCCCGTCTCCTTCGACACGTTGGCGTCCTCGAAGTCGAGCCCGGCGTCCCGCAGCGCCTTGCCGATCGTCCACGCCTCGCCCGCGTACTCGTTCTTTTGCACGGTCATTTTCGAGTCCAGCTTCCGCCAGACCAGCCGCGCGTCGAGGCCCGTGGCCGCTTCATGGTCTTCAATCCTGCGCCGCACGGTCGCCGGGCCGCCGCAGGGGTCGATCTCGATCTCGTCGACGATCCACCAATCGTCGTTCGGGTCCACCTTGACCCAGAGGCCGGCCAGCGGGCGCCGCGGGTGGGGATCGCCGTAGAAGAGCACCGGCCAGTCGGGCAGTTCGAGATCGTCGACCACATGGGCAAAGGCCGTCAGATTGCTGCCGCCGCAGCGCGGGCAGGTCTCCCCGAGCGGGAGGATGGCGAGCTCGCAGCCGAAACACCAGGTCCGGGGTCCCTCCGCAAACTCGGGGAAGACGAGCCCGGCCAGATGCAGGAAGGCCCCGCCGAGCTGGGCCGCGCGCTGCTCCTCGGTGAGTCCCCGGCCCAGCCATTCGATGTCTTCCGGACGCAGCAGCCGATTCCGGGCCGTCTCCAAGACGACACAGAACACGTCCGGGTTCGCCCCCCCCAGGCCGGGCACGTACACCCGGTCGTGAAACCACGCCGCCGTGACCGCCGCCGACCGATCATCCGGCGGGGTGGCCGCCGTGAAAATCTGGCCCTGAGTCTCCATGACCCGCATCCGGTTCTGGCGGTGAAACTTTTCGGGCCCGAGTTCGTCTTCGCCGATCACATGGAAGGACCCGACCTTGACGTCGTCAAGATCCTGCTCGTAGCTGAGCACCTGCAACGTCGAGCCGTTCGTCAACCGGAGCAGGCGGTTCTTCTCCGACCAGGACTGCTCCCAGGAGCCATGGAGCAGGAACCGCCGGGGGATCCACCCGTAATGGCCGCGATCGGAGCCGGCCGCCCCGGGGCCATCCCATTCCGTCCACTGGAGCTTCTTCTTGATCTGCGGCTCGAAGCTGTTCTGGAACGACGTGCAGAACAGCCGGGCCCGGATCGGCGGACGAATCTTCTGCGTCGGATAGCGCGCCGCGAGGCTCCGCGGCACCACCCCGGTCATCTGGATCGCGATCTCGGCGAGCATCGTGTCGGACTTCGAGGAGCGGTGCCCGCCCACGAGGCCGATCTCGCGGGCCGGGCTGTAGTGGACGGGCTCGGCGGCGGGGTTCACCGGCACGTAGTAGTCCAGCGCGTTCTCGCGGCGGTCGCGCGCCAGCTCGGCTAGGAGGTCGGCCGCGAGGGCTTCGAGCTCGTCGGTGGGGAGGGCGGCGAGATTGGCGGGGATCACGCGGGCTCGTCGGGCTCGTCACGCCGGGCCGCCGCCTGGGGATTCCCCCCCAGCGCAGGGGGCTCCGTCGTCTCCCCCGCCCCCCGCGTCTCCAACTCCGCGTGAATCTTCGCCAGCAGCTCCCACCGTTCATACCGCCGTGCTTCCGTGATCGCCGTCGGCAAGCCCTGCGTCAACCGCCATTTGTCGAAGAAGATCCCGAACGCCGTCGCGGTCTGAAACGCCGCCTTCGCGTCGGGGGCGGCCATGTACCGCGCCCACGCGATCCAGAGGCCGCGGTGGACGCTCGCGGTCACCTCCGCTTCCGTCATCTTCCCCGGACGACGCTCCAGCACCGCCGTGGCGTCGGCGACCAGCCCGGCCTGACGATCCCGAAACCCCCGAATCGCCCGGTCCAGCTTCGCCGAGGCCGTCGGGTCCATCGTTCCCCGCCGCGGCGCGCCTTTCGGGACGCGGGGCGGGGCCCCCGGCGCCAGCGGCTGATCCGCCAGCGCGCGGTCCGCCCGCCGGACCAATTCCTCCGCGCTCACGCGCATGGCGCCTCCTGCGCGGGGACCGCCGCCCGCTCGGCGTCCTGCCGCCGCCGCGCCTCCGCCCGCTCGGCCGCCGCCGCCAGTTCGGCCAGCATCCGTTCGTGCACGAACTGGGTGAGCAGGTCACTGCGCGCGATGGGCGGCAGACCGGCGGCGACCCGCAGCCGGACCTGCGCGTGGTAGAACCGCTCGAACAGCTCGGCGTGGTCCTTCGGCATCAGCACCCGATACTCACGATACTCGACGATCCTCATGCGTCGGTCTCAGGCCTGACGAGGATCGTGTCGCCCCGGCCAGGTTCCGCAGCGTCACTGGCCGCGGCGACCGTTGGGACGACGAGATCACTCCAGTGGAACCTCATCCTCGACGGCATGACGTACAGCACGCGCGGGCCATGGGGGGCCCCCGCACGCGCGGCCCTCAGGACCGCCGGCCCCACGAGCGGCGCCCCCACGAGCCAGCGGAGCACTGCGCGACGAGTCACATCCCCCATTAGCTCGACGGCGCGCCCAGCCGCCGCTGGGTGCCCGCCCACAACCCCTCGCGGTCCGCCACCCCCACGGCCCCCGCGAGAAAGAGAAAATCGTCCCGGCGCCCGGCCCGCGCCAAGGCGACGAGTTCCTGCACCGTCGCGGCCGACACGTGGCTCTCGGCGTCGCCCGCGACCGGCAGGATCGGGTCGCGCGCGTCGATCTCGGCAGCCCAGAACGCAGCGCGCTCGAGTTCGACGGACCACACGCGGGCATCGTCGCAGCTCGAAAAGAAGCGTTCCGGCCCCGCCTCCAGGAATGCCTGGACCAGCGCCTCGCCCGCGGGCCACACGAACAGGCCACGCCCGCGGGGCCGCGCGCTCACGGCCCCGCCTCGCCCGCCGCCCCCACGAGCCCGTTCCCCGCCCGCGGGATCCCCGCCGGCCCCGCGAGCGTGACCCGCGGCGCCCCCTCCAGCGCCCGCAGCACCAGCCCCACGAGCATCTGCGCGTGCACCTGCTCGTAGGCCCCCCGCAACACGTGCTCGACGACCGGGGCCGGGAGCGGCCCCCCGCTCGACTCCGCCCCAATCTTCGCGATCTGTCCGTTGTCGCCCACCTCAACGATGATCCGAAACCCCATCAACCCCTCCTCTCGTGCATCGCCTGCGCGACCCCAGGATCGACGATCGTTCGCTCGATCATACCCCGGCATCACCCCCTCGGGGATCGTTCATCCTGACAGCGGGAAATTCCGCTGGCGCGGGATTTTCACCCCGGTCACCCCCCACGTTGGCCGTCCTGGCCCCGTTTGCTGCAAAATCTCTGGCTGTGGGACCCCCGCGCGCGACCGTGCCCACCCCGGGATGCCCAGCCCCCACCCGGCCTCCGAGATCGCCGCGGCCGCATCGCCAGCGCATCTGGAATACCATGATGCACGCACGCGCCCACGATTCCGCCTCGTTGCGAGGCACTGTCCGCGCCGTGTCCGTGTTGATCCGAGCCTGAGTCGCATCGCCGGCGGCCGCGGGCTCAGCATAGCCACGCACCGCGCGGCGTGTCACGCACGTTTTACTCGGCCCTGTGTAGCTATGACCCACCCGAGGACTCCCCTGACTCACCACGCGGGCCGCACGTCCTCCTGGGGTGGTGGTGGGGAGGCTGTTCGAGTCGAAGGAGGGGGCGAGAGCACCCCGACCGTCGGTTGATCGGTCGCGGGGGCTGGCGTGGAGTTATCCACACTGCGCACCGGGTCTCCTCTCTTCTCTGTTCCTCTCGTACTCGAGCTCGTACTCGGAGCGCCAGGTTGGGATACCCCTTCGATGGCCCTTGGGAGGGCCTTGGGAGGGCCAACGAAGGGCCTTGTGAGTTGGTAGTAGTCGCAGAACATTACGACGATGTCATGACGGGGGAGTGCCGCGACGGCACGGAGGACGGCTTTTCGGTGTTTCGCGTCGCTCAGGTGCATGTTGGGGTCTTGCCGGAGGCCATTCCGGACCCAGAGGACCACGCCTTCCCGACTTATCCACCGCTCCCGTTCGAGCTCAAGGAGCGCGAGTTCGAGGCGCTCGGGCGGGAGTCCGGACTGGAGTGCGAGCAGTTCTGGGTAGTAGCGGAAGATCGCCGCGGGGCCGGCCTGGGGGCAGAGGCGACAGGTGAAGAACGCGAGCCGCGCGTC
>ERZ1292632.1771-Hain-H43-01um-R2-1771-length-19808-cov-30_pt1 | contig 19808 bp, 34 predicted proteins | sample MGYA00564407_ERZ1292632 | MGnify/ENA primary metagenome ERZ1292632 (study PRJEB36523, sample SAMEA6512637) | groundwater metagenome | collected 2019-01-08 | study: AquaDiva: Metagenomics assemblies of 32 groundwater samples | reverse complement strand
TAGGCTTGACTTCGCTTTGCAGGAATTTGACGCCGCCCAACAGGAGGGAAGATGAGTGAAACTTCCGAGCGGGTGTTGGTATCCAACGCCGAGGGCCGAGGCGGCAAGTCATATTGGATACGCGAGGCTATGAGGCTGGCCGGTGAAGTCGCCACCCTCGAAGCCAAGCTGGAGGCGACGCGAAACGCCATTACAGTAGCTATCGTGGCAATAGCTGGCGGCGAAGCGAGTGACGATACCAGGAAGATGTTAGAGATTGCCTTGGTCGCAGCCCAAAAGGAGGGCAAATGACTGTCTATAGAGTAAATACAACGAACACTGAGTTGACCGCGGAACGAATGGAATACCTTGTCTTGGCCAAGAGCTTAGGCGAAGCCGAGATCAAGGCTCTCAAGCAAATGGCTAAGGATCTGGGTAGGGAAGACGCTAAGATTGGCGAGAATTATGTCTACAGCGCAGAAGTGCTGGGGCAATTGTTGAGGTAGCCGCCGCCCAGGAGGAGAAGGAATGAGTGAGCATACGCACGCATGGTCGATAGATCATCAAGTTGTAGACACCGACGATGGGCCTCCTCAGCCGCGGGGTGAGTGTTTCGCTTATTGTGAGTGTGGCGATGAATTGCGGTGGAACGAAATAACAAGCATTCTCAACTCACATGCCGCCCTCGAAGCCGAGCGGGATGAACTCAAGGCCAAGCTGGATGCGATTAGGGCGACAGCGCTACAGCTAGAGGACGACTTAGATGGAACAGCATTTCTTGACCATGACAGGAATGATGCACATGATTTGGAGTCCGCTGCCGCGCTTTTCCGACTAGTCACCCAACAGGAGAAGGAAGATGAGTGAGAATAATTGCCCGCACTGTGGTCAAGATTTGAGATTGGGCTCCGATGCTCGGGATGAATTGCTACGGCTGAAGGCCAAGCTGGAGGCGATGGAGCGTGCGGCATTCAAGCTACATGAGGGAGTTGAGCGTTTTACTGTGACCAATGCTGAACTTAGCGATGAGATGTATACCCTGCGACGGGCGATTGGCTATGACCGCATGTCTCAATTACGTGCCGCCGCCCAGGAGGAGAAGGAAGATGCCTAGTCAAGAATTCTTGGAGCAGCACCACTATCACAAAGTTGAGCTTGACCAGTTCATGTACGATGTCCCGGTCAGCGACATCGATGAGTTGCTTGCCGAGATCGCCACCCTCGAAGCCGAGCGGGATGAACTCAAGGCTAAGCTGGAGGCGATGGAAGAGATCAGGGATGCAGCACAGGAGATGCTTGATACTGGTGGAGACGACCTGCGCCTCTCCTTGGCTTTACAGGCCGCCCAACAGGAGGGGAAGTGAGCTACCTTGCCCTGCTCCTGGCCTGGGCCCTCGGCCTGATCCCCTTCTGTTCGAAGGAGGGGGAGTGAGCCTCGCGCAGGCCGACGCATTTCGGATTCCGCTGGCGGATCGGTGACTTCATTTCCGATCACATCTATCACGGGTATGACGCGCGATGACGGTCGGCCAACCGACGATTTCTACGAAACGCCACCCCAGGCTACCGCTGCCCTTCTTGCAGTTGAGAAGTTCACCCCCAAGATTTGGGAACCCGCATGTGGCAGGGGGGCTATCTCGAAGGAGCTTAAACGTCTGGGCTTCGACGTGATTTCTACTGATCTCTACGACCACGGCTACGGAGAACCCGATCATGATTTCCTGGTCACGGATTACGGTGTTCGAGCGGGCACGACCTCGATAATCACGAATCCCCCGTTCAGCCTAGCCCTGGAGTTTGCACAACGCGGCGTGGAATTCATAAATCAGACAGATGGCAAGATGGCCCTATTAGCCCGACTTCAATGGCTTGAGAGCATTCGGCGCAAAGGCTTCTTTGAATCCAGTCCGCTTTCCGCAGTCTGGATCTTCAGCCGTCGTCTGCCAATGATGCACCGACCAGATTACGATGGTGATCCAGTTTCAAGCCTCATGGCCTTCGCGTGGTTCTTATGGACTTGTGGACATATCGGTCCGCCGCGTTTGGGATGGCTGGATTGGAAAGATCATTACGAGGTGCCGTTGGATAATCTGCCGCTGTTCCAGACGTGAGCAAGATCCGCTACCTCAAGGAAGACATCGCCTGGTCGTTCGCCGTCAGGGAACGAGATCATTGGACCTGTCAGAGATGCGGCAGTCGGTATCCTCCTAAGAAGCCCGGAGACGGATCCTCACGAAGCGGACTGGACGCAGCGCACATTTTCTCAAGAAGGCTGAAGAGTCTTAGACACGATCTCGAAAACGGGGTTTCATTGTGTACCGGCTGTCATTTGAGCTGGGCGCATTACCAACCTTTAGAATTCAGGGAATGGGTCAGGATATGGATGGGCCATAAGAAATATGACGCCCTGATGATCCGCGCCAAGAGGGTGGAGAAGTGATCTACGCGCGCAAAGGCTTGTTCGGAATCCTCTGGCAGCACCAGCACGGCATCTCCGAGGAACTGGCGATCGCCCTCGAATACCTCCAAGCCAAGTATGAGCTTTCGGGCAAGGTCTTTGCTCGGGAAGCCTCGAAGGGGATCGAAGGGAATACGTCGCTGCCAGAGGGGTATTGGCTGTTTGAGATCAGCATTCTCCGTTCTTGACAGCTTCCAGGACACCGTGGTAACATTCGTTACATGGCTGTTACGCCAGTAACCATCGAGGTCCTTAGGCGCAGGCTAGTCGAGGAACACAAGGCAACAGTCAGCATTGCTTTTCCAAAAGGCAACTGGGCATTCCTAGCACGAAAGTATGGCGTTGATCGTGTCGTCATGTGGAGGCTTGTCAACAACGATTATGAGCCCAGGAAGCGCGATATACGCCGTAAGCTCGGGCTTCAAGAGGTCATCCACCAGTCCATTGTCAGGGATGCAGCCGGTAGGTTTACAAGGCCCAAGTCATAGCATGGGCGATAGTTTGAATAAGCAAATGGGGGTTTGTTCAAGGTGCCAAACATTCAGATTGGTTGGCACGGAGAGACTCTGCCGAAGATGTGACCGCTCGTTAGTCCTACCGAAAAGACTCTCGTTCTCGTACAACACATGGACTACCAAAGGTCTTGAGATGTGGTCAACGTGCTTGACGTGCAGCTCGTAGTGAATGCCAGCTTGGAGGAGGCAAAATGAAACATCTGTGGTGGATTGCGGGAACGGTAATGGTGTTGGGACGGTTCGCGTTGATGGGTTGTGCTCGAGCGCCTGAGGTCGCCCAGACAATTGAGGTCGCGGTCGAGGTCACTCGGGAAGTGCCGGTCGAAGTCATTGTGGAGGTCCCCTATGAAGTCACCCGGATCGTTCCTCCGACCCCGATCATGGAGCAGCAGATCCTTGTCATGAATGAGGATGGCCTGGGCGTCCAGTTCACCGATGGGATTTGGATGGTCGGAACGCAGATCGCCCGCGGCGTCTACATCAATTCCGGGGGCGTGGTCATTACCGATGCAGAGGGCCGGGTGGATTTTGAGTGCTCATGGAAGGTGAACCGCAGGTTGACTTCTGGCTATGGCGACACCCGCATCTACGATTACGACGCGCAGCATAACCTAGTTGAACTGATCTTCGGGGACCGGGTGTTTGACAGTTCGGGGTGCGGCGTCTGGACCCGCCAGGGTTGATCCATAGCCTTGAAATGACAGCGCCCCCATCGCCAAGCTGGGGGCGCTGTCTGCAGAGGAGGAGATACGACAGCTAGAGCTTATCCCTTCCCGTATGCCTTGCCTTTAGTACCCATGTACGCTCGCTGACCGAAGACCCAATTCACCAGCATCAGGATAAGCGCCTGAACGCTGGGCGGGATGAGTGTCAGCACGTCGAGCGAGAGCAGCGAGCTACCCACAAACCCGAACAGCCCGGCGAGGGCCAACGGCACCACAGTCTTGATCCACACCGGGAGCGTATGCCAGAAGGCCAGGTTCTCCAGGAAGTAGGCCACGAAGTACCCCGCCAGGATCATGGCCCCGCCCCCGGCCACGACCCACACCAGCAGCTCCTCCAAGGTCCCGAAGCTGTCCGGCTGGAAGGCCATCAGGAACAGGGACACCCACACCAGGGCCACCAGGATTAGCTGGAGCGGGATCATGAGCTTGTTGCGTCTAAGGTTCACGTTTCCTCCGTAAGTCTCTCAGAGTCAGGATCAGAACTGCTACGATCGAAGCACCCAACGGAAAGCAGTAGATCAACTCAATAGTGGGATCCTCCTTCACAACTGGGACGGTCAGCGTAGCACCGATCGTAGGGCTCGGCAAGATGGGTGTGGCGGTCTCGGTTGGAACCGGGGTTGCCGTGGGGGCGCTGGTTGTGGTCGGGCTGGCCTGGGCGGTTGCCGTCAGGTACAAGTAATATTCCTCATTGACAAGGTCCGACTCCACCCAGAACGCGTTGTCCTGGGGAAACTCATCCCGCCAGATGTTCGCTCTGGCAAAGAACTGCCGACTGTGCAGGCCGCCCTCCCGGTTGATCTGGCCGGGCCCAGTAATAGTAGGCGACCGAAAACCATCATATCCTCGAAGTTCGGCCGGGAACTCATCCATGTTCGCGAAGGCAATCCCTTCCGCGAATTGATAGGTCAGGTAGAAGTCCCCTAACTGTTCATCGGTCGGGCACAGCATAGACCGTAGCGCGTGTCGTTCATTCAACTCCTCACAGGGAAAGAAGATCCCGTCCACGGCTCGAATCGGACTGTACTGACACCCCCCATTACAGAGCGCCTCGACCGCGATGGAGGTCTCCGGTCCCCACCGATCAGGGACCGCTCGATAACCAGGCAGAGCTTCCTTGAACCCAAGCGCGGCTCTCAAACGAATGGACCACATGACGTACACCCTATCACTTAAGGAATGGGGCGCCTCGCCCATCGCCACCCGGGTCAGGATCATCGGGTCGCTCTCAGCATGCAGGCAACGGCTCATGGATCCTCCACAGGTCCACACACTCTCGATGCGAAACTGATCCACCAATTCCTGACCGATCTCCTGGTAGAGCGGTGGTACTGCGGTTGGAGTGGGTGTAGATTCGCTGGCGATTGTAGGGGAAAGGCCCAGGCCCGCGACCAGCAGCGGGGCCATGAGCCAGCGGATTAACAGGAGGGTAAGGTTCTCATTGGTTTACTCTCAAGGGACATCAATCTCACTCATGCGGCCAATGACTTGCGAGACCGCGGTAGCGGTTCGTGCATCGGCTTTCTCATTGATCGCTTGAATCTCGCTACTCAGAACGGTAAAGGATCGATCCAATTGGATGGACCTGGCGTTGCGTTCCTCGGTCAGAAAAGACATAAAGGCAGTGTGCTCATCCTTGAGCCAGCCTCGCCATTCTTGATCCCGTGACTGGCGTTCCTTTCGCTCCTCATCCCGAAGCTTCAGCGTGAACCAAATAAACGCGCCCACAATCGGAATCTGAACGAGCAGACTGATCACGCTATCGGGCATCGTTTCCAGCAACCGCATCAAGTCTCGATTACTCTAACATCAACCTTGCCGGCAGGCACCCTGATCTCGATTGGTACTTTGGGACTAGGAGGTGGAGGTGATACTCCAAGAAATGCCGCCTTTGCCACGTCGATGTCGATGTTTGCTCCAAAGCCGGGTTTCGCAATCTCGCCCCATTTTTGCCAAGCCACCACATGAGTTTGTGTCCAGCCCCCATTTCTGGGAAGCGAGGGGCCCTCATTCGGATGCGGCCAGACGGGCCAATCCACGGCCCATAATGCTTTGTCAGCGAGAACGGGTTGGTCAATCCAAGCGTTCCAATACCAGTCCGCGCTATAGATGATCACGGGTCTTCCGAAAAGCTGCTCGATCTCCTTGGCACAAATTGCAACGCGCTGGAGAATGATGTTCTTCTTCGCAGCCTGATTGTCCTCAATGTCGAGGACCGGATGAATGTCCATAGAGCCCAGGGATCTCGCGTATTCATGAAAGTATTTGGCCTGTGCAATGGGATCTGCCGCGTCCCGATAGAAGCAGAAGCCTCCCCACTGCATCCCAGCCTGTATAACGGCATCTCGCTGGGCGGGCGCAATACTGTTGTTGAACCAATCCCCTTCGGTCAGCTTAATCATCCCGAAGGAGTAGCCAGTTCCTGCTGGGATAGTCTTGAACCAGCGGCTATCGAAACCAGTGTGGATGAATTCGCTCATCTTACAGACCGATCCAATCGTCGAAGTGCAGTTTCAATCTCCGAACGAACCATAAGCTAATGGCTAGGTCCCCAAGGATTGTCAGCGCAACGGCCAGCCTATCACTCATTATTGCTTCTGGAGAGTTCGTACCAAAAACTTTGATCTCCAAGAAGAACTAGAGTGTCGTGGCTGGAATCCAAGGTCATATCTCCAGCTAGACGTAAGTTCCCCGTCCCGTCCTTGGCAACGACTGTGTGCGTAGTATCGAACGCTCTTAGTATGAGCAGTTGCCCGGTGATACTAGCACCAACAGCCTCGTTGATCGTATCTAAGTCGTCTGTTGCAGCAGCCCCTTCCGTGTCCACCTTTGTATAGGTATGTGTGACCGCTATGACTCCAGAAGCTATCGTAATCGCTGCTGGGACGGCGAAGTTCAGATTAGTACGAACTTCGACCTTATTCCCAAGGTTTCCAAGTCTCAAAACAGTATTTCCTGTTGTCTGGTTTATGAAGAGCAGGTTTTTCAGTTGAGTTATACCGCTTACATAAGCCTGGATGAGCCAACGTCCTCCGATCTCAAGTTCCTTCAATACTCGGATACGCTTTTCAAAAGTCGTTTGGGAACCAGAAATAAAGCCGTCAGCAGAGTAGGCCGATTCCTCCAAGCGCACGAACAGCTTACGTAGTTCTTCACGCTCCGTTGATGTCAGTTCCTCTGTAACAATTAAATCCGACAACCTACTCATGCGGGTCCGATCTTTCGCTGCACCACGGCATTCGCGTCCTCTTGGGTTGCGACTTCATTTCCCCAAATAACGACCACATCATTCGCCTCGCCCCGGAAGTAATCCTCAATCTGCGCCAGCCGGAACTGATCCTCGCTTCCAAGCTGCCCCCGGTGCCAGTAGGCCCCATAGACCTCAATCGGGGTCGAGAGCGGAACCGTGGATACGACAAGGAAGTCAATCACGTACGCCCCTCGGACCCCTCGCATGTCCAGGATGCGATATTGATAGATGTACCGATGGCCGGCCTTGTCCAGTGCCGTTGCCACTCGGGCTTCCTCTCGGCTGCCTGCCGACTGGCCCTGGATCTCGGTACGTTCCACCTCTTCCTCGCCCCCCGGCTGGAAGACGGAAAGTTTTGGCAGCGAGGGTTTGGCGAGAGGCTGGACTGCGAATCTCATATCTCGGTGAGCGAGAGCTGGCCGATGTGGACTTCGGTCTGGTCATCGGCGATAAGGGTGAACGGCTGCAGGCTACTCGGATCCAAGAGTACATTTTTGCTATCGAAGGGACTGTAGACAGACCGCATCGTTAAGACCGTGGGGGAGTTAGCCCAAGTGTCGAGTTGGGTGAGTAAGGTTTCGACCCGGGTATATTCGGTCACATCGTCCCCCTCCAAACCAATATCCTCATCCTGCGCCCGATAGGTACACGCGTACTGGAACTTCGTGGTGATGCGGGCGAGGGTCTCGAGCACCACGGCCTTGATCTTGGGGCTGATCGCGGCATCGTTGGTCCGGACGATCAGTCGGTACCTCAAGCGCCTGGCGGTCACGCTATTGGCGGCCGTGAGGTCAATCTCTTCCACGGGTACCGTGTCAAAAGTCCCGGTAATCGCATTCCAAGTCGAACTGTCGCTCGCACCGTCCGTCTGATAGTAAATATCTACGGTCTGGGCACTGGCAGTGAGAGTTTCAGCAAAGACCTTGGCGCTCTTGTATAGCTTCAATACGTCCTGGAGATTGGCGTAAAACCAGGAACTCACCAGTCCACCCTCATGTGTGAAGAGGTAGCCCGAATCCTGGACCGGATTGAGCGTGTCGCTCGGGAACGGTAGCCAAAGGACGTCCGTCCCTTGGGAGAACCACAACCTGTCCACCGTGGTCCCGGGAATGACCTGGAAGTACAGGTTTCGGATGCGCTGGCCCACCTGCGGCGCCCGATAGAGTTCATGCCAGCCGAGCTGGTTGTAGACCAGGATCGAAGAGTAGTTCGATGCGCCTCCGTCAATCGCCGCAAAGAAGACGCCCGGATAGCCCTGCAGCTCCACGATGGGTCCCTGCCGGTTGCTCGGAAGTCCCAATTCTCTGGAAGGCCCGATGTCATCCAGGTTGTTGCGGAAGTACCGCTCCAAGGAATGCAGCAGGGAGAAGTAGAGGTAGACCCCGTGGACGAGATGCCCCCTGCCGTTCTTATCCGACTGTACGGAGCCGATTTCTCGGAGTGGAATCTGGTCAGGGATGTCATTCTGAACGGCCCAGACTGAGGCTTCCTTGAGTGCCCATAGAACTTCAGGCGATCCGTAGCGCTCCAGGCCGGTGATCTTGTCGTCAAACGAACCCACGGTGATGGCGGTTCCGAACGTAAGATCCGTTCCCCAAGATTGGGCATTGGCGCGTGAGACGGTGGTAGCCGTCGGAGTGGTAATCGCTCTCCAGACCTGCTGCCCATCTACCGGGTCCTCGACCAGTTCGAAGAACTTCCCAGTATTGGTTCCATCGGCTGCCCAGGTAACGGTCCAGACGCCCGCGCTGGTTGTGCCCTGCATCCGGCGCATGGTCGTCGTCCCTTGCGCAAAGTAGACCACGTCCTTGGAGACCAGCACGTCTGTGACGGGAACGGTCAATCCATGCCCCGTAATCTCGATCCACTTGTCGTCCGCGACAATGACGTACTCTGTGGTGGTGTCGTGGGTAATGTTCCAGGCGGCATGGGTGAGAGCCGTAGCGCTATTCGAGGTAATCACTCGCCAGGGTTGGATTTCCTCAATGCCAGTCCCGGCCGTGATGATGACGATGGACCCGATGTACTCATCCACAGTCCAGGCTTTTGTGGCATCAACCGTGGTCGTCAAAGCCCCCGTATTCGCATCCGCCGTCCCCCGATCTCCGTTGATCCAGACCTGTGCCGCGCTCCCATCAGTGGGCTTGGAGACCATATAGAGTCCCTGCTTGTAGGTGAAGAAGAGACTCTCTCTGTCATCGTCGGCATCGAGCAGCCGGAAATAGAGACCTACGGAGGCCGCGGCCCACGTGCTGTTGTCGGAGGAGGCTTCGGTTGTCCCAACCGTTGAACTTGTCCCAACCTCCCAGTGGCTCGCGGCACTGTCTGCCGAAGCCGCGTAAATCTTAATCCAGTACGTGGTAGCACCCGTCAAGGTGTCGGTACCCGACCAGTCGAAGCTGTACAAAACACTGGCCACATCGCTTCCAAATGTCGCGGGCGTGACCGTCACAGTCTGCCGCGCAGTTCCCGGATCTCCAGCCGAGTTGTTGTTGAGCTCGACGATGAGGTTCCCTGGCGTTCCTATTCTTCGTACCCAGAGGGTCACCCGATCCATCGCACCACCTTGGGCACTGAAGCTGCGAGCGAGATAGCGGGTTGTGGTGAGGAGCGAAGTCCACGTGACCGATCCGGGCATCACATAGTCGTCTACCCGGTAGCCGGTGGTGTACTGCTCTTGAGGGCCCAAGATCAGCTGCCCGCCCATCCAGGTATTCAGCCGATAGCTGTCGTAGAACCTCGACTGATCCCGATCAAAGTCCTCATGGGCTCGGCCCCCCGACCAGTCATCCTGAGCGATCGGAGTGAAGGGTTCCGAGAAGTCGGAGTAGCGGGTAGAGCCCTGCGAGGTCTTGAGCGAGGTCCGTTGAATAGGAGTACGGATCATAGCGCGGGGATTGGCGAGCGCCCGGCCGTCGCAGAGGATGAACCCGATCGTTGTCCCGCCAGCGGCCAGGCTTAAGTGGTGGGTGGGTGCGTCACTAAGCGGGGTAGCGTCGATAGTCAAGGGGCAGGTGGAGTGTAGAATTCATCTTCCGCGACCCGTTGCCCCACGACTAAAAATCTGCGATGGGCCATCGGAGTCCGGATGGGGTAGCGGATCCGCACCTTGTCGACCTTAGAGAGACCGCCGACTTCAGGACCCAAGTAGAAGTTGAGCTGCTCGTTCAGAGTCGGATCCCCGGCGCCTACCTTCTGCTTGCGCCACAAGAGACAGAGAACCGTCGCCTCCATAACCACCCTGGACAGATGGACATGCTCACTGATCTTGTCACCGTGGTCGTCCAGGGCAGGATGGGTGTCCATGTAGACCAGCTTCACGTCCCGCGTGGTGGGGTACTGCATGGGCAACATGAGCAGATCCGCAGTCCCGGTCGCACTCTTTTGGATGGTCCAGTTGTGGATCGGCTGCCAGCGGTTGTCGTTCGCGTCCCCGGTAATCGTCTGGAGCCACACTTCTCGGAGGTCCATGTTCGCCGCAATCGGAAGGCTGTACTCCGTCTGGGCCGAGGCGGTGTCGATGGTCGTCGTGTCCGTGATCGGCATGGTCCCCATCTCGATCAGTGCTTGGTTCACCTTGGAAATCAGAGTGTGGAGTGGGTACCTTTTCTTGCCTAACGCATATCGGTCGCCCGCGGCAGCCGCTGCGGTCAGGGCATCCCCGGTTCCGGCTGCGACGTTGCGCAGGCTGAGGGTATCCGTCGAGGCCACGAAATCAGACACAATCGCGAACTCCCCCTCCGGCGCGGCCGCTGCTTCTGCCGAGTCTCGGAGGACCCAGAGCGAAGCCCCATTCCAGTAGTCGTCAACTTGGGTCAGATCGTTGGTGTCAATGAGGGTCGTCACGCTACCGCCCGTGGCAATTCCTTCGGTCACGATACCCAGTTCGCGGGCGAGTCGGTAAGTGGCCTCAGCTAAAGTGTTTGCCACTACTTCTTCTTGGACTTCTTAGATTTCTTCTTTTTCTTGGGTGCTTTCAATCCGTACCGACCCTTGTGTGGCATCATTCCCTCCCATTCTGATTTACGAACATAGCCTTCGCCGCTGAACACGAATTGCAGCCGGCCGCGTCCACCAATCGGTTACCGCACTCCAAACAGTAGGTCCAGCGTAGGCCCGACCATTCGGAGGGCTCGAGCGCCTTGCTCGAGTCAATCGAGTCCCGAATGACTTGAACTTCCGCCTCTCGAGCGGCGATCTCCGTCACGAGTTGTTCCTTGGTCAGCTTGGAGTATTCCATGAGTCCTCTCTTCCTAGACGTGGATATGATAGCCGGTCTTCCCGACCATCATCAGTCTCAGATGCACGCAGCTGCGGCAGGCTTTCTCCGTTCCAATCAAAGGCTGGCCGCGCCATCTGGCCCAGGCCTTGCCCTGCGCATCCTTCTCGATGTACTGCTCGCCCATGCAGCGCCGGCAGCCCAGGTGAGTCAGCGATTCATAGAAGGCGGCATCGAACCGATTGCCGCTTTGCAGGATCCGCGCCAGATCGCTCTTGCGCTTGTCCAGTTCGTGTAAGGCATCCACCAGTTGGATTTCGGTCATCTCTTCGTAGCTCATCGTTTCCTCTTTACGCGCTTCCTCTTACGCTCTGATTGTAGTTCAGCTTTTCGTTTTCTGGCCTCTTCCAGGCGGTGTTTGTTCTGCATCCTCGCAATGGCACTTCGCTCGTTCTGTATTGCTATAAGTTCGCCACCCACTTCAGCAAGTTCAGCTTGGCGCTGATACTCAAGCATGATGTCTTCTTCGTCAATCTCCAAACTACGAAGAATCCTGGCTCGGCTTGCCAGTACCGTGGATTGCGCTAGAAGATCATCTCGCATAAGGCGTGCTTGTCCGTCAATGGCGCGTTGATAGACTTTGATTTTGAAACTGCGGTCTCTTACTGGAACCGCCATTGAAATAACCTTGCGAGGTGTTGATTGTCCCCTTCTTTCTGGTATTGGGGAACCATTTAGGAAAAGCTCAAGATAGGTATAGCCACTCGGGTGTAGAGCTGAACCATTGATTCCTCCAGCACCGAAATACAAATTCTCCCACTCATCCGGAATTCCATCGCCGTCAGTATCAATATAGGCTGTTCCAGCAGAGAGCGTCGGCAGAGCCGGGGGAGCACTGATCCATCCTCCTGTTCCACTTTGAACTTCGGTGGCTATTCTCGCATCAGCGGTGTCTCGTATATTGACCCAGCTACCATCGGAGGCAAGCCGTTGTGTACACCCTGCGCCATTTAAGACATCATCAAAGTTCTGAAGAGTTGGAGTAATAGGAACGGGAAAAGCGGACATAGCAATCGGTGCTGCCGCATAACTTCCGTCTGAAATGCCTAGAGGAACACCGAGTGTGTTTCTTACCATGCCCGCGACCCAACTATCTAGGTTCGGATCGGAATTGTTAGGACCAATGTTGCCGAACGCATAAATGCTAGCCGGTAATGTTCTACCGTTGTTGATTTCCCAACGACTGGGGGTACTATTCGGGCCAACTTTATAGTATCCGTTGATAATGTTGATTTGAGGATAACCATTGAGATTGGTGGCATGAATGTCCCAGTTGTAAACTAGAACGTTGACAATTTCGGCCTTCGCCGACTCGGCGGGCTGGATGGTTGAGTCATCGAACATCTGAAACCAAGGATTACGTCCATCGCAGTGAGCATAAAGGCAGTGATGAACAGATACACGTCGGCACTTATCAAAAAACAAGCTCCCCCTGTTGTGTCCCACTGTAGGATTTTCATAAACCATGCACCACTGGAAAGTGACATCTTTCACGTCTTGACCCATAGTAAAGATTTCATCACCGCCCCAACTAAAAGAGCAGTGGTCTAGGATGACATTGGAACTACCGTTCAAAATGTGGAAAGTACCCCGAGTAGCAGAAACGCGCGTTCGGAACCGTACATACCGGATGATCCAGTTATTTGTACCAGTAAGGGCAAACTCATCGTTGGGTAACGAAATACATATTCCGCCGCCCGGTGCGGTTTGTCCGGCAATAGTGCAGAATGGCTCAGTGAAGTTACCGCCAGTTGTCCACACAATAGTTCCGCCGACATCGAAAACAATAATACGCGGCCCGCTCGTAATAAGGGCTTGTCGAAGGCTACCGGCACCAGAGTCATTGAGATTAGTGACGTGAATAACCGTTCCACCTCTACCGCCGATGGACCCAGCTCCCCAACCATAGGCTCCAGGAAAGGCGGCGGGCATCAGAAGGCCGCCCATCGGCCGTTGAGATAGGTTTCCACACTAGAAATGTTGCCAGCCGAAAGCGCCGTATCGTACATGACCAATTCGCCCAGATCACCTTTCAGATAACCGTATTCGGCATTCCATTTCAGGGCTCCTAGCGTGAAATTGTCTCGGCCGGGAACATCTCCGAGCCACACGCCATTATCAGCACCGGACCGTGCAGTGACTGTTTCTTCATTTCCATCTACTCGGAGGGTGTATGCGGTATCCGTTGATCGCCACATCATGAGATACACGGCTGCAGCTGAAATCGTGGTAGATCCATCAATGACATTCGCGGTTCCTCCGGAGATGCGTGTCTGTATCTTGGAAAAGGGAAAACCAGCGGCATCCGCAGGAGAAAGTCCCCAATAAGATGAGCCCGCGCCCGCCTCATCCGCCGAACCGATGATATATTTGTCATAAGTTATAGCAGATGTCAGTCGGACTACGGCAAAAACGGTACCCGCGGTCGCAGAAAGAAAATTAGCCGCGGTCAGGATATCATCCGTTCCATCGAAACGCACAACGGCCAATCCATTGATTTCGTTAGTTTGATAGGTCGGCTTCTTGGCGGCGGTGGCCTGGGTGAAGTCGTTGTTGCTGGTGTGACTGTCCTCCCACGTCGTCACCGGATCGCCGTCGCTCAATCCCGTGATCTCATAGGCTTTGAGCCAGAGTTGAAGGCCCGCAATATCAGGGGGAGAGAACGCGGCCCTTGAAAAGATCTCCGGTCCCCCCGCGAAGAACTCAAGGAAGTCGTCCATCATTCAAGCGCTATGTAGGTAAGATCATCTCCCGCGTTATCACAGATGATGTAGAAGACATTGAGATTCCTGACAGGAATCCACGGTGTCTGCGCGGAGGCTTTCAACTCAAAGCCGGTTGTGGCATCTCCAGTACCATCGGCCTTGGTCACTCCAGAACCGCCGATGTACACATCACCCGCGTTGCTGTTGGGTGCCACAAACATCACCATCTGGCACGAGACGCTCGGGCATTGCACTGCGGTTGCTGATCCTGCAATCTCGCCACTCTTGACTGTGTTGTAGATTCGGAAACTCATTTCTCCTCCTTCCAAGGAAGTGCTGGAACTGCGAATAGATTGCGCCTCGAAGAGGCTGCGTATTCATCTCGCTCAACCACAATCACATCCCGCGTCCCCCCAGGGGCGTAGCCGTACTTGTCGGAGATCTCTTTGGCTTTCTTGGCGTCCCGAATGATGAACGCCCCACTAGGACCGAAGCGGAGGTCCTGACCTTGCCCAATGATTCCCTGAAAGTCCCGTTTGGAGGCCTTGACGACCTCCCAGACCTTCCCGTGGGCATTCGAACTGGGCTTGGGCTTGGTGTAAGAATTGTCGTCAGCCATCGCGGATTATGGTAGCACGGTTTTCCAGCTCCCGCGCGATCTGATGGGCCTTTTGCTCGCTCTCAATCGTGTGGCCCGCAATGTGGGCTGATATCGTCGCCAGATCCCACAGGGGGGAATTGAGGTGGCGCCATTCGGTCTCCCCGTCCAGCACATCCAGCATCACCCGCAGATCCGGGCGGGCGCGCAGGACCTCGATCAGTTCCGACTCCACGAGGACGGCGCCGCGGGAGGTGTTCACAAACACCGCACCCGGCTTCAGGGTCTCGAGCAGGGCCTTCCCGATCATGTGCCGGGTCTCGTCGTTCAAGCTGCAGCAGACGACCACCGCATCGCACTCGCGGAACAAGCGCTCCAGGGGCCAGTAGAAGTAGCCGTTGTGAGGGTCGTAGATGGCGACCTCCGCACCAAAGGCGTCACACCAGTGCTCAATGTTCTTCCCGATCCGCCCAAAGCCGATGATCCCGACGAGCTTCCGATAGAGTTCGTTCCCGGCCTCCCCACGGTGTCTCGTGCCAAAGATGCGGGGGCCACCGCGCAAGCCCAGCAGCAGAAGCAGGAACGTGAATTCCGAGGAGGCCCGGATTTCGTCCAGGGCCTCCCGATCGTCTAGGAGACCGAATACCCTCACGCCCTGCTTGTTAAGAAAGGTCCGATCAACATGGTCTAGTCCGGTCGATGGACTCACAACCACACTGGGTCGACCGGCTAAGTCCCACTCACGCTCTCCAAAGGCCTGCAACGGATCAATGATCATGATAGACTCTCCCTACAACGTGGCCGGGCGGGGCGCGGCGAAGCTAAGCATGGTGAGGCAAGGCCAGGCGTGGCATGGCCTGGCCTGGCAAGGGAAAGGCGACTTCTCCGGAGGTCGCTTTTTATCACCGGAATCTCTCAATTTGCTTACTCAGCCTCACGAGTTCGGCGAGTTCCTCAAACGTGATGGCGTAGCTGGCATCCCTAGTAACCAACTCACGATCCAAGCAGACGTGCTTCTCGAGATATAGGGCGCCCCTCGCCACCGCAATCAGGGAATCGGCGATGCCGTGTGTATGGCTACTGTATCCATAATACTCGCAGTCATCACCCATGCCGCCCGGAATCTGGAGGTCGAGGGGATAGGCCGGATACTTCGGGACGCAGTAGAGCCAGCGGGCATTTTGGATCGTGCCTCGAACGGGAGGCGGAGCCGAGATGAACGTCTCCTTCCCGTCCGAGAGGATGGCCGCGAACAGCCGCTTGACCTCAGGATCGGTGGCAGAAGCCACCTGATGGCTGACCTTGTACCGCCGCATCTTCAGCATCCGGGCGAGATTTAGACCCTCCAACGACCACAGACTGGCCATGAATTCGACGCCGAAGAAGGCGCAGCTCTCGGCGAGGAAGACGGCCCAGGGATCGATGTGGCGTAGCGCATCTTCCTTCGGCCAGCCCAGTTGAAACTTTGCAATGTCTGCCCCCGCCTCGGCAGTGCGGCGGATGTATTCGTAGGCTAGGGAAGGGTCTCCTTTATGCAGCGATCCGACCTCGACCACGATCAGCATTGACAAGTCCTCCTATGTCTGCTACTATGTAGCAAATCGAACGGCAAGGAGGAAATTTGGATGAGGAACTGAAGCAGAAAAGGCGAGAGGCAGATGGCAACCGGTGTGTCTACTGTCGCGACGCCCGTGTTGAGCACATCTGCCCCTGGTGTCAGGATCATATCACAGAGGTCCATCATCTTATCTACTCCTGGCAGGTCAAGCGGCCACTGACTCTGGATGATCTTCGGACCGTATGCGGCAGCGTGGACAATGAATGGTCATGTCACTGGTTCCTGACCAACATACGAAGAAAGGCATTGAGAAATGAAGACCTTGAACCTTCGGATTACCGGAGTAACCGACCTCCTGATGCACAATGGGCAGACGGCAGACCCTCTGAACGAGTTTTCGCGCGCGATCAAAGCGATCTCCAGCAAGCGAGCGAAGACCGACGAAGACTTCGAAGAGATGGCGCGGCTAGAATACTCGGCGGGTTTGTATCTCGACAAGAAGGGCCGACCGTGCATCCCTGGCGAAGTCCTCGAAGCGGCAATCTTCGGTCGGGGGGGAGCGGCGAGGAAGGCGAGGGCGGGTAAGCAGGCACAAGCCGCCATGTTCATTGATGGGAGCTTTCCCTTGGAATATGAGGGGGCAAAGGACGTGGAGGAGATGTGGAAGGATGAGAGCCTGCGGCACGTTACCGCGGTTCGAGTCCAGGCTAACAAGGTCATGCGCACACGTCCCCGTATCCCTGCACCGTGGAGTGCGGAAGTCACCGTCTCATACAACGAGAAGCTCCTCAACGAGCGGGACATCGTGGAGTGGTTCCACACCTGCGGCGAGGAAGTTGGTTTGATGGACTGGCGTCCCCGGTATGGACGATTTTCCGTTGAGGTACTGAACGGGAAGTAATTCGCGGCAAGACGAGGCGTGGCTTGGCGGGGCTTGGCATGGCCCGGCGAGGCAAGGCACGGCTAGGCTGGGCACGGCCTGGCAGGGCGCGGCGAGGCAGGGCGCGGCCTGGCGCGGCTGGGCGGGGCGCGGCGTGGCCTGGTTAGGTCTGGCGCGGCGCGGCAGGGCTGGGTACGGCTTGGCGAGGCGTGGCCTGGCTAGGCGCGGCAAGGCGCGGCTTGGCATGGTGTCCTCATCTTCATGGCCTGGCATGGCGTGGCGCGGCGAGCTATGGCGGGGCAGGCTATGGCAAGGCATGGCATGGCATGGCCCGGCAAGGCCAGGCCGGGCTTGGCGTGGCGAGGCGTGGCTGGGCACGGCGAGGCTAGGCAAGGTTTTTTTCTCTCCGTTGGAGGAGAAGCCCGCATAGCAACAGATCCATCTCGGAATCAACATTGACACTGCGCTCCGCGGGCATTTCAAATCCCCTAACATCTGCCTCACTAGCCTGAAAGTGAATGCCTCGCATCAGAGCAGCCACCCAAACCACATAGCAAGAACCATTCCTGATGAAAACTGGCGGCGTGAGATCCTGCCGCAGACCGGAGCGAGGTTCTGGCCAGATATCAACTAGTCGACCATTCTCCAGCCTCAACTTTATTCTTGCTGGATGGTGGTCCTCCAGCTTCGAGACACCACATACAACATCTGCGTGACTCGTAACCAGCATCTCTACCATGCCATCGATGTCACTCGCTAGTTTTAACGGTCCCGTTGCCCTGATGTCCGCGATGATGTCATAGGACTCCCCCCGCTCTTCCAAGGTCCGCACCACGTATTGGATCCGCTCGATCAGGGGGTTGGTTCCGTCTGAAAAGGGTTCCATAAACGGCAGGGCCACGCCATAGGCCTCGGCCAGGACCTTGATCTCCAGGTCGTCGGTGGATACGGCGTACTTCGTGAGGCTTGAGCAGCGCTTCGCCTCTTCGATCGTCCAGGCGAGCAGCGGCTTGCCAGCGACCATCCGGAGGTTCTTACGCGGGACCCCGACCGATCCGCCCCGCGCGAAGGTCAGACCCAGAACCCTAGGTCCGGCAGATGGCGACGAGCGGAGTGAGGCGTGACTCTCGGGATTGAAGTTGGGTGAGGCTGTAATCGTAGAGTTGAACATGGGCAAAGACTCCCTCCAGGCTAGACACCAATTCCTCTGCGGTGAGTTCTCGCTCGTGCTGGCTTTTGGCGCGCCGGAGATCGGCATTCGCATTCCGGCTCGTCATCAGGAACTCGCCGCCCGATTCGATCAGGAGATCGTGGATGGTCTGCAAGGCCATCTCCCAATCTTTGATGTGCTCCAGGACTTCGATGGCGATGATCGCCGAGAAGGGCTTGCCCGGCGCAAAAGTCAGGATGTCCTGGTGAAGCCAGTGCGCATGGGGGACTGGGAACATGGACCTGGCGAATTCCACCGCATCCGGGTTGATCTCAATTCCGGTGAGGCGGCGGACCCCATCGGCGTAGAGCATCGTCCCGGCCGCGGTCCCGAACCCGATTTCCAGGACATTCGGCTGGCCTCGCAGATGCTCCCTCAAACTGAGGTAAACGTCCCACTGAGGGGACAGCAGGTAGCGGAGTCGAGACCAAAGAACGTCATTCATCCCATACAACGTCCGCCCTGAATGTCCCGTAGTAGACTGCTATGCAACGGTCCCTTTCCACGGGATCTAGTTCACTCTTGGATTTCGTCCTCTTGATGATCTGGATGCTTCTCTCCGCCGTCCTCAAATCGTCGCACTCGTAAACATGCTCCGTCCCATTCTGCAATACCGTGACCTTCATGGCTATCCTCCTTCGGATTCGACCCACTCCCTTGCCGCGTTTTCGCGAAAGCTCTGGCCCCCAAGTATGGATTCATCGAGCTTCGTCCAGCCCGGAATAGGATCGTAACTCGGAGGTCCGCCCCAAGGGCTCATCCACCAGTGGTAGATGGCGCGGTCGGCGTTGCGAATGTCCAGGAGTTTCGTCCCATCAAACCGAGCTCCCATGAGCAGGGTGCAGAGAATGTCCGCCCCCGTCATGTCCGCATCAATACACAGAGCGTTCTTCCAAACCGCGTGCCGGATGATCGTATTCCACATCCGCGTCCTGAGAAAGAGGGCGGCTTTGGCGTAACTCAGGGTCATATCCGCCCCCGAGAGGTCGGCATCGGTGAAGTTCGCTAACCTCAGCACGGAACCCGAGAAGTCGCACTTGATGAGGGTACATCCTGTGAAGTTGGTCCCGATGGCTTTGACGCTTCGGAAGTTCGAATTGGTGAAATTGCAGCCGCTCAGGTCTTTGCCCGAGAGGTCCATCTGCTCGAAGTTCGCTCCGACCAGATAGAAATGACGAGCGAACTCCAGCTTAGTCTTCTCGTCCGGCACGGGTGATCCCTGAAATAAGTCGTTCGGCGTCCTGCTTGTAGCGGCTGATCCGGCCAGCTTTGAGTTCTTCTTCGCTCATGCCGTCCATTGGAAGATGTCTATTCTTGATGGCGAGTTCGACCTCGGCTTTGGTTCCGAAAGTCGGCATCTTCGGTTCCCTTCCCTCTTTGCCAACCACCAGCGTCCCCCAATCCCCGTGGGCATCCTGGACCATCAACCAGTCCACGCACTCCTCAATCTTCCCTTCCAGTCGGATGATGGCCTGCCGAATCCTGACCCTTCTTGCCTCGTCGGTCTCATCCTCCAGTTCTTTCTTAAGTCTTTCGGAGTCCATGCGGTGAAAGTCAAGTCTGTAGAGAAGAGGCTTTTGCTTGGGGAGGTTTCCCCCCTCGGTGATCTCTCTCGCCTTCGCCATCGCCTGCTCAATGCGGGTGTCGGTCG
>ERZ1292632.1770-Hain-H43-01um-R2-1770-length-19826-cov-7_pt1 | contig 19826 bp, 25 predicted proteins | sample MGYA00564407_ERZ1292632 | MGnify/ENA primary metagenome ERZ1292632 (study PRJEB36523, sample SAMEA6512637) | groundwater metagenome | collected 2019-01-08 | study: AquaDiva: Metagenomics assemblies of 32 groundwater samples | reverse complement strand
GGGGCATGGTGCGATGGCTGATGGACAATGGGTATGGTACGGCGTCCTACTGGCTGGAGGCAGTCCTTCCGCGGAAGGACGAAGCGGGTATCGGGCTGCCGAAGGAGGCGTAGCATGGAGAAGACGAAGCCGCCGCAGTGCGAGGCGAGGTGGGCCGTCGGGGTTCGCTCACCTAAAGGAGTAAGCCCACACTATGAGGTGCGGCTAGCGATCCGGTGCCTGTTCCTCCAGGGGCATCGGGGCAGGCACCGGATGATGGTGGGCGACCTGGAGACGTGGTGGCGGCTGCGTCCAGTCCTTCCGCCGAAGGAGAGCGCATGAAACCATTCGACGCAAAGGCCAAGTGCCCAAAGTGCGGTAGCAGAGACGTTAGCACGTGCTACCACGAGCCTGCCCACTTTCATTGTTATGAGTCTCGCTGCCCGTCCCTGAGTGAGCCGATGGAGAGAGGGACATTTCCAGAGCATTTTGAGCGGCGCTGTCGGTGTTGCGGGTATACGTGGGCGGAGGCGCCGTTGGACGTACCGAAGTCGTAGCCCACTCACCATAATACTTTCAAAATGATATAATGGACGCGGGCGGGGATGGCCGCGTGGGCTGTGTGGCGGGGGCGGAAGTGGTGGGATAACCCACGCGCCGCCCGCCCTCCCCCCTCTTGACGGACTTGCTATAATGTTAGCCAGAGGTGACATAACCGATGGCTCAGAGAGTGGCGAACCCATATCCGCCTGAGTTCAAGCTGAACAGCGACGGCCTGACGTACAACGCCAATCCCGACTACCTCGCCTTCGCGGGCCTGAAGAACGACCGCCAGCGCGCCGAGTTCCTCGCCCGCCGTAACCTGGGACTGCCCCCCGCACCCAAGCTGCCTGCCCTGTCCCTCGTCTATCCTACCAGGAAATCGCACGTTCTTGACCCCCTGCGCTACGCTCGGATGCTGTCCGACAACGGGCGCGTCATGGTGGACCTGGCCTACCAGCGAGCTCTGGATGAGACTCTGGACGATAGTGTGCGACAGGGCTGGTGGGATAGGTTCTGGCGGGCGTGCCGCTACCCGAACGCTGCGCCAGTGACCGAGACGGGCGAGCCCGTTCCAGCACAGGAGGTAAATGTCCTTGCATTCATCGGTAGCGACCCCAAAGCCCTCGCCGCCGCGATTGCCCTACAACGAGTTCTGGAAGCTGGAACCGGCGAGCGTGGCGGTCAAGTTGTCGAGGGGGTTGTGGTGGAGAGCACCACACCTGGACTTTCTGAGCGCCAGGATAGCTGAGATGTGGTGCAGGCCCCTGCGCCTGCTGGTGTCATGGCCGCCACGTCATGGCAAGAGCCAGCTGGTCGGCCACTGGACTCCTGTGTGGTTCCTATCTCAATGGCCGGATAAGGAGGTCATTCTGGCATCCTATGCGGCGGACTTTGCAGCCACCTTTGGGCGGCTGGTGCGAGACACCCTTTTGCTGAACACGGGCGCACTTCACGTTGCGCCGCGTGACGACGTTTCGGCCGTTTCACGCTGGATGCTCCCGCAAGGCGGCGGCATGACCACCGCTGGGGTTGGAGGGCCTATCCTGGGCCGGGGCGCCGACCTGCTTATTATTGACGACCCGTTTGAGAACGCCGAGTCCGCTATGTCGGAGACGATACGAAATAAGGTTTATGACTGGTGGCTTTCCACGGCGCGGACTAGGCTGGAACCCGGCGCATCGGTGGTTATTATCGCATCGCGGTGGCACGAGGACGACTTGATAGGACGACTGCTGCGAGACAAGGCGGAGCCGTGGGTATACGTCAACTTCCCCGCGATTGCGGAGCGGGACGAGCCGGAAACAGGACGCAAGGAGGGCGAGGCCCTCTGGCCGGAGCGGTTTGATCTGAACGCCCTAGCGCAAATCCGCAAGGCTACGACATCCTACTGGTGGTCTGCGGAATACATGGGGCGTCCCTCTGCGGAAAGCGGGGCGAGATACAAGCGCGAGTGGTTGCGTTACTTTACCGAGTCTGGCGATGGTTCGCAGAAGCGGTATTTTCTGGGCGTGGGCGGGCAGCAGAAGACCGTGCTGGCCGCATCCTGTCGTATCTTCGCCGTCTGCGACCTGGCCGTCACGGAGAAGCAAACAGCCGACTATACTGTTGTCATGGTTTTCGCCCTGACGCCGGATAGCGACCTGCTTGTGCTGGACATTATCCGCGATAGAATGGAAGGGCCAGCGCACATCCCGCTGCTGGAGCAGGTGTGTCATAACTACAAGCCTTCCACAATAGGCATCGAGAAGGTGGCCTATCAGAGCGCCTTGATACAGGAGGCTATTCGGCGGGGGCTACCAGTCGTGGAACTGAAGCCGGACAGGGACAAGTTGCTGCGCTCTGACGCCGCTGAGGTCAAGATGCAGCAAGGCAAGGTGTGGTTCAAGGCGGGCGCATCCTGGCTTGACATATTGACTGCGGAGCTTCTATCATTCCCCGTGGGGAAGCACGACGACCAGGTGGACTGTCTCGCCTATGCTTGCGGCGAAATGGCGATGGGGCGAATGTCGGGCCAGGCAGAACGAGCCCGGCCTTGCCGCTTCTAGGAGTGAGTGACCATGACGGATAAGCCAACAGTCGAGCAGGTCCTTCGCCTGCGTGAGGAGTGGGAGGCGGTGCATAAGTCCGCATGGGCGACAATGCAGGACGGCGAAGACCTGTATCGCGGCAACTATACCGTCGTCACGGGAGAGAAGCCGCCCGACCTGGCGGAGTATCATCCTTCGGGACCGCGCACTCGCGTCAACCGCTTCACGGACTACATCATCCCTTACAGGCCGAGGGTGCACGTCGAGCCGCAGAGCCGGAAGGGCGTGGACAAGCGGCGGGCTAACGTCTTGGAAACGGCTGCAAGCGAGTTCTGGGCCGGACTGACAGGAGCGAATGCGATACATCCCATCCGCGAGGCGGCGAAGTTCGCCGCCGTGCGGGGCAAGTGGTGTCTCAAAGGCTTGATGCTCGACCCGGAGTATTCATACGATGAGCCGAAAAAGACCAGGAAAGAGGGGAAGGCGGCCTATGAGCGGCGGCTAGCTAGTTGGAAGCGGCGCCGCGCCAATATCTTTCCATTCTCGCTTTTGGCTATTGATCCTATGTACCGGGTGATACACCCCATTTCAGACAAGATGACGCCGCGTTGGGTTCTTGAGGTGTACCCGCTGGACATCGAGGAGGCGCAGCTGGTCTATCCCCACTGGGAGCCGTCCGCGAGCGACTTGAAGAACCTTGCGCCCGCTAACCAGGTGGAGGTCGCGGAGTATTGGCACGACGACTACCGCATGGTGCTTATCGAGAAGGCCGCCGTGCCGCTAGAAGACGAGGAAGGCAACGTGGAGGAGGTTGTTCCGAACATCCTGGGTCGCGTCCCTTACCGTATGGGTTATCTTGGGTACGGGCTATCCACCAACAGCGTTCGGGGCAAGGACGCGAACACGGCGGAGGCAGCCCGGTGCGTCAGCATGATAGGGTCCGTCTCGGACGACATACTCCGAGAGGCCCGCGCAGTCACGGCGGAGAATCAGCACTTCAACCGCTTCATCAACGCGCATTTGCAGACTGATACAGACGACTACGGGAAGGCGCAAGACCAGTGGCACGCGCACGAGATGGTCCACGTGAGCAAAGGGGCTGCGGTGCGTCCTGTCGAGATACCGCCGTTCCCTCAGTTCGGCAAGGAGGCGAAGGAGGACGCCCGCGCAGCGCAGGAGTTCGGCATGGTGGCGAACGTGCTGCTGGGATATAACCCGTCCGCTGTAACAGTTGGCTTCCAGCTAATGCAACTGCGAGAGGATGCGGGGCGCATCTTCCTCCACACAAAGGAAACGCTCAGGGCCGCCATGTCACAGATGTTGCAGGACTGGGTGTATCTGAATAAACACATCTTGCCCCTCGTGAGCAAGGCCGCCCAGCAGCCGCTATTTGATACCTGGAAGGATGAGTCCGGCGCGGAAACCTCCTATCGTATGAGGTGGACCGAGGTAGAGGACGACACGCTGTTTGAGGTCATCTTCCCGAACGAGGATAAGACCGCCGACGCGCAGGCGTCCGATATTTCGTTGCAGTGGCTTAGAGAGGGCGCAATGAGCCGAGCCTACGCGCTGGAGCGTGGCGGTAAGGTGCAGGATTCCGAGAACGTAGTGTTCGAGGCGGACGTGGATACGGCGCTGAAGGGACTGATGCCCGCCGTCGTGCAAGAAGGCGCGGCGTTGTTCCAGGTAAAGGCGATGCTCGCCGACGTGCAAGAGGCGGAACGATCCCTGACCCCAGCGGGGATTCCCCAGGTGGCAGGAATACCAGCAGGCGGGCCAGCGATGGGCGTGCCGATTCCGCCTGCCGCGCCCGGCTCGCCAGAGGAGTCCGCCATGATGCAGCAGCAGATGGTGGAGGGCCCGCCCCTGCCGCCAGAAGGGACGGTGCCTGTTGGATAATATGAGGCCGATGACCGCGGAGGAGTGCAGGGTCTTCCTGGATGACTGTAACTTTGATGGTGGGACCTGTTTTGGTCACTACGAAGAAAAAGGCACCCGCGATACCGAGGTTTGTCTTGCTACTCTCGCTGCCGAACAGCATCGGCGTACCATGGAGGGCGTGGTAGCGTGGCTAAGAGGCGCTGGTCTGGCAGAAGAACAATCTGATGTGGAGTATATCAAGGAACTGGGGCGGGCCGCGAAAGGATTTGCTGACACGATTGAGGATATCGTGCGGAGAGAAAAGCAGGACTCGGTTGGATAAGCTCACGAACAACTACTTGACCAACGTCACCATCGAGGCGGTGGAGCGCGCCCTGAAGATACGCGCCCGGCTCAAGGAAATGGCGCGGACGCCCTTCATGCAAGAGCGGGTGGCGCTATCGCAGCTGATAAAGGACTGGCCCACGATGTCGCCGGAACAACGCATGGCAGCCGAGCCGTTCCTGATGCAGATGCAAGCGCGATACAGGAAAGGCGGACAGAGTGCCGCAACCTAACGTCCCCAACTGGCCGCGCCGCCTGGTCGCGGCCTTCCAGCCCTGGCGAGCTCACTTTGGCATGGAGTCCGAGGTACAGCTTGGGGTCACGGGCTTGCCTATACTGGTGCGAGTCGTTGATAAGCACACCCGCGTGGAAGCATACTTCCAGTTGCAGAGGAAGGACTTGGAACAGCTAGGCGCGGCAGCAATACTGAATGGTATCATGACTGCCGTGAGGGAACACTTGCGGAGAGCGCAGGGGGTAGCATATGGCAATCTTTCCCGTAACTAGGAGGCGTCCCCTCTTTGGTTCCCAGACGGGTCCTGTCGGTTTGCCGCCGCCGTACTCACGCCGCCCCCCCGCGCAGGAATGGCCGTTCTTGCCATTTCAGCAGGAAGGCGAGGGCTTCCTACCTCCGCGCCGCCCGCCCGCACCTTTCTTTGGCGGCGTGATTAGCCCGCTGGGAGAGGAATACTATGCAGGCATGGGCATCCGAGGAGGGCCGCAACTTCGTGCAGCGACAGCAGATATAATGCGCCGCTATCAGTTGGAACCCACCTTTGGGAAGACGCCTGGCGGATATGCCTTCCCATTTCTACCCAGCGAGGAGCAATTCACCGGCGCTATCCCCCGAACTGTACCTACTGGCAGGTATGAATACTTCGTCGGGGGCAGGCGGTTCACCACGGATACGCCGGGGCCTATTAGCTTCATCCCTCGTCCTGATGCGGATGACCCTACCAAATGGGTGCTTGACCTGCCTACGGGAGCCGTGTTCGTGGAGGGACCAGGGGATGTGCAAACATTCTCAACGCGCCTCATCACACAGGTGAATCCCGAATATGGCCGCGCCTTCGGTCAACTGACTGCCCCAGAGCAAAGGACTTTCTACGGATTCCCTTCTGCTGCCGAGACCGAAAAGGTTAGGCTGACGGTGAACTATCGTCCGAGCGAGACCACGTTTCCTGACGGCAGCACCCTCTGGATAGGCGTGGACGCCCAGGGAAACCCGACGGGGCAGAACCAACGCGTCGCGCCAGGGAAAAAGGAGCGCCTTGGTATTGCGGGCTATCGCACGGAATACATCCCAGGCACGGGCCTGGTGCAGACAGTCGCCGTGGATGCGGAGGGCAATATCATCAAGGAGATTGGTCAGCCCTTCGACCCGAACGCCCAGGCGCGGGAGACGGCGCGTCGGGAGGAAGCGAAGCGGGCGGCAGGAGCGAAGGAGCGGGACTATTTCCGCGCCATCGAACTGACGGAACGAGCGCAGAGGGCCTTTCCCGAACAGTACGGCCAACCCTTCCGTTCCTTTGAGGCGAAACAGGCGGAAGCCATCAACGCGGAGAACGCCCGGCAGGAGACGGCCCGCCTTCAGAACGTCGGCAACGCCAAGACAGCGGCCCAGCGCATCAGAGATGTGGCAAGAGACCCCGCGCGACTGCAAACGGTGCTACAGGGCATGGGCGCAGAGGGCGTCGCCAGGCTCTACGACATATTGCGGCGATATGCTGGGGAGGATGATACCTTCGAGGACGTGCTGCCCCTGCTAGAGAGGGGGGCTAGGCCCGCTCCCGCTCCTGTGTTCGCGCGGCCTGCGGCTGTTCGCTTTGCGGGCTGGAGGTAGCTCGTGGCGATCTTCCAACCTATTCTTGACCGTGAGAAGGGGCGTCTCCGAGACGCTCAACGGCGTGTCTTTGCAAAGGTTGTTGGTCCTCTTGCGGATACGCCGCCGCCCGACTATGCCGCCGACGCGCGAGTGCTGAACGACTTCCTGCGCGGGACTGAGCCGCCTACACCGCCGGAGCCGCCCGTGGGTGTTCCGACCAACGAGGAGCTAAACCAGGGGCCGTTTGGCAGGCCACCCACGCCGCGTCGCCCACCAAGCCCAGAGGAGTCGTTTCGTTCTGTACTGGGGCTATTTGACCCACGGCGCGTTGATTGGGAGCGCCTGGGTCGTACTGCTTTTGGCGCGCCGCCAGAGGAGCAGGCCGAACAGCGGCGTAAATTCGCACGGGTTTTCCCGTTTATCCCGCCAGAGGAAACGGGTGTTGAGAAAACCGTGCGCGGCATTACTGAAGCCGCGATGCAGGCCCAGGTCTATCCTGGGATGACGATGTTTGGCACAGTGGGGAAGGTTGCAAAAACGGCAGCGCAAGCAGCAAAGGCAGCGCGCGAAGCGGGCGGCGTCGGGAAACAGGTGCAACCAAAGGCACTAGCGGCGAGATATTATGGTGATGCAAAACTCAACGAGCTTATTGTGCAAGGGTTTGTTGGCAGAGAACCTGGCGTAAAAGTTTCACGCCTAGCGGATGATAATAAGGGGAACCTTGTTTTCAGCGTAACAGGAAAAAGTCATCTCTCCGTTGACCGCTTGCAGAGCGAGTACCAGCGAATTTCAGGTATAACAGTAAAGCGAACAGGTATAGGGAATAGGCGTGAGTTTACCTTCTCACACGAAGCATTAGAAGGTATAGTTCCCCCGTCGCGCCCACCTCCCGCGACGGTCCCAGAGGCGGGGGCCGTTACTCCTTTCCCGGCCCCCGCCGCGGCCCCCCCCGTTCCCGCAGCGCCCCGCGAGGCGATTGCTCCGACTCCGAGGGCGGCGGTAGCGCCGGAGGCTGCCCCGGAGATACCAGCAGACCTCGACCAAACTGCACGAGGGCTTTATCAGGCGGCCTCTAGACAAATGTCCCCAGAGGTACTGGCTAGGGCACTGACTAATGCAAGACGAGAAGCGCAGATAAGGGGTAAGACTTCTGTCGGCGGTTTTGAAATGGCGAGCGGAGTGAAAGATGCTATGCCTGCCGAGGCCCCGCTAACGCCACGACCGACTCTGCCGCCTTCCCCTGTGCCCCAGGCGGCAGAGGCCGCGCCTGGGGGCGTACCCCCGCGAGAGCCGATGCCGCCTACCGCGACGGGCGCACCGCCAGGGGGAGAGCCACCTACTTTGGCTGCCGCCGTTGCGAAGCTGACGGAACTGGTAGGCTCAGCGAAGCCCGTGCGAGAAGCGACGGAGATATTGAAGTCGCAAGAGTTGGGACGCAAAGCGGCGATGGTACAGCGCGCTCGTGAGGCGGGGCAGGGCCGAGAAGCCGCCCTGCGCGCAAAGGGCATGATGGCGGGCGAACTGCCACGCGCTGTGTGGGAACCGCCAAGCGTAGGCATGACCGAGGCGGAGAAGGCCACACTGTTCGAGTCCATACGGACAAATCCTCGGCTGCGCCCCTTTGAGTACATCAATACGAATGAGGCGCTTGACAAGGTGCTCAATGGCGTCAGGCCGACGCTAGGCGAGATGCAGTCGCTTGAAAAGCAATTCGGACGGATGCTGGCCGAGGCCCTTCTGGGGAAACGCCCTCTATGGCAACGGGCCTTGTCCGATGTGGACACAGCCTATAACTTGGCTCGCAGACTGAAGGCGTCTATTGATCTCGCCTACCACGGCATACAGGGCTATCCGATGCTCATGTCTGAGACAAAGATATGGGGCAAGGCCTGGGCACCTGTTATCCGGGGAATGTGGCGAGAGAAGAACTACCGCGCCATTGCTGATCAATTGGAGGAGACTCCGGCGTTCCTGCGGGCAAGGGATAGGGGAATGGAGTGGCTTGACCCGTTATCGGCGACTGGGGGCACGGCGGAAAGGGCCGAGGGATTCATACGAGGAGCGCCAGGGGTTATTGGCCCCTATCTTCGCAAGCGCATTCCCATAATCCCGCGCATCTTCGGCGTTCTTGGCTATCCCCTACGGGCGTCTGAGAGGGCGTTTTCAATGGCGGGGAATGTCATGCGGTTGCAGAGGAACGCGAAGGAGTTCGCTCGGCTGGACGCGATAGATGCGCCCAGCTATGCCTACGACGCGGCGGTAACGCTGTCCAACATTATGACAGGTCGTAGCGTTGTGCCCAAGGGCGGACGTGCAGTGATGAACCTGTTATCGAAGGTGTTTTTTGCCCCTAACCTTGCGTTCAGCGTGGTGCAAACCATAACTGCCCCGATATGGCTGAGTGGCGCTCGGCTAAAGTCGGCAGAGGTTCTTGGGAAGACGCTCGGCTATACCGCTGCAAGCGTCATGGCGGGCAAGGCAGCGGGGATATGGGACACGGAACTTGACCCGCGCTCGACATTCTTCCTTCGCGTCAAGGTCGCTATGCCCTGGGGGACACATTGGTACAACCCTCTGGGCGACTATCAGAACGATGTGAGGCTGCTCACACAGTTCGTCACGGGGCAGAGGAAGGCGCAGGAGAGCGGGAACATCTATGAGGCGAACCGACTTGAGACCACTGCCCGCGCCACATGGGGCAAGCTGCACCCCGTACTGAGCACGGGCGTAAATGTCCAGCAGGGGCAGAACGTGATAGGCGAACCGCGCGGCTTGGGCAGTTTTGATGATGCTCTGGTCAACCTGCGAGACCTGTACGCGCCGATGACCAGTCAACAGGTCTGGGAGTCGTACACGGCAGGCGGTCCCGTCGCCGCTCTTATGACGGCGGTGGAGGCCGGAGGTCTAAGAGGCATTCTGATAGAGAAAAACATTTTGGATAAGACAGCCAAGACGAAGGGCTTCGGCGATGAGTATCGGAAGTTGCCTGCTGCCAAGCGCGCGCAAGTACGCGTTGACCCGGCCGTACTGGCAGAGATGCGAAAGCAAGCTACAGACCCAGTGAGCAAGTTCCGTGTGAAGGAACAAGAGGATCAAATGGCGCGGGACGGCTTCGTAGATGCAGGGAAAGCGCCTGATGGGACGCCGTATACCTTTAGGCGCTGGCTGGACGATCTGCACGACGCGCAGGAGCGCGCAGTGGCGACTCGGAGTATACAGGATGCCATCCGGCCAATTGTGGAGCGGGGAGCGTCGGAGCCAGTAGTCAAAGCCGTAAGTGACTATTATGAACTGCAAAAGACCTTCCAGATGGCGGGCGGCACATTCAACCGAGAGGCATGGCAAGAGGCCAAGGAGGGCTATTTGCGGCGACTACCCAAGGACGTTCGTGAGCAGGCTATCGAGGCTGTAAGCGCCAGCACGACGCCGAAAGTGGTTGCTTACTTTGAACTGCTGGACAACGCTCGGCACTACTTTGAGGTGGAAGACGAGTTTATTGGGCCTGACGCCAAGATGCGGCAGATGTACGCAGTCTACAGGGCGGCGAATCAGGCAGAGCAGTCGGTACTTCGCAAGCAGAACCCCGACCTGAGACGGGTAGTTGACCAGATAGCAAAGGCCCGCGAGCGCATTCGGAAGACCGACGTGGACGTTGACTTGTACCTGTACCTGTTCCGAGGCGGCACACTCACTGTGCGCGAAAATATCGCCCTGGCCCGCGCGGGCAAGCTCGCCTTCGCGGGCGTCCCCGTGCCGTACACGCCGTCGGCACCTGCTAGGCTACCCCGCCAGCCGCGCCAGCCGCGTCAGCCGCGTCAGCCCGCAGCACCGTTCGCTGTGCCCTCACAAAGCGGGACTAGCACCTTCGCGCCTATGCCGCCGCCCGCGCCAACGCCTGTGTTCCGCAGGCCGTAGGAGGCTATATGGGTAGAGGAAACAATGGCTCGTGGAAAGAGATACAGGCAATGAAACAGATGCCGCCAAAAGGCGCAAAGGGGATTGTACTGGGACAGCTTCGATGCGTCAGGTGCGGCGAGACCTTCACGGCGGCATATATTGAGAGTTCCGGTACGGCGTTGGTTGTGGCTGGTGGAGTGCAGCAGCAACATAAACTCCTGTGGAGTGTATGCTTTCTTTGTGGTCTTTCTGGCTCACCGCAGGACTTGCAGAAGTGGCTGGATGAGCAAAAGGTTGCGGCACCGGAGCCGTCATCTGCTGCCGCCCCCGCCGAGATGGCCAGCACGATGCCCAGCGAGGACATGCCTGCGAAGTAGGGACTTGACATATTTGCGGGTGTGATATAATGGCAACTGAAGCGCCGGAAGCGCCCATGTGCTACACTGAGCACGAGGAGAACCTGATCAAGTATCTGAGGCGCTTGGGATTCGGCGAGGTGACGGTCATTGTCCAGGATGGACAGCCCATAAGAGGAGTGAGGCCGCTAGAGAGCACCAAGTTCTAACAAAATAAGCAACCAGGCCTGACGGAACAACCGAGGGCAGAAGCATTTCGCTTCTGCCCTTTTTGTTATTTGGTGAGCTCACATCAAGGGGGTAAAAGAGCGTCATGGTAACGACTGAGCAGGTGCAAACGCAGCTCAAGCCCGCAACGGAAGGGGACGAAGCGCCAGAGGGGGCGACTCCCGCCGTAGTGGAGCCGGAAGCTGGGGAAGCGCCAGGAGACGAGAAGCGGGACGCAGCGGGTGAACTTGTAAAAGCCGCCACGCCAGCGCCAAAGCCCGCCGCCAAGCCAGTGGCCGAGGAGAAGCCAGAGTGGACGCGGGAGAAGGCAACCCTCAACAGGACGATTACGCGCCTGACTGACCAACTGAGGGCCTCTGACGAGCGGTGGGCAAAGGTAGACGAGCTGGCGGACGATGTGAAGGCGTTACACGCCTTGCTGCGTGATGGCTTCAAAGACCCCAGCCTGACGGAGACCCCCGAACTCGCGGTTGCTCAGAAGGAAATAGCCGCGAGTCGAGCGCAACGCACGAGGATGGCGGCAGAACAGCAAGCGGTGGCGTCTCAGGCCGCGATAGTTGAAAAACAAGAGGCTCTCTGGCCCGCTATGGAGAAGGCGCTGCGGGACAAAGGATACGAGTCAAACGAAAAGGGCGAGTGGCCGGATGTGCCTGACTCGTTTGGGCGTTTCTGGAACGTTGACCCAGAGCATGTCGCCGAGATGGTGGACTTGCTGCCCGATAAGTCCCCGGACGGGGCGCGTGCAAAGCGCATTGCAGGTCTGGCCAGTTCGCCCACGCCGACGGGTGGTGGGGGAGGGCACAGACCGCGCTCACTGGCGGAGGCCGCCGACCTGGTGAACAAAGGAACCTGGACACTAGACAGATACGCCGATTGGAAGGAAAAGAACCCTAACGCTCCAATCGGCTAGTAAGGAGAAAGACACATGGCTACGACTGTAGCAAACCTGGATAGCGTTATCCAGGTAATGACTGCGGAAATGGAACTCACCGCACGCCAGGATGTCCTCATGCGCGGCCTGGTGGACGTGCGGACGTTCCCGAAACACAAGGGCAGTCCACTGGATAGGCCGAAACTCGGAAAGCTGACGGCCTACGACCTGGTTGAAGGTGTGGCAATCACCAACGAGCAGGTCTATATCGACACCGACGTTTCGGTCAATCCGACAGAGGTGGGGCTGCTCACCATCGTGACCCGGCGGATGCTGGGCCGCGCCCCGTCGGGCTTTGAGGCCCAGATAGTGCGCGAGAACAAGCGCGCCTACGCCGAGAAGATGGAGAAAGACCTGCTGACCCTGTTCTCCGGCTTCAGCGTGGGCCTGTCGGGGGCAAACGCAGGTATCTCGGTCGGACAGTTCGGCGCGTACATCACGCGAGTGCGTGGCGCGTCCGAGCCAGGCCCAGAACCCCTCTACGCCGTACTGCACCCCAACCACGTCTGGGATATCCGTTCAGCCATCATGGGCCTGACGGTTGGCTCCGGCCTGGTACTGAACACGGGCGGCATCATCGCACCTGAGAACCCCAACAGGGCGATGCGCGAGAAGAGCTTAGGGTCGTTCCTGGGCGTTCCCACGTTCCAGTCCGGCCTTATCGCCGTGGACTCCTCAGACGACGCTTACAGCGGCATCTTCAGCAAGTACGCCATCATGCTGTACGTCAACGAGGAGGGATCAACAGACAGGCAGGAGAACGCGCGCCTCCGTGGCTGGGACCTGGTATACACAGGCGAGTACGCAGCGGCAGAGTGGGTAGACGCCTACGGCGCATACCTGCTGGCTGATGCGACGGCTCCGACCGCATAACGGAAGGAGGTAAGAACAACATGGCACGCATTTTCGACGCTCCTCAAAGTGCAATCTTTGAGCAGCACCAGTACCAGAAGGCCGACCTGGGCACGCCATTGGAGTACGACGACGGACGGCTGTACCGGTACGGCCTTGCGGGCGCAACCGCGCTGGCTACCGGAAAGCTCATGCAGTCCGTCGCGCCCCTGGCGGGCCACACCAACATCGCGTGCGACGTAGCGCGAGCGATTGGAGCGGAGTCCATCAGCGCCACGCTGAACACCACGGCGGCGGCCATTGACATCTACGCAGAGGGCTACGTCCACATCAACGATGCCACGGGCGAAGGCTATCTCTACAGGATAGCAAAGGCGTGTTCTGCGGGTGATGCTCACGCCGCCGCCACATCTACAGGCGTCCTGACGGTGAACCTGGCCGCAGGTGTGACGGTGCAGGTGGCGCTTGTGGCGGCCACCTCCGAAGTCTCGTTCACGCGGAACACATACCACAGCGTCATCATTCACCCCAGCCCTCCGACGGCAGAACTAGCGGGCGTGACGCAACGAGCGGTGACGGCACTTTACTACTGCTGGCTACAGCGCAAGGGAACCTGCACCGTGCTGGGTGACGGCACCCTTCTGGCGGGCTTGCCTATCCAGGCTTCCATCACCGTTGATGGCGCAGTAGAGGGCAAGAAGCGGCGCGTGCGGTCTGGTTCCACGGCAGCGGCCGACTCTACAGCGGGCACGCTGCTGGAAGACCAGGACGGTTCGGAGACCGTCCTGCGGGCAATGGGCGCTTCGATGGCGATAGACACCACCGTGGACATCACGGGGCCTATCTCCATCAACGCCCCGACCATTGGCGTCTGCAAAAAGGCAAACGCCGACACGGAGTACGCCATCGTCAATCTGGCCCTGGAGTAAGCCGAAACACAAGGGGGGGGCCCTTTCGCTCTTTCCACGCCCTTCCGTGGGAAGATGGGGACTGGGCCTCCCCTGGAAGGAGTGCATTGTATGGAGGACACCAAGCTATCGCAGGACGCAGCGCGAGAGGGCTATACAGGCCGGGCCTTCGAGTCGCAGGACATGGCGGTCTTTGTCAAGTCGCCCAATAAGGCGGTGTTCGTCGCGCCAGTCCGCGAGGAACGTAGGGGCGGCGTACGGGTAAAGGTGGGCGAGCGATTGACGCGGCTCCTTCCTGTGAGCGGGAACGAGATAATCTACTACACGCGGAAGGGATTCCGCCTGGCGACGCGAGAGGACATCATTCGCATCACGGGCGCAAACCAGGAAGCGGCTGACTACGCCACGTCGCTAGTCCAATGTCCCACCTGCGAGCAGAAGCACATCGTCGCCCAGACGGACGTAGAGCAGTTTATCGAGAAGCGCCAGCTTGTGCGCCTGGCCTGCGGCCACGAGAACACCCTGAACCGCCGCGACGTAGTAGAGGAACTGATGGAGCCTGAGCCGAAAACCGAGGGCCCACCCCTCTATGTTTCTCCCAAGCACGCATCTGCTAAAGCGGAGAAAGCATAGATGGGACTCACCATCATCATCAAGAGGAGCCAGCCCCGTTTCGTGCCTGTGCGAATGGAGCCAGCGCCGAACCAGAGGGCGCACCTGGAAGTCATTGTGCCTGGATATAGCGCAATGGAGCCCGGGGAGCAAGAGGAAATCCTGGGCGAAGTGAACGAACGCACAGGGCGGAAGCACACCGCGGACGAAATGGAAGAGCAGGTAGAGCAGCGAATCAAGGGAACGTACAAGAAGGAACCCAAGTTCGAGCGGCCTTCTTAGGAGGGGGACACAATGGCCTTTTCAGCCCTTACGGGGCCTATCGCGCACACAGTTGGCTCAGCGGCCCAGACACTAGCCGAAGCCAGCGTGAGCGTTCCTGACAACGCCGCCTACGCGGAGGGCTATGTCCGCACGGCGTCGGTAGTGGTGTCGAAGACGAGCACGGACCCGACAGCCACGTTGGGGACGCAGTACGATCCCACGGACATCATCTATCTGCGTAGCCGGGACGAGATACTGTCGGCGAACTTCATCCGGCAGGCGAGCACGGACGCAACGATAAACTGGGACTTCTTCAACGAAGCGCCCAGAGCGGAGTAGGGGGAAGCTATGACGTTGCCAACGGCATTTATTCCGCCGGGTGCGTACAACCGGCATAAGCTAGCAATCCCTGGCACGCCTGCGGGCAACGCGGCGCGGCAGGCGTTCATCAGTGACCTGCACGCCATCTGTGGGGACATTCGCTTCCTCTGGCTCCCACTGTCCACCGACGGCCTTACGACCGCAAGCGCGTGGCGAGACGCCCGCGTGTGGACTTACGACGCCACGATAGCAGCCCGCATAGCAACTCTAGGCTCGCTTGTGACCGTGGACTTTGACGGCACTGATGACGAGGCTGACACCCCCGACACGGCGGATACCTCTCCCGGCGACGCCTCGGTGGATGCGCCGTTCAGCCTCATCGTGCTCTGCAAGCCCGACGTGAACAACGCCGCCATGACCCTGCTGGCAAAAGAGGCGTCGGCGACAGCGGAGGAGTGGAACTTCGGACTGAACGCCAGCGGCCATCTGGTAGTGACCCTCACCGATGAGTCTGCCTCAGCGACCCTGACGGGCACCTACGCTACGGCGGTTGGTACGGTTCGCACGCTCCTGGGCATGAGCTACACGGGCAGCGGGGTCAACTCAGGCATCACGAACTACAAGGACGGCGTGGCCCAAACGACTGCTGCTGGCGGCGCGGGCACCTATGTGGCGATGGAGAACACCGCCGCGCTTATGCACCTGGGGGCGCGGTATGCCACCAAGGAGCGGTTCTTCAATGGCTACATTGACTTCGCGCTCTGCTGCTTCGGCGCCCTCAGCGCGGACAAGCACTTTGCTATCAAAGAAGCCCTCAACGCGATGGGCGGCCTGAGCCTGTAAGGGAGAGACGCGATGGCAAACGTATTCAAGGTCGGGCGCAGCTACTTCGGCCTGAGCAGCGACACCAAGCCCACGCCAGACTCGGACGGAGAGCTTTTCTACGAGGTGGATACTGGACGCTGCTTTATCCGCAGGGCGGGCGTGTGGCGCGACTCTATTGAGTGGCTCCTGCGGAACGCGCAGATACGCCATGTCGGAGACGCCTCTGGGTGGACCAACTCCACTACAGGCACGGGGTCTAACGCGGTGAAGCCGGAGCGTCTAGCTATATCGAGTGGAACTACGGCTAGCAGTTCGGGAAGGCTTTCATCGGGCACAATTACCTGCCTGAGCAGGGGGTCGGCGGGTATCTACGTTATGAACTGGGCCAAGCGAGCCGTCCTCCAGCTTGCGTTTTGTCCAGTAGGGGCCACGACAAACGGCCAGACCGCCCTGCAATGGGGGCGCAGCGGCGATGTAAACACCGACGCCGACCTGGACGCGGCGGGTATCGGCGTCCGCATTGACAACCTGGCCTTGAAGGGTCTGGCGCACAACGGCACCAGCCTGACAGTCGTAGACCTCTCTACGACCCTCACGTTGAACCAAATCTACCAGATGGAGATTGTATCCGATGGCGCGGGCAACGTGGAGTGGTTCCTGGATGGCGTAAGCAAGGGCACGAGCGCCCTCGGCCCGTCCGCGCTTGGTAGCGCGGCTAATACATCTTTTCAGGGCATCGCTCGAAACCAGGCGGATGCAGTGAACCAGGCAGCGGACTTCGCACCGCCCGTTCTGTACGTTTATCAGTAGGAGGACACATGGCAAAGTACGAGTATATCCGCGTCCCGACCCCAGTCGAGATAGCAAAGGCCCTGGGCCTGAAATCCACCGACGTTACAGTGAGCGAAGGCCCGGACGGGTTGAGCGTCGAGGTCAACCGGGTCCTCACCCCCTCTGAGAAGGCCGCGCTTGACAAGCTAATGCAAGCTGCCCGCCCAAGGGGGCCATAGATGGCGGGCAAGAAGCGCCTGAGCAGCAAGGAACGCCGGAAGCAGTCAAAGCGGGGTAAGGGTAGAGGCCCCGCGAAGAAGGAGTAGGCGCATGGCAACGAAGCGTGATTCCAGAGGCAGGTTTGTCAAGGGCAAGAAAGCGCCCCTTCCCGCCGGGAAGGGGAAACCCATCTGGCCCGCCAGGAAGGGGAAGTAGCCATGCCAGCCAAGAGCAAGGCCCAGCAGCGCATGATGGGGGCAGACCTGGCCCGCAAGCGGGCAGGGAAGAAGACTCGCACGGGCATGAGCGAGAAGCAGTTGCGCGAGTACGCTTCCACGCCGCGCAAGGGGCTGCCCGCAAAGAAGAAGGCCAAGAAGCGCGGCAAGAGGTAGCCAATGGCTCTCGCCCTCAGTACCCTTCTCACAGAGCTAGGCCACGCCACGGGCACGCTGCGGCGCTCTGGCACCACCACGGCGACGGGCAGCACCCTGACCGCCGTGGACTCCGGCTTGATAGGCCCTGCGGGGTACGACGATGCCTTGAAGGATATGTGGCTCTTGGGCACGTCGGGCACCTACGGCACCCTGGCGCTCCGGCGGCTCATCAACAACGGCTCCAGCACGGCCTACACCGCCGCGACGGGCACGATGACATGGCTGGACGCCCTGGCGGGCAACTTCGGCTCCGGCGTCACCTACCAGCTTTACACCATAGACCCGCAATACCTGGTAGACGCCCTGAACGATGCGCGGCGTCTCTGTCAAAAGTATCTGTGGCGAGAGATAGTGGACATAGGCCACGTCACGGGCAGTCGTATCTTCAACGGTGGGTTTGTCCACTGGTCATCTGCGGCGGTGCCCCTGGGATGGCGCAATAACAGCACCACTATGAGCCGTGTATCTGCGCCGCTTACCGGAAACTCCATTCAGTTGACGGGCGCGGCTGGCTCTATTGACACCTACACACAGCCGTTCTTGCCCATCCGCGAGAGCCTGACCGACCTGGAATCAACAAATACCATAAGCCTGTATGCCGACGTGTTTACGAGCACCGCCAGTCATGCACGCATAAGAATCCTGGTGGGAACCTCATACTATAGTGACTATCACGCTGGCGATAACATCTGGGCGCAACTGAAGCTAGAGAACAAGAGCGTAGATAAGGGCGCAGGCGCCCGCTTTGCACTTCACATTGAGGGAAACAATACGGCGCAGTTTACCAACGTTTACACGAAGGGCGGACCGCAGGTGTACCAGTACGCCGTGCCCAGCACCTACATGCCTGGCTCGTTTCAGATAGGCATTGCGGACAGCAGTGACCTGACGCAGATGGGCGGCGCGGGCCTTTACTATCGCCCCACAACCAACTGGCGCTTTGTGCGCGACGTGATGATGCTGGACGAAGTGGAAGCGGCCACGGTGACAGGGCTTGTGCAGTTCGACTCGCCGCCGCCGAACGGCCACAGGATGCAGTGGCTAGGGCGTGGCTTCCTGTCCTCGGTAGCCCTCCTGACTGACGAGATGGAGGTAGACAACGACACGTCGTTTTACCTATATGCCTGGGCGAAGTGGAGCCTGTTCAACCGTCTGGCGGGGGAGCGGCGGCACGACCCGCAACTTTATGACGACTATATGAAGGCGGCAGACAGAGCCCTGGCGGAAGTAGAAGGCTATGAGCGGCGCGGGCAGCACATTACGCCACGGCCCAAGCAGGCGAAGCTAGTTGCGGAGTTCGGCTAAATGGTACTCACGGGCGAGCCTAATGCAGGTGTCCAGTCCGCCGTCCGGCTGAACAGCGTGGAGTACGCCATTGTCGGCGCAGTCCGCACCGTGACGCGGGACGTGACGCGAGAGGACACCTACCGCCTGAACGCATGGTCTGGTGGCGTCGGGGCAAGGAACGCCCAGCGAGCGGGCTGGCCGCGTCCCAACATGGTGTACGACGCCACGGCGGACACGAGCAAGCCAGGGGGCATCACCCCGCCGTTACTGATACAGACAGCGACGCAGGCGGCATCGGGAACAGCGACGCAGACACAGGCCATCTTCGCCATAGCAGAAATAGGGGGAGTGCTCAATGCGTTCTCGCATGGGCAGAACGCAGGGCCGACGAACAAACTCCTGCGGTGGGAGTGGGACGGCGCGACAACGACATGGACGCGGGACGATTTGCTTGCAAATACCTATGCGGCGGGTGTTGCAATACCTGCTATTAGCAAGAATGTTGCCTACATTTCAGGGAATCTTGTAGTGGGCTATCAAGCAACAAGAGCGGGTCATGCCTATACGACGGTAGGAACACCTGCAAACCAATGGAGCGCCCACGAGGACACCGCGCTTGCTACAAGCACCAACTGGCTGTCGAATTTCGGCGTGTCTGCGACGGGGTATGCGCTCTTGGGCAACCGTGGACTTTATAGCTTTACACTCGGTGCGGACTTTGCGCTTGTCCTGGCATCCGTGTACCCCAGCACAGAGACAGTCAAAACCTTCTTCTCGTGGAAGAATAGCAGCGCGTCGGATGTTCTCTACCTTCTTACCAATAAAGCCTTGCGCCAAAGCAACACGACACCCAACGCCTTTTCAATCCTGCTGAACATGCCGGGCGGTGACGCCCATTGCGCTCTGCCGCTTGGCGCGTTTATGTATCTCTCCTATGGGAAAAAGGGCGCGATACGGGAGTACCAGTGGGACGCTAATGGCGGACTGGTGTCCATAGAGGGCGGCCTTGACCTCGCGGACGGTTTGCCCAGTGATATGCTAAAGCTGGATCAGGGTGTGTACGACCTCGTAGAAACAGAGGGCTATCTTTACGCCGCGATGTCCAACAACGACTCGCAGAGCAGGACGGCTGTGTATAGACGCCGCTGGCCCTTCACGACAGGGGACGGCTGGCACGCGGTCGCAAAGATACTCTCGTCTTATCAGGCTATCTACCATATCGCCGTGTCAAGTGCAGATGACAAGGTGCTGGGGACAACACTTGCTAATATAAGTGTAAAGTTAGCGCCTAGAGTAAATGAGTAAAAACCACCATCACTCAGAATAGCATACCCGGTAGCAG
>ERZ1292632.1768-Hain-H43-01um-R2-1768-length-19852-cov-6_pt1 | contig 19852 bp, 27 predicted proteins | sample MGYA00564407_ERZ1292632 | MGnify/ENA primary metagenome ERZ1292632 (study PRJEB36523, sample SAMEA6512637) | groundwater metagenome | collected 2019-01-08 | study: AquaDiva: Metagenomics assemblies of 32 groundwater samples | reverse complement strand
CTTCTATGGGGGCATTACGGTCGCCCCGCCACACTAGTGCTCCAGCTATGGAACAGACATCATCATCTACTGAACCTGATGTCATTAGGGCTGCCCCGCCAGAAATAGAATTATAAGCGATAGTGTCGCCAGTTCCACCGACAGATACAACCCAGTCATTAGTGGCGTCTATTGCTGGGGTAATGAAATCCTCTACCAGCACGATTTTGTTGGTACTAGGATTACCATAAATGTTATCTTGGTTATTAGCATTATCGTTGAACTCGATTTTATCCGCTACTCGGACTTGATTGAAACCGGCCATTAAATTTCTCCTTTGTCTTGAGTTTGTTTATAGACGCCCAAAGACAGGGCTTCTTGCCCTCTACGTCTTTTTCGATTCATAGGGTGCCCCGTGCACTGAAACTTTGTCTTGGAAAGATGCTGACTCAGGTGTCCAGTTGTCCATCCACTTCCTGCGAGCGGGCAGACCCATGCCTCGTATATGAATCATGGGGAAGCCCGAAAAGATGCGAAACATATCTGCCCCACACTTCTCGCAGGGTCTAGGTTTAATTTCCCGTACGAGAACTTCCTCGACGGAGTTACAACTGGGGCACCTGAAATCAAACATCGCCATTAGTTAACTCTTATTTAGAACGAGTATAGAAAGGAATACCGAAAGCGTCTCGGATTTCATCGGCGCCCCAAGCGGAGTCCACGATGATTTTGGTGATGAACTTATAACCCATGTCGTAGACTTTGCTACGAGGATTGCTCTGGATTACAATACCGATTGCGTCACGATGAGCATACACGCCGTAGTTACCCGTAGTCGTGGCGGTCAAGTTGTTAGTGATTAACACCTTCGCATTATAGAGGGTACCTATCATTCCATAAGGCACGACAGGAGTTCTCACATAGTCCACTGAAACGAATTTATCAATCGCCCGAAGGTCATTCTTGGTAGACGGGTCACCAATGAGAACACGACTTTCGTCGGGGACATCGGAGGTATCAAGGTTTTCCACAAGGGCACGGAAGATTGCATCGGTAAAGGTCTGCCCATCCGCACCATAAACAGTGCTCGCATTAAGGGTCGAGAACAGGACACCAACGGATGTGTCTATTTTCTTTTCGATGGTGTAGGCACAGCTAGTAGATGCCCCTGCCAGGTAGTCTGCTAGAGATTCAACTTGAATAAGGTCACTTACCTCGGCAGCCGCCTGATACCAATTATCGACAGTAATAGACGCCGCAGTACCGGCAAGGTCACTCGCAGTCGGTTCAGTACCAGGAGTTACCTCGGTGGCAGAACCTTCTGAGAATACAGGAATCGAGACCTTGTAGCCTTTCTTCAAGTCTTTTTTATAGGACGTGTTGAAGGCGTTGACGCAGACCAAGTTGCTCTTGGTGTGCATAAGAACGTCCTTCGAGAACATTTCGGGAACAAATTTACGGGTAATTAATTCTGCAAGGGTAGGGTCGGAACCCCCATCATAAGCCATTTAATTTCTCCTTTATTTGATTCTGCCCTTTTCGAGCATCGAATCTATTTCTGGCTTTAACTTCGCATATTCTCTATCGGGCAGCTTATTGAGCCAGTCACGAAAAGCCACCATGCTTGTTGGGATACCAGAAACAGAAACTCCGCCTGCGTTTGCGGTGAGAACCGAATTAACTTCCTCTAGTCCGAGGTCTTTTCTAATCCGTTTCTCTGTTTCTTTTACCCTGGCCTCAAGGCTCGCTTCCAAGCCTTTAGCCTTCTCATTCTGGATTGCTGCTACGGAACCCAGAAACCGATTTTGAGAATCAAGATAGTCAGTGGGGCTAATATTCCAGTCAAGTCTTGGGTCATTTGGCTCAACCCCCACGCTCTTAGCGTAGGAAGCTAAACCAGATGCAAACTTGTTGTGGAAATCGGTCTGTTGCTGGCGTACTTGTTCCTCCTGTTCAAAACTCATGCGACTTGAGCGTTCTGCCCTTAATTGGGCGAGTTCAAACTCTTTCGCCGTTTCAGGGTCGAGAGATTGAAGGTGCTGTTGGGTCGCTCCTAGTGTCGTTTCGGCGAGTCTAGTTCGTCTTTCTGCTTTCTGCACTTCAGCCATCGCCTTGTCCTTAGCCGACTGAATTGCACGTTTGGTGTTTTCAGTCTCTCCGGCAAGGGCATTTTTTACAGCGTCAGCGATTTTCTTATTCAGAACTTCCTCTGCTGTAGGTTCCACAACCTTTACAGGTTCCGTCGAAGCTACTACAGGCTCCGTCTGTGTTTGAACAGGCTCCACTATTGAAGCATTGTCCTGAACTAATGTGTCCACCATTTTGTTTCTTGTCTCTCCTATTCTTTAATTAACTTCAACCAACCCCGTGAGGTTAGATTGTTCACTACGACGCACAAGAGCAGCAAGGATAACCCCATGATGAGCTTGTCTTGCCCCAGACAATAGGCTATATAAAGTCCTAGTATTTCGGTTAGACTGCCCACGTTTAAGACCAACTCCCGCAGGAGATTCCTGTTGTGGAGGTTCATATTCTTGCCCTAATATAACACTCATATGTTTATTATACCATACCAAAAAGAAAAAGTCAAGAAAAAAACTACCTATTTTTATACTTCTCTGCCCTCTTGATGAACTGGCAATTCATGCAGAGGGTTTGGTATCCTTCTGGGAAGTTATTTTTCCTCAACCATCTATAAATATTTTGTATTTTTCCTTCTCTGCGATGTTTATGCCCACTATCATCAATATGGTCAATAGACAAAGCACGAATATCCATGTAACCACATCTAACACAGGAACATTTTCCATTACCATAATAAGATAGAACTTCTGTTTTTAATTTAGTTAAGGAGCGAACTACCATCATTTTCCAATTATCTAAATTGGTTTCTCTGTATTGTTTTATATATTTATTCCAAGATTCTTTGTGCTCATAATACCATTTACAACTTGTGGCGTTTATTTTTTCTTTGTTTTTTTGGTAATACGCTTTATTATATGCTTTTGTGTTATTCATACTATCATTATAGCATAAACAGAAAACAATGTCAAGGGGTTATTGCCCGTAATATGTAGCATACACCAACTTCAAAGTCGGGTTTGACTCCCGCATCCGTTTCTTCTGTCTCGCAATAAGTTCCCGTGCCCGCAAAATTTGAGGATAACGCCTCAAGAATAATCGTGCCCTATCTGGGTCAGTTTTTTCCATCAACAGAATCATATCAGAAGCAGTCTTTAATTCAGGCGAGTACATTGACCACACCTGATTGTTTATTGCAAAGTAAGGTTGCAGCATTGTTTTGGCTTGCTCCAACGCCCTCAATTCAACCGGCTTATCTACCCAGCTTGAGTTCGAGTAGTTCTGCACATACTCAAGAGCTTGTTGCCCGTACTTACGTACAAACTTATCTTCCTCTTGTTGGGCAGCATCAAATAAATATTTACCTGTTTCGGGGTCGTACATATTTGCTGCATACATTTTCTGGTTGTATTCTGCCCTAGCCACGTCCAAAGGATTCATCGTAACAAGTTGTTGCGGACTCGGTGGGGCATCATAATATGCCTGAATGTCGGCGTACTCAGGTTGCTTTGCCCTTGCCCCGTACATCTCCCGACGTACCTTGGAGGCATCATCAACAGCGGCCTTAAATTCTGCACCATTTCGGCCTTTCCTAAAATTCTTTGCCGCTTGGTTGACAGCATCTCGGTAAGTTTGCTCAATGGACTTTCCTTGGCTTTGGTAGGACTTCATTACCGAGGGTTTTGAGCCTACAGATTGTTCGTCTCGTGCTTTTTGGGCTTCCACAATCTTAGGAGTTGTCTGCATTAATTCTAGTTGCGTTGCCCGTCCAAGTTTTTGCCCAACCTCATCAAAGGACATTCCGTATTTTATTTGTGCGGCTTTGTTCTCAGCGAGTTTAACATCATCAATATAGGTTGCGACGCCCACACCCAAAGTACCCGCAGTACCTAAAATTGCCCCGTGTATACCTTGTCCAGTCCAACCATCTACAATATCTTGAATAGCTAAAGGCGTCAGCCTTTGGTATATCTGCCCCGCAACTCCCTTAACACTCTTAGGGGGCAATTCTTCTCCAAGATAGGTTTCGCCTTGGACAATATCATTAAGCAACCCCATAGCGGGGGATAGCTTTGCCTGCACAAATTTCTGAATAAGGTCAGCCCTATCCTTTCCAGAAATTCTGCCCGATTCACTTTTACCTTGGGCAGTTACCATCTGTGCAGCAAGACGCATATACTGGGCGTACCCAGACCAAATATCAAGTCTTGTATCCCCAACCTTAAGTTTCCCGAAGTCGGGGGAACGTGGGTCTAATTCTACTGTTCCCTGTTTAGCCATGACTGCCATAGATAAAATACCAGCCCCCGCACCAAGGAAGGATAACATTTGTTTTGTGGCTTCTTGTCTAACAAGAGCAGACTTGTTTACCCAAGGAAAGATAGCCGTGGGGAATTGCAAATGAGACATCATAAGTTTTGGGGCAAATAATATAGCACTAATCGCCCCACTATGTTGCCCTAAAGACCCCGGTAAATCTCCACGCCCACTCGCCCAATTTACTAAACGAGCCAATTCTTTTATATCCGCATCTCCGAATTTAACCCCCGCCTTCTCCCATCCCGTTTTAGCATCAAGATAGGCAATAGACCTTAAATCATTTAAGACTGTAGTATATGCCCTATTTGATGCTTTTACTATACCCAATCGATTCATAAACCCAGAAGCAAAGCCTTCTTCTGTTTTGGTCAATGCCCCCCGTGCAGAAACTTGCGAACCCAACTTTGTATAAGCAAGTCCGTTTTGAATAGCCTCAGCCATACCAGGTCTGGACATAATTATTTCGTGTTGCAATGCCGCCCCAGCGTCGGAAACAGTAGCGTCTAACATTCTTCTAAAAGCCGCCCCTGCTTTTATTGGGTGACGGGCAGCTAGAATTGCCCCTTGCCGCAAGAACCCCGATAAGTCAGCAATAGTAAGGGCAGTTCTGGGAGCATTAAGAGCGTCCACAATCTGCAACTCTATTTTCTGTGCCCTAGTCATTTTGCTCAAAAGAGCCCCAGCAACATCTTTGCCAAAGACATCTTCAAGTAGGGTTATCTGGTTTCTTTGCACACCTACTCCCGTCCTTAAATTATCAAGGGCAAGATTTGTATTGCTTCGTTGGAACCCCTGCGGGTCGCCCACGAAGTTATGGTCGGCTACTTTATTGTAAAGTTGTTCCCAATCAGCATCGTTTAATTCTGCCCTAACCAAACCCTGCCCGACTTTATCTGACGTGGGGTAGGCAGTTGAAAGATGCCCTGTTTCTTTTCGGGCAGTATTGATTGCTTCCTCACCAGAAATTCCCTGGGCACGTAGTTCCCCAATCCTCGCCTCGTACGCCACACCCCGTTTGGCGTATTCTTCTTGTTGTAGACGTGCTGTCTCGGCGGTTATTGGTTTAGTGCCCCTAATTGCTTTAGCGAGTTTTTGTTCGGGGGTTAAAGTTGAAACGAGAGGAGCTTTAGGTGGCAGTGTTGCCCCCATCCTATCCTGAAAATGTTGGGCAATTTTCCTCCCCGCAGGCGTCATCTCAATTTGGTCAGGCAGAGTTGCCCCAATCTTAACCAATTCAACTTCAAACGCTTTGGCGGCTTTTCCGATAATTAAACTCTTCCCCTCGGCAGCAACAAGACTAACAACAGGCAAACCTGTTGCCGAGTAGTTAATATGGGCAACTGCTATAGGTTCCCCCCCAGCATTACGATAGACTAAAGCCTCGCCCCCAGGAATTACCTGTTTAGAGAAACCTGGGGCACCTTTCCCCATTTCGGCGAGTCTTTGTGCTTTTACTGCATTGGGCATGGGGACGCCAGCAGCTTCTTCGGCAATCTTAGCAGAAGTTTTAGGCGGGATGCCACCTAGAATCTTTCCAGGAATTGCCTCAACTTCAGCAAGAGGAGTTAAAGCCTTCGCCAAACCCCCGTAAATAGCCTTCCCCGCACCTTTACCAGACTGCACCGCAGCTTTAGCCAATGCCCCCTTTGCCACAGTCGCTGATGGATTCAGGGCAAAACCCGCAGCCGAAGCAGCTTTACCCGCAGCAGTTGCACCAAGTTTTGCTCCCGTTCCTGCGAGACCCACACCGAGGGCAGTTCCAGCAACAGTTGGTGCAAGTTCAAGGACACCCTTTACATACTTCGGTGCCTGCCATTGTTCATACTGTCTGCGAGAATACCCTAGGGCAGATTCATTGGGGTTTCTGCCCCCCGCAAGCCCAGGCGTAAACGGAGCAGCCAAAGTCGCTGCAACGGGCACGTCAATATGCTGCTTAAACCAATCGGCAACGTTACCTACACCCTGTAGCCCTTTCTGCCACAGGGGTAAGTCCCCCGTTACAGGAACTTTAGGTTGGGTTGGCTGTGTCGCCTGTTGGTTTATCCTCGCCGGAGACACTCCCAGAATATCACTTAATTCTGGTATGCCTTGTAAATTCCCGTAGGCAACACGTCTCCTATCCTCAGGCAACGCTTGAAGTTGTCGCTTGAGAAGTTGTAAGTCTCTAGCGTTTAGTCCGTGGATTTGAGTGGCTAGGTTACTAGAAATCTTCACCCCCCTCTAAATAGACTGCTGCCTTCCTAAGATTTTGGGGACTGTCTTTCATAAGCCCAATGCCCATATTACAACAAAGACAAAGAAGCCCCCGTATTTCCCCCGTTAAATGGTCGTGGTCAACATTAAGAGGTCTATCATTTCCATTTATATCCCCACAAATCTTGCAAACCCCCTCCTGTTCTTTTAGTAATTGGTCATAGATTTTTGAGTTGATACCATATTTCTGTTTTAGGTGAGAGTTTCTTATAGACCCCTTAGTTGCCCCTGGGTATTCCCTCTTTTTTTCGTCAAAACAGAGTTTACAATAAGGATTTTTACCATCTTTGCAACATTTGTTATTATAAAAATCCCCAAGCGGTTTATCTTTTTTACACCGGAAGCAATGTTTTGTTCCCGCCATTCTATCTCCCGTACGATAATCCGCCATATTGCCCACTTGGGGCAGACCTATTCCATAATTGCCAATTCGTGTCTTGAGGGGTTGCCCCCGTTGCCGCCTGTTGATACCCAGCGTATTGTGCCTGAGCAGACGGGGCAATTCGGGACATATACTGAGCCGAGGGACTCGTCAATTCGGGCAGATTCATATTAGTTCCCTGCGGGTTATACCCAGGTATAGGTGCCCCTGCCCTAAGTCCCTGCCCTGCCTGCCCAAGTGGAACCATCCAAGGTTGCACTACTGGTGCTTGCCCCGCCATTGAAGCGTATTCAAGCCAACTTGCAGGATTCGCCCTGAGATTAGCGAGTTGCTGAGCTTTCTGGGCTTCTTGTTGCATCCCAAACTGTTTCTGAGACCACTCAAGTGCCTGTTGGTTTTGTAACTTATTGTAGTCAAACTCACTTTGCCATTGCTGCTGCCCTATTCCAGCTTGTTCCTTATCCCAAGCTAACCTCGATGCTCTCTCTGCCGCATCTATTGCTATTTGTGGGTTAGGAGCAACTGCTTTGGGGTCATATCCAGTTTGGTTATAATCCCCAATTCTCTCATCCCAAGTCCAGATATTTCCGCTTGCGTCAATAAAAAACGGGGCTTGCCCCGAAGGTAGGGGATAGGTCTCCCTAGGTTTACCTATCTGCCCCGTCTCTGCTACAATTTTGGTAGTTTGGGCTGCTTCCAAAGGTGAAGGAGTAGTAGACACTATAGACTTAGGCGTCCAGGATTGAGTATTATCGTCCCAACCCCAATTATATCCTGTAGGAGGGGGAGTCGTTGGGTAACGGCCGGGGTCGTCTAAACCGTAACGGGCGACATAATCTGTCGGAAGAGTAGGAGTAGAAGGAGGTTTGGTTGCTTCATCGACAATGCCAGGTACGAGGGAATTATCGCCGAATTTACGATAAGGATTAGAAGAGTAGTCAACCTTTTTCCCCGCTTCATACCATTGTTTAATACTTTCATCCCACTTCCAAAGAGTCCCCTGTTTATCGTACCAGGGGTTATGCGTTGTTCGTCCCCACACATCACTATAAAAATTTGGGGGACTCCCCCGTGTTGGGTAAATTGGGTCTGCCATACTATACCTCCGCCGACTCTAAAGTCTGGACTTCTTTATACTTCTTCCTGAAAATTAAATCACTTAACGGGTTGGGTTCCACGGTGCCGTAAATTGTCGCCAACCTTTGCAGGTCTTCGGGCAACCATTCTTCATACTTCTTGCCGATTAGTTTTTCGGGATTGCCTATATCCGAGATAGGGGCAATCATCCTCTCAATCAACAAGTCAATCGCTTGCATCTTGAGTTTGACTGCCCTTTCAGCACAGATTACCGTCGAGGGAGTCTTCAATAACTCCCCCCTCCACCTTGTCCCTGTTGGGTCATGGATGTTTTACTTCTCATAGAAGCCAGGGCATTTTCCATTGGATTAGTTGCAGCAGGTACAGGGGGCACCATCCTACCACTAGGAGCTTGAGGCTGCCCCCCACCTGACATCATAGGGAACTGCCCCATTGGAGCGGGGGCAATCGGTGGAGGCGGGTTGTTTATAGATTCAGCAGCACTTCTCTTTTGCATCGCTTCCATAAGTTTGCCCGCCGTATATTGCGAGATTATCTGTTGAACCATAGGGTCATTCAACATCTTCTCGTATTCTTCTTCAATCTCCAGGGCAGAACTGTCCACATTGGACATCTGCTTCCTTGCCCATTTCTTCGTCACCAGACCAGACTTATAAAGCCGTTCAAGGTCATCATGACGTCTGTATTCGTCTTCTTCGCTGATTGAACTAAACTCAACAGAGAATGTGAAGGGTTCCTTCATCTTATCTTTCTTGATAACAATATCGAACTCGTCAGTAGGGGTACGTGCCCAAACATTGATGTCCCCCGGCACAACGTTCTTCATAATGCGGGCACAATTGGATAAAACTTTCGCCCACCCATTTTTAAAGGCTTCGTTGCTGTATTGATAACGGGCACTCGCCTCAGCGATAACCAATCTTCGGTCTGCCCCAGACCTAACACCTTGTTCCCCCATACCTCGTACTGAGTTCGGGGCAGCATGAGAAGATAAATAGTTTGCAGACACCGAAAGCCAAGTAAGCAAGGCTTCGGGGGGTACTTTTGGAGCCATGTCCACAATTTCTACATCGTCGGGCATAGCAGTATAGGTGCCAAATTTCTGGTCAATCTTGGTGACAGCACTAGCTCCTTTGCCCTTCAAATACCCCCAAGGGAAAGCGGCTTTCTTGAGGATAATATCCCCAATCGAAAAGTCACGGGACTCAGAAATAAGTATATCCCGTATATAACGCAAGATACCAACATAGCGTTTTGTTAAATCTTTGTCGCTGGACTGGTTGCCTAGTCCAGTGTCGATGGAAACGTAGGGTATAAATCCATAGGTGTGTTTGCCCACTCCCCCAGGAACCTTTAAGATGGGTTCCTTGTCGTAAAGTTCACAGCGATAATCCTTTGTCCAGAATGAGATATGCTCAACCTTGTCCGAGACTTTTTTGCCGAGCGGGTTTTTCCAGCTGGTAAAGTTTTGCTGGACATTAAAACATAATTCTTCTCTAGTCTCAAAGACAAACATACCCCCGTCGTAATAGGGGTCAAGCATTATATTCTGCGGATGGACTGCCTGAATAACAATAGGAATAGAATCATGATACTCAGCCCGCCACTCATCAATTCGGGCAGCATAGTCCTCCTCATTTTCTCCAGTTTTTTGTGCTGGTCTATCCGCCCATCTATCGGCATCCCAAACAGTTTTGATTATAGTCTGCCCGTGCATCCAATAATGTTTAGCTGCTACTCGAATAGGACTAATAGAAGACTCAATATTGTTTCGATACAAAACACCTAGACCAAACTTGAGGAGAAGCTCTTTCTCGTCTTCCCCCTTTGCTGATTCAGACTTTTTATTTACCCACACACGGACATTGCTGATATCTGTATGGTCGGTACAAGTATCAACAAGGTCACGTGCTGTGGGCAACACTATACCCTCGGCGGCAAATTCTTTGGGCAACAGCAACTCATCACGGAAATCTAGTTCATATAATGCTTCGTCGTCCTCCCATTGGGCGTGAACACCGCAATCATCATATCGACGTTTGGTATCATTATAGAGTTCCAGAATTTCTTCGACGGCTGGTTTATTTACTTTGGGCATATTTTCTCCCTATACCTACAGCTATTGGATGAGGAAATGCTAAGAGTGAGTCGTCTGAGCCGAAAGTCAACGTACTTATTGAAGCGGAGCTATGAGGACGTTGAGTAGGGAAACCATAGCGTTCCGTGATGCCCCAGATGGCATAACGGGCGGCATCAATCGCATGGTCATTCCACTTCACAGGTTCGGGCAGAACTGCTCCTTCTTTGTTTGTTTTCCACTGGTAAGAGTTGATTTCCTTGATTAAATTGGAACTAGACTGCGGAATAAGAAGTTCCTGCCGTTGCATCAGGTCGATGGATTCTTTTACGCCTTTGTGCCCTTCATAAGCACTAAAACCAGCCCGACGAATTTCTTCTATCATCATTTTTGAGGAGGGGTCGCCATAGATGTCCCCTTTGGCTTCGTGAGAAAAGAACTCGATGATGTCGGCATTGGTCAGGTTGGTTTTGTAGAGACGTTCCTCAAGGTAAAACCTATTACCTAACAAGTGAACTTTGACGATTGCCGTTGGGTTGACGAGACCAAAGTCCAAACCATATGCCCAATGCCCCCCATCGATTAGGGGCAGCTCAGGAATAATTTTGTAGTTCGTGAAAATACGCCGTTGGACTAACCCCCACTGACCTAAAGTGTAGATTCTGTAGCTGTTCTCATCTTGGTTGATGAGGTCTTTGAGGATTTTTATATAGTTTATATCAAGAAAGGGATTGTCGGAAAAGTCCGAATAAATAACCTCTACATCGGGGTCTACGGGAGATTTAACTATCGTTACCAATAGGTTTTCTTCCTTCTCGTCTCTTAACGATTTCCTTTTTGTAGTTACAGTTAAAACAAAGTGTTTGAAACCCTGTAGGGAATTTATTTTTTCTCAACCAATGATAAAATGATATGCCGCAATTCGCAATTCTATTTCCTCCAATACTACGTCTGTGCTCTGCCCCATCTCCGTTTATATGGTCTATCGTAAGAATATCTATATCTTCTATTCCGCAAATGACACATTTTGGAAAATCTACGTTAGAATAATAAGATAGTACTTCCAATTTTAATTTATCATTGCGTCTTTGTTTTAGTTCCCTGCCTCGTTCAAAATGTTCTTTGGCGTACTTCTTGTTGTATTCCTTTGCCTCTTTTACATGAGAAAGTCGCCACTTACGTCCCGCTTCCAAAGATTTTTCTTTGCGGGCGAGATAATACTTATGCATATATTCTGGGCTATACGACACCTTTTGCCTCAAAGCCGCAAAGTTTAGAAGCTATCCACGAAAAACTATCGGCGGGGTTTAAGCTAAGATAGATTACATTCTGTTCCCCAGATTTAACAGGCACTCTTAATCGTAGTTTTAATGTAATAAATTCTTCCCAAGATATTTCCGAAGCCTCTTCTACCCATAAATATGAAAAATTAGTTGAACGTATCTTCGATTCTTCGTCGAGACTTAGAAACCACATTACATTATTTTTGTAGGAGTAGGTATTGGCAGTCTTATTGTGCCGTTCTTCTTTATAGATTCCGTACTCTTTCAAAAGCCTTATCATTAAATCCAAAGCGGTCATCCTCAGGGCAGGATATGTTTTTCGGATTACACCAAATACTTTATTATTTTCGTTAAGAAACTTTGAGATTAGAAGTTGGGCAATCGAGTAGGACTTACTAGAGCCTGCCCCCCCGACATTTACAACCACCGACGCCCTCGATGCTTGATTTGCCTCGAAGACGGGGGTGTAACGGATTGTTTTTTGCGTGACGGGGGCAGCTTCTAGTAAAGTTTCCATTAGCTGTGTTGGCAAACAAATGTATCTTTGGGCGAGTCGGCAGAGGTTGCACACGTAGTTTCGCTATACACCCAAGGAATATTAGGAACATTATACACCCACCAGGGTTCTTGCCAAGTCTTCTCGCATTTTGGGCAGTAGGTAACATTACAATGGGCACAATACTTTACTTCGGGATGGTGACATTCTAGTTCGTGGTTGTGGTTCATTTTCTCTCCTTCTAGTTTAGATTAAAGACTAGCTTAAAGTTTGGAACAAACTCCATGCCGCAGTCAAGGCAGAGGGGCATCCCGCATCCTTGGCAACGGACAAGATGTTCGTGTTTACAGATAGTTTTTGTTTCCATATTATTCACGAGGGAAGGGGCAACTCTCTTACTCTTACTTCATCAGGCTCAACAGAGTCCTGTTTTGTGGAGTCTGCCCCTTCCACAATATTTATTATCGGGGCGTATTCCTGTTCTGGACGGGTTGTCAACAGGGCGGGGGCAAAGATTAACGTGACGGGGTTCTCGGCGTCAATTTTGTGGATTTCGGCCACCTTTCCGTCGATACGGTTTATCATTTCTTGAAGGGCTTGGATGTTGCCCCCCTCGCATTCTTTTATCCAGGCTTTGATTATTTTGGGGATGATATGGGTGTTGTCTAAAAGATAACGATTAAGTTCACGGGTCAGGGAAACTTTGCCTGTTTGTCTACCTAGGGCATCTACCTTACGAACTTCTCGGAGGAAATTTTTGCTTTTTTCGGCTCGTTTACCCCCAGTCCAAGTTCTTCGCCCTTCGATTTTCTTGTGTTGCCGGACGGTTTCTTTGGCATCTAGGATGGGTTCAACTTCTAGTTTGGGGGTTTTCTTTTTAACCATGTAATTAGTATACCACACTTTGGGGGGTTTGTCAAGGGGCAGTTTTAAGGATTTTCCGAAGAACTGGTTTTAGGGCGGCAACTTTTGGGGGGTTAAAAACAGTTAGTATGTATCCTCCGTATATCGTATATATACGGAGGAAACACACAAACTATTTTGTGCTTAAACCTTGAAGTTGTTTCCAGTTGTATACCTGTTTTTGAGACTACGAAAATCTGTATACCCCCCTTGGGGTGGTATACTAGGCGTGGATTTTCTGTGTGTTTCCTCTTTTAGGGAGTAGTATACAGGGAAACAAAGGGGTTAGATTATAGTTTACATAAAATATTTGAAAATTGTAGTTTTTAGTTAGACCGTTATAAACCCTTATATAAATGTAAGCCCCCCATGTCACTTCCCCACACGTCCTAGGCACGGCATCGACACGCACCCGCACGATTCTAGTCTTTGATATCTAGACGCACGTGATTATCGTCAAAAGATTACCAGGTCAAGATATACCAGGTCAAGATATTTGTCTTGATATCCAAGTCGTCTGCGATTATTGTCTTGATATTCTGGTCAAAGATATTTGTCTTGATATTCTAGTCTTTGATTATCTCAGTCAAAAGATATTCCAGTCTTGATATAATCTCAGTCAAAAGAGTTCTAGTCTAAATGATGTTCTCCTCAAAGAATCTATACACGACCCTCAGGCTCAACCGACAAAAATAAAACTTGTCAAATCAGTTTCGTGCCTAAAAAAACGAGTTTCGACGCCTAACTCGTGCCTAAAAAAATCACAGGCACAAAAAAATAAAACTAGGCACGAAACTCGACCAAAAACCTAGGCACAAAAGTTTGCTTTTCAAAAAGGGCATGATATGCTTTTTGTGTTCAAGTTTTCGCCGTCACCGCCGAGTCGGGACAGAAGCGGGCTTGAGCAGGGGGGTACACATGAGCAAACAGGCAGACAAAAACGGCGCAGTCACGGCTGGCACACCCACACTCGCAGAAGCACTCGCACTCATACAGGGGCTACAGGCACAGCTGGGCGTCAAGAGCAAGAGCGACAAACCGGCTCGACCACAGGCTCAGGCTACGCTTGAGGGCGGCATCTTGCACATACACATGCCCGTAAGCCCAACTGGGCGTATATCAAGCACAGGCAAGAGCATGGTGCATGCGACCACGAGCCAGGCAGTTGGCGACTTCAAGTTTAGCCTCACGGTCTACAAGAAAATCTAGTCCCCGCATGTGAGCATACGCAGTCGCTCATGCCCATCACATGGGCGATTGCGATATGCCCATAAGCAGAAGCTATGGGTATAGGGAGGTATTATGGTCAAAGGCAGTCGTACCCAAAGCGTATGCAAATCATGCTCATGCAAATGCAAACAACATGTAGGCGTAGTATCATGCCGGAAATTCACGCCTAAACACAAACGTATCTAAGGCAAATAAAATACAGGGTATAGGGGGTAATTATGCCCATAACAGACACTCGTAAAGCCTCATGTCGGGACAAGTGTATCAACAACCAAGTGATATGCCCTTGTCTAGCTATCGACAAAGAGCATGAGCCTTACTGTACGCTTTATAAGATAAAGTTGGCGAAACTCAAGACAGTCGTTTAAGCCCAGACTAGGCGACTAGCTAGAAAAATGATGGATGGGAGGAAATATGCCTGAAAACAACGAACTCCACAGCTTCTATGAGGACATGGAAAAACGAGGGCTAATTCATGTTGAACGTCTGCCCCTTGCCCTAGCTGGTGCTTTGCCTTATAAACTAGAGCCAAGCGGAAAATCTAGCCTAGTCAGATACCAGACCGTCAAAGAGGCGTTTCACCAGAATTGAGGCAAAATGCGAGGAAATTTGACAAAACTTTTTACTCGTGGTAAACTAAAGAAAATTAAAAAGCGACTTTTCCAGAATACAGGAGGATAGTATGGTAACAGTAGCAGACCTAAAAGACCAAACACTAACCGCAGATAACGCAATACTATATTGCCCTTTCTGTGGTGTAGAGTTTTCCGCTAATGCAGGAGATTATTGGAGTCTGCCTAAAACACATAAATTCCTATGTCCTTGCGGGGAAGCGATGAAATTAGTAACCAAGCATACCGTTTACAGGAGAGTAAAATAATGGAATACTGCAACACTTGCGACAAGCTCATAGACGAGAATAAATCCTGCCCTTACTGTACCAAACAAATACCCCATGCGGATACCCCCCTTATGATAGATAACCTTGATGCGGCTGCTCTAAACAGAGCCAGACAATCCCTGGGCATTGGAAGTAGAGGCTATGATGAGGCTTGCGGCAAGAATGACAATGACCATCAAATGTATCAAGGGGCAGTTAAACAAACTGTGGGTAGGGCAATCTTGCAACCATTCATTGAGCGTTGCCAAATTATGAGGAATTAGGAGTAGTATGAACCTATTGGTCTTACAAATCTTGCTTCTGCCCTTAGCAACATGGCGTCTATATCGTTTGCTCGCCCAAGATACAGGATACAGGCAAATATTAAGAAAGTTGCGAGTTCGTGCCGGTGTTGTATATGCCCATGACGCAACAGGCGGCATCGACTGGGGGCATTGGACTAGCAAGGATGGCAGTCTAGGCGAGTTAATAACCTGTTGTTACTGTTCTAGCCTTTGGTGGGGATTTTGGCTTACTACAATGATGTTGTATGCCCCCCTAAACGTGACTTTGATGGTGTTGTTGCCGCTAAACCTATCGGCAATCTGTTTATTGTTTGAAAATAAAGTATGGAGGCAATAAGTATGAATCGGGAAGAAGATACTAATGATACAACTCTTGAGAATTTCTTTAGGCACGACTTGAAGCTAGAAAATTCTGTGTGTTTCGGGTTGTGTGTCTATAGGAAACACACAACCAAACATACAAAATTTTAACGAGAAACTTGAAGGAGGCTCAACATGATTAGTCAATGCTGCGGAAAAGAAACCTTCTTGAATAGTCCTACTTACCGAGAGGAATTTATGCAAGACATGCCATATCAGGTTTGTCATGAGTGCGACAACCCCTGTTCCCTCATACCTGACTATGGGATGAGCGATAGGGAACTTGACGAAGCAAGCCGTGTAGAGATGTTCCTCCCCAATGGTGAATTAAACCATAATCAGGGATATTTGACTGGAGCAAAACAGGTAGCCGATGCAGCCCAAGCCAAGCTGATAGAGCATATCAAAAGTCCTGAGATGCAACATGAGGTTGTGCAGAAAATCTTAGCCTATGACCGATATGGCAATGGTAATGTAATTGAGGTAACCGACGCCATCATCAACCTGCTGACAGGAGAAGGAAAGTAAAAGGTAGAAGGACTAGTATGAACCCAACAGAACAAAGCGAAATCGCCCAAGTAATCACCGCCTTAGCAATCCCAAGTAGACAAGGGGCATATATTCCTGCCCACGCCCTTGTTTGCGAATTATCCCGATTGTTCTACTCATGGGACAAGACCTTCAATCCAGAGGAGTTCTTCAACGAGGCAGAAGGACAATAGTTACTCTATGCAAGAAAATTTGACTTTTAGTTTTGTGCGTGGTAAACTTAAAAAGTGAAATTCGGCAAAATTCTTTTAGGGGGTATATGTATATGAAGGACATTCGTTGCATACTAGGTGTACATAAGTATCAAGATTTCGGAAATTTAGCTATATGTCAACGCCATTCTTGCCTTGACATGATTACGATGTCAACGCCCAATCATGAGGTCGGTCATGAGAAAGGCTTATCTATAGGCGAAAATAAAAATACGAGGAGGAACAAAACAAACAATATGACATGGGATACAGCAGAGAAGAAAGGCGTAACCTTTACTACCCCCAAGGGCAACTACTGCCCTCAGAGCGACGACCTTGTAGCAGAAATTAAAGCGGCTGCACGGTATGCCGGACTCAAACACCCTATCGTTAAGGTCGGCAACGACGTTATCGATAACCCCGAAGACCTCACAGCCGACTTCATCTCCGAACTGGAAGACGGCACCGTAGTGTCTGTTTCGGCTTACGATATCGCAGGCTGAAACAAACCCCAATCAGGCGGGGGGCAACCGATTCTTGCCCCCGACCTGAAAGGGTAAATAAATAAGGAGGTATACAATGCCAATACTCGAATACGAAAGAAGCCGATGTTTTGATAGCGTCGAGACATACATAAATAAATTTGGTCAACCACCAATATATTCAGACGGTGTTCCGGTAAATATCGGGGACACAGTTAAAAACGACAACGACAATAATACGTCTAAATCGTGGAAACTTGGACAAATAGCGGGGTTTTACAACAACGGCGTGCTCTATCTAGGTGTAATACCTGAATCCCCCAATCACGACAGTAGCAACCTATACGGGATTTTGCCCGATAGGTCAGGTAACTGGGTAAGGCCAGAACATCTTGTCTTTTCTGGCCCCGCCAAACTTGGTGAAACCGAAGATGAGGAAGCTTTAATTGCTCGTATACTCGACGAAGCCAAAACTGAACCCAAAGTTGCCCTAATCGACGGCAAGATATTTACCCTTACTTTACAGTCCCGTGCAAAATCCGATGAGGTCATGGCAGCGTTAATGCGGTCAGTGTCCACTAGAATTAGCAAAGTTCGTGCTGATGCTAACCAAAAAGTTGCTGCTGCCGAGCAAGAAGCAAAGCGAGTATTTGCTATGCCTGCATTGTCTCTCGAAGATATACAGAATGGCATGAGGCTTTACAAAGAGCAAAAGGCAAGCGTTATTCACTATGTTGTTCCTTTACATTACGCCCCCAAGTTTATCGGAAGCGAAACTACAGAAGCCCCCATCAAGCAGATTAGTGCGGAGCATATAGCGAAACTGGAACAAGATGTTCTGCTTGATATTCAAGTTCGCCAAACAGGAACGATATATTCAGTCGGCACCAAGAAAATGGATATGACGCCCTTTTATCATTACCATGGCAACGGTAGTGACTGTCTTGGACAGATAAAGCTGCCCAACATAAAAACAACCGAGGATATTTGGGATTTACGGGACACCTACCAGAAAACTCTAGAGATTGTTAATGCGGGGGGGGCGTTAAGCTCCGCCCCAAACGATATGCCCCCTCTTTGTGACCTAACCAATAATGCAAAAAATAAAATAACCGACGGCTGGGAAATTAAACCGGAAGTTACACCGGGGGTCTTCTGTGTGGGGGCGTCTGTAAAAGTCATTGGGGTGCAAGATGGAGCAACCGAACTCGTCGGGCTTATCGGTAAGATAGTAAAAGCCAATAGGGATTTGTGGAGCGTGGAATTTCTCGCAAAATACCCCCGTCTACACAGTTGTAATGGGGCTGCGGGTCAAAATAGAGGTTGGGATTTTAAGGAGAGCAACCTCCAAGTAATGCCAGTAGGTACTCGTCGGACACGGGTAGCCACGGAAATAGAAACAGTAGAAACGCTCTCTTTTGCCACCCCCGAAGATGAACAGTTTGCAAAGTTTGGAGTGCGTGCTACCCGCCCAATCGACTTTGATTTAATATGCGCCCGTTGCGGGGCTAGACAGGGAGAGCATCACGGGGATGAAAGAGTATCAATATGCTTTGATGATAGGTCTGATGGTATTTGGCTAAATTCCCCATACGTCCGTGGAATAGAGTCCTCGGCGGCGGTTGTAGCATAATGGATACCTTACTTTACGACCGCCAGCAAGAACTACATTTAACCCAAGTCAAATCAGCAATAGTTGTCGGCCTTGGTGGGACAGGTTCGTGGGTTGCGTTCTATCTCGCCACATCGGGGTGTGAAAATCTACACCTTATGGACGCCGATAAACTGGAACCGCCGAATTTCAATCGGCTTTATATCTCGATGGAAAAATATCTCGGTTGGCAAAAGGTTGATGCAATCAAGGAGTATCTACAAGAAATTCGCCCGGATTGCATCATTCAGACCTATGGTAGAGCAACTGAATACAGCTTGCTTGAAGTTCCAGACGGAGACATCCTGTTTGATTGCACCGATAACCAAGCAACTCAAGTTATGCTTTATAAGTGGGCAACTGAAAACAAACGTCAATACATTCGCTGTGGTTATGACGGCACCCACATGACAGTAGTTGATAGAGTGCCCTCATGGATTACCGACGATGAGCCGGTATCTGGCTACGAAATTAGACCATCGTGGGTAGTTCCGGCGTCACTCGCTGCTGCTTTTGCTGTATCAAAGGCTATGTATGCCCCGAACACAGAAATTCGGGCAGACCTCAAGGAGTTTGCCCTAGTAACACAACCAGCGATAGTAACGGTTCCCCTAATTAACGAAACAGATAGGAGGGGAATCGTTATGTTAGATGTGGCTAGGGAATGGCAAGAAGCTATGGCAAGGGAACAAGTAATATATGGCGTTCCAGTAATACAAGAAATAATAGAAGGCAGAGGAGGTACACAAAATGTCCAAGAAGAACAGACAACAGAAAGCATCAGCCAATAGCGTGAGCACCGGAACCGAGTGGGACTCGGACTTAAAGACCGCAAAGTTCTGCGGGCGATGCGATTTGCCCAAACCTGCAATTACGCTTATGCCCCAAGTTTATGAGCGTATTCTGAGAATTACGGCGGAAGTGGAAAGCCAAAACGTCGAGTGGCTTGGGTATCTTATGGGGCATATTGACGAGGGCGGTGTTTATGTAATAAGTGAAATCTTCGTGCCCAAGCAAGAGGTATCTGGTGGCCATGTAGAAGTTCTTGAAGCGTACAGCAACGAGCGTCTACTCGGTACGGTACACTTACACCCTTTTAACAACGGTGCCTGGTTCAGTTCCACCGACGACACTTTTATTGGGGCAAACCACTCTGTCATGATAGTCCACGACAAAAATCTAAACTTTAAAGGGCAGGCGAGACTTGCCCTTGAATGTGGGGCGACAATTATGACTGATGCTATTGTCCAGCTAATGACTATACCTAACCCAGAAATGGACAAGTTCCTTGAAGACTCCCTGTTGAATATCTTTACCCGTCCAGTCCCCCCC
>ERZ1292632.1465-Hain-H43-01um-R2-1465-length-22698-cov-5_pt1 | contig 19864 bp, 27 predicted proteins | sample MGYA00564407_ERZ1292632 | MGnify/ENA primary metagenome ERZ1292632 (study PRJEB36523, sample SAMEA6512637) | groundwater metagenome | collected 2019-01-08 | study: AquaDiva: Metagenomics assemblies of 32 groundwater samples | reverse complement strand
CGAGATCTTTTACAGCTCTTGCGGTCTGGAGTTGCGAGTGCTAAAAATAACAAACATCTTGATCCTGAAAAACTTATTATTAAAAGTATCCGAGTTGATCAAGGTCCGATGTTAAAGCGCCACCTGCCCAGAGCTCGCGGTTCAGCTTCTCCTATCCAAAAGAAAATGAGCCACGTTACTTTGGTTTTGGTTGAAGGAACTCCTAAACCGCCAAGATTTAAGATTGTTGTGGTCAAAAAATCAAAGCTTGAAAAAGAAAAAACCAAAAAAGGAGGCAAAGAAAAGAAAGAAACAGGCGCTATTGAAGAAAAGCCTATCCGCAAACGGCAAGATGCAGGCTTCTTTAAAAAAGTGTTTAGTCGAAAATCTGGTATGGCCAAATAATAAACATGGGACAAAAAATTAATCCACAATCTTTAAGGTTAGGCGTTACCAAAGACTGGCCGGTTCGCTGGTTTCTTAAGGGTCGCTTTAGCCAATATCTCGAGGAAGACGAATCTATTCGGCGAGTTATTAAAGAAAAAATCAGCCAAGCTGGCATTGTTCTTGTGTCTATCGAGCGGACCGTAAGTAGTACTCGAGTTACTATTAAAGCCGCCCGCCCTGGATTTATCATTGGCCGAGGCGGAAAGGGGATCGAAGATCTCACTAAAGCTATTGAAAAAGCCCTCAAAAATCTCCGCCGGGTTGGAGCTGAAAAAGTCAGCTTAAGCGTCAATGTCGAAGAGCTAAAACGCTCAGAAGTTTCCGCCGTTTATACCGCCCAACAAGTGGCTTGGGATTTGGAAAAAAGGTTTCCTTTTAGGAGAACAATGAAAAAGCACCTTGAGCAACTTATGCAAAATAGGGACGTCAAAGGAGCCAAGATTTTACTCTCCGGCCGTTTGGGTGGAGCCGAAATCGCCCGTCGTGAATGGCAAAAATTAGGAATGCTCCCTCTTCAAACTTTGCGCGCCGATATCGATTATGGCCAAGGCACCGCTTTCACCACTTTCGGAACCATCGGCATTAAAGTTTGGATAAATAAAGGGGAAATTTTTAAAAAAGAAAAAACCAAAGACCAAAGATCTGAATAATATTTTAATTTTTTAGTACCATGTTAATTCCCAAAAAAGTAAAACATCGAAAATGGCATAAAGGCCGCTCTAGAAAGAGAGTGGTTGAGACTCGCGGTTTAGAATTAAGCTATGGCCAGTATGGGCTCAAAGCCATGGATTCGGCTTGGTTAAATTCGCGCCAAATCGAAGCCGGCCGAAGAACCATTACTAATTTCATCAAGCGCCAAGGAAGGTTATGGATTCGCGTTTTCCCTGATAAGCCCATCACTAAAAGGCCTCCGGAATCTACTTTGGGAGGCGGGAAAGGCGCCGTTGATCACTACGTCTTCCCGGTTCGCCCTGGCCGGATTATTTTTGAATTAGACGGAGTCGACCGCGCAATCGCAGCTCAAGCCCTTAAGTTGGCTGGCTACAAAATGCCTTTCAAAACGAAAGTTATTTTTAAAGACTAAATCATGAATCCCGTTAGAAACCGCGATCGCTTTTCGACGGCAAAATATTTATAAATAAAATGAACAGTCGTAATAAAAATCAAATACACAGACTCGCGCTGATCGCGATCTGTTTCTAAACGGGATGAAAAATAAGGAAATTAAAGAACTCAAAAATAAGCCCGTCGAAGAATTAGAGAAGCTCTTAAGGGACGATCGGGAAAAACTAAACACCCTCAGGTTCAACCTAATAGCGGGGAAAGTTAAAGATGTTACCGAACTAAGGACTGTCAAGAAAAATATCGCCCGTATCCTCACCTTCCTTAAAATAAATGAAATTAATCAAAAATATGGAAAATAATCAGAACAAAAAAAGGAGGTTAAAAGGGGTCGTTGCGAGCGATAAAATGAAGAAGACGAGGGTGGTATCAGTCACTCGTCTCCAAAAACATCCCAAATATATGAAGTACTACAAGATTACCGCTCGTTTTAAGGCTCATGACGAAAATGAAGAGTATAAAACGGGCGATAAGGTTGTAATTGAAGAAACCCGGCCAATGTCTCGCGAAAAGAGATGGAAGATTGTCGGGAAAATTTAAATAAAAAACATGATTCAAGAACGATCCATATTAAAAGTAGCCGATAACAGTGGCGCCAAAATAGTCCGCTGTTTTCGAATTTTAGGAGGTACAAAAAGGCGCTACGCCCGCATAGGAGACATTATCGTTGCGTCTGTTCAATCTGCTGAACCTAGAAAAGCTGTCAAGAAGAAAGATATTGTAAAAGCCCTGATAGTGAGACAGCGCCAACCTCTAAGAAGGGGAGACGGATCATATGTTCGTTTTGATGAAAACGCCGTTATTTTAGTTGACGCGAAAAAAGAACCAATCGCCACCCGTGTTTTCGGGCCGATGCCAAGAGAATTAAAACTTAGAGGTTTCGAGAAGGTTATAACCATGGCGGAAGAAATTGTTTAAAACAATCATGAATCCCGTTAGAAAATTAAATAAAAATTTATTCAATAGAAATGTAATCACTCGCGAAAGAGAGCGTTGGTTTGTCGAACCAACTTCAAGTTTAATTTTCTAAACGGGATGAATATCAAAAAAGGAGATCAAGTCAAAATAATTTCTGGGAAAGACCGAAATAAATTCGGTTCCATTCTGCATGTCTTCCCTGAAAATAATAAAGTCACCATTGAGGGTTTAAATCTTTTCAAAAAAAGATCCAAACCCAAAAAACAAGGACAAAAAGGCGAAATGGTCCTTGTTCCTCGCCCTCTCTCGGTCTCTAAAGTCATGCTGGTTTGCAAGAGTTGTAAAAAAACTATTCGGGCCGGTTACCGGTTTGATGGTGCCCAAAAGGTTCGTTTTTGTCGAAAATGCCAAGCGATAAATTAATTTAAAACATGTCCGTTACTACATCTAAACAACTTCATACTGACAAAAAAGTTCGAGATTTTCTCGAGAAAGTCGTCATCAATGTTGGCGTCGGGCGTTTAAGTTCCCAGCCAAATTTTGAAGAGAAAATCCTCCCTCAAATCGCCAAAGACTTGAGTTTTATGACCGGACAAAAACCGGAAACCTGCGTAGCTCGCAAATCAATCGCCGGATTTAAGGTTAGAGAGGGCCAAATTGTTGGAGTTCGAATAACTCTCCGCCGGCAAAAAATGGTTGATTTTTTTGAGCGTTTAATTAGAATAGTACTGCCCCGCGTGAGAGACTTTAGCGGGTTAGCCATCAAGTCAGTTGATGACCACGGCGTTTTAAATATTGGACTAAAAGAGCAATTCGTTTTTCCAGAGATTAACCAGGAACAGTCTCAACTCGCCTTTCCATTTGGTATAAACATTGTTCCAAAGTCCAAAAATAGGGATTTAGCCATCGGCACCTATCGCGAGCTCGGTGTTCCCTTAAAAAAGAAAGATTAAATATAATTAAATCCTATCTATGGCCAAAACATCAGTAATTGCCCGAAGCAAAAAAAAGCCCAAATTTTCAACCCGTATTGTAAGGCGATGTTTCCGATGTGGCCGTAAGAGGGGTTTTCTTCGAACCTTTGGGCTTTGCAGGATCTGTTTTCGAGAAATGGCCACTAAAGGAGAAATCCCTGGAGTCAAAAAATCTTCATGGTAAAACTATAAAATTAAATGTACTACGATCTTTTAGCCAGAATTAAAAATGCCGCTATGGCCGAAAAGCCGTCGCTTCTCGCCCCTTTCTCAAAGGTTGATTTTGAAATCGCCAAAGTTTTGGCTAAAGCAAATTATATTAAAGATGTTCAGAAAAAAGTTGTTAACCGTAAAAACTTTATCGAATTAAAATTAACCTACAATAATAACCACCCGGCTATTAGCGGCTTTAAGATTATGAGTAAGCCTGGCCGCCGTTTTTATACTCGATATCAAGAACTTAAATCCATTAAAAATGGTTATGGCCTGGGAGTTTTATCCACCTCTCGTGGAATTATGGACAACAAAGAAGCCAAAAAAAATCGCGTCGGAGGTGAATATCTTTTTGAAATTTGGAAATAAACATGAGTCGTCTTGCTAAAAAACCAATTATTATCGAACCGGGAGTTTCCGTGGTCCAAGACGCCGGAGTTTTGTCGTTCAAGGGTCCCAAAGGAGAAAAAACAATAAAAATTTTACCCCACATTGAAGTTGAGATTGGTGATAAAAATTTAATGGTTAAATCCAATAAATCCGTTAAGCAAGCCAGAGCTAACTTGGGTACGATGTGGTCCCTAATTAGGAACGCCATCATGGGAGTTAGTCAGCAATTTTCAAAAATTCTTGAAATCGAAGGTATTGGTTATCGCGCTTCACTCGAAGGCACAACCTTGGTTTTAACTTTAGGTTTTGTTAATCCCATTAGATTCGATCCTCCGCAAGGCATTTCAATCAAAGTTGAAAAAAACCAAATTACCGTAAGTGGAGTAGATAAAGAAGTGGTTGGGCAAGCCGCCGCTCAAATTCGAGCGTTTAAAAAACCTGAGCCATATAAAGGCAAAGGCATCCACTATAAAGGAGAGGTTATAAGACGAAAGGCCGGAAAGAAAGCCACCGCTTCCGCTTAATTCAAAATGAACCCAAGAAAAATTTTAAACAAAAAAAGAAAGCGCCGCACCCTAAGAACCAGGGCTAAGCTTTTTGGTTCACCCAATCGCCCGCGCTTGGCCGTATTCAGGAGTAACCGCACTATTTACGCTCAAATAATTGATGATGAAAAAGGGAAAACTTTGGTTCAGGCCTCGAGCCTCGAGCTTAAGCCGGAAGAAAAAAAGAAAAACAAAACTAATCAAGCCGGATTAGTTGGAAAACTTTTAGCTCAAAGGGCGGTTGAGCTCGGTGTCAAAGCCGTCGTCTTTGATAGGCGAGGATACCGTTATCACGGTCGAGTTGCGTCTCTCTCTGAATCAGTCAAAAAAGGAGGAATTAAATTTTAAACATGGCACGCTACAATCCCAGTTTCCAAAAAAGTGAATTTAAAGAAAAAGTTCTCGACCTAAGAAGGGTCACTCGCGTTGTTGCTGGCGGTAAAAGATTTCGCTTTCGAGCCACGGTGGCGATTGGCGACGAGAAGGGGAAAGTTGGAGTTGGTATCGGCAAAGGACTTGATGTTCAGTCTGCTATTGCTAAAGCTAAAACCGATGCAAAGAAAGATATGTTAACCATCAAACTTAAGGATGGCCGAACTATTTCCCATGAAGTTTCCGCTAAATACAGCGCTGCCAAAGTTTTAATTAAGCCTTCGGCCGCTGGTAAGGGGCTTAAGGCTGGCGGGGCGGTCAGGTTTGTTTTAAGTCTTGCTGGGATAAAAGATGCTTCTGCTAAGTGTCTCGGACGAACTCCGAATAAACTTACGAACGCCATGGCCGCTTTGACTGCCCTTAAAAAATTAAAATTCTCCTCCGGAGGAGGATCCGCCTCGAGCGGAAAAAATTAAAGTTAAAAATTTCGGAAGTTTTAAATTGTTCTAAAACAATTTGAAATTACAAAAAATTTTCACTTTTATATTTACACTTTAAACTTTCTATATGCAACTCCATAATCTTAAAAGTAAAAAGAAAAAACAGCCTCGTCCCCGCATTGGTCGCGGAGGCAAGAGGGGAACTTATTCTGGCCGGGGGCAAAAGGGGCAGAAATCTCGAGCTGGCCGGCGTCTTCGTAAAGCTGAGAGAGATCTCATTTTGCGCTTGCCAAAAAGGCGAGGTTTTAGGAACAAGCCAGTCAGTGAGAAACCGATGGTTTTTAATGTTGTTGATCTCATAAAAAAAATCAAACCCGCTCTTAAAGAAAAAAATCAAATTATCGACCAGAAATTTTTATATGAGATAGGCGTCCTCCCGCGTCGTTATAAAGGTGATGTCAAAATTCTAGGCAGCGGTAATATTGATATCCCCGTCATATTCAAGGGGTTGAAAGTTTCAAAAAGTGCTAAAATGAAGATAGAAAAAGCCGGAGGCCAAATTATTGCCGAAGACGAAAAAGAAACCAAAAAATCCAATTAAGCCTGAATTTAGATTTTTTCTCATTCGTATATTCGTAAAGAAATTAGTAATTCATATAGAAAATCATGAATAAATTTCTCCAAATCTTCAAAATAAAAGATATTCGCAACAAAGTATTGATTGTCTTGGGGCTTTTGGTCGCTTATCGAATTTTAGCGGCCATTCCTATCCCCGGCATCGATGCCGCGAAACTCGCGGCCTATTTCGGGTCCAATCAACTTTTCGGTTTCTTAAACGTTTTCTCGGGCGGGGGTTTAGGTAACCTTTCTGTGGTAATGCTTGGTGTCGGTCCTTATATTACCTCCACCATCATTATGCAGCTCTTAACCATCATCTTCCCAAAATTCAAAGAACTTTATTATGAAGAAGGGGAAAGAGGCCGGGCAAAATTTAATCAATATTCGCGTCTTCTCGCCGTTCCTTTGGCTGCCCTCCAAGCCTATGGTTTCTTAAGTCTTCTTATTAGCCAGAAAGTTATCGATCGCCCTGATCCCTTAGGCTTAATGACAAACGTCATCGTTATCACCGCCGGCTCAATGCTGGCTTTATGGCTTGGTGAAATTATCAGTGAGCAAAAAATTGGAAACGGTATTTCTCTAATTATCATTGCTGGTATTCTAGCCGGCCTGCCATCTCAAATTCCTTTAATGCTAGCTTCATATACCGCCAGCCAGTTGCCAACCTATATCGGCTTCTTAGCGGTAGCGGTATTCCTGATTTTGGGCATAGTCTATTTAAACGAAGGCGAGAGAAAAGTTCCTGTTACCTACGCCCGCCGAGTGAGAGGAAATAAACTTTATGGCGGCGCCTCAAGCTATCTTCCATTAAAAGTTAACCAAGCCGGTATGATTCCGCTTATTTTCGCCATTTCAGTCCTTCTTTTCCCGCAATTTTTAGCGCAGATAGTTTCCGTAGCTTCACCCGGCCTTTCACTTAAACTTACCAGTATAGTAACCGCTTTTATGCAGAATCAGCTTTTCTATTCTATTTTCTATTTCCTTTTGGTTTTTGGATTTACGTACTTTTATACTTCTATCACATTCAACCCCGATGAAATCTCAAAGAATCTTCAGAAAAGCGGAGGTTTTGTGCCGGGTATTCGCCCTGGCGAAAACACCAGCCACTTTTTATCTAAAACAGTTGGTCGCGTCACTCTCTTTGGCGGAGTTTTCTTGGGGCTAATTGCTATTTTACCTATTATCGTCCAAAGCATTACCGGCATTGCTGTCCTAACTATAAGCGGAACCGCGCTCTTAATAATTGTCGCTGTCGCACTTGAAACCATGCGCCAGATTAATTCCCAACTCACTGTCCGTGAGTATGAGGCTATTGATTAAAGCTTGACTAAATGAAAAAAGTTGCCGCTATCCTCTATGGCCCCCCTGGCTCCGGCAAAGGCACTCAAGCTAATCTTCTGGCCGCCAAACTTAGTTTAATCCATTTCGACACCGGCCGCTTCTGCGAATCCCTCGTTCACGATCCCGACCTGAAGAACAATAAAATCGTCGCCCGCGAGAGAAAACTTTTTGACTCCGGCATTTTGATGACGCCTTCTTTTGTGTTGAAAGAAGTTTCCAAGCAAACACAGAAAATTTCAAAAGCCGGTTGGGGTATTGTTTATAGTGGTTCACCCCGAACACTTTATGAAGCCGAGGGCCTTTTGCCGGTTTTAGAAAATATTTTCTCAAAGAAAAAAATTTATGTTTTTGTTTTAGATACTCCCGAAAGTGTTTCGCTTCAAAGAAACGGCAAGAGAATTCTCTGTGCGGTTTGCAAAGCCCCGCTTTTGACCGCTTTTTATCCTTCAAAAAATCCCAAACATTGCCCCATCTGCGCCGGTCCGTTTTATCGCCGGACTTTGGACGATAAATCCGTCATCCGCGTAAGGTTAAAAGAATACAAAGACAGAACCGAGCCCATCTTTAAATTAATGAAGAAAAAAGGTTATTCGATTAACCGGATAGACGGCACCCTTCCTCCATTTAAAGTTTTTAATCAAATCTTAAAAAAGATTAGATTTACTGCGTAATAATTTTCGTAGCGAAATTTTTAGATTTTGAGCGAGACGAAGCAAAAATTTTGAAGGAATAACTGTGTATATTTCAAGAAATTTTTGCAAAGTCGCAGCCAAAATATCGAAATTGCAGTCGAAAAGTTATTACGTAGTAAATCTAGTAAATAAAAAACGTATGGCCTTAATCAAAACTCCCGCCGAAATTGAAATCATGGTGGAAGGCGGCCGGAAGCTAGCTAAAGTAATCAGTACTCTCTCAAACGAAGTGAAAGCTGGCGTTACCACTAATTATTTAGACGAACTTAGTTTTAAGCTCATTAAAGAAGTCGGCGCTGTTCCGGCTTTCCTTGGTTATAAACCCCAAGGAGCCAAAAAACCCTACCCTAAAACTCTTTGCGCTTCGGTAAACGATACTGTCGTCCATGGTCTTCCGTCCGATTATAAAATCAAAGACGGCGATTTAATTAAGATTGATCTAGGTTTAAAATGGCGTGGCCTTTATGTTGATTCGGCTATTACCGTCGGCGTCGGGCGCGTTTCTTCTCTCGCCAAAAATTTAATAGCCGTGACCAAAAAATCGCTTGATTTAGCCATTCAAACTGCTCTTGTCGGCCGGACTCTTGGCGACATAGGATATGCTATTTCGAGTTGCGTCAGGAAAAATAAATTTTCAGTTGTTCATTCTTTAACTGGACACGGTATTGGTTCTCATCTCCACGAAGACCCTAGCGTTTTTAATGTTGGTGAATCTCATAAAGGGCTAGAACTTATGGAGGGTATGGTTTTAGCTATCGAACCTATGGTTTCTTCTAGCGACCTGGGAAGCGGCTGTCCCGTGCGAGAACTCCCTGATGGCAGTTTTGTGACTCGCGATGGTTCTCTTTCTGCTCATTTTGAACATACTATAGCGATTACCAGTGGCCGGCCTATTATTCTTACTCAAATCAAAAATAGCTTGTCTTCATTTCTTGGCATGCCCCGTAGGAAATAAAATATTTTTTCTGCGTTACATGTTCTTGGTTTCAATTTTGAAATGGGCTATACTATCTACATTGAAAGTTTTTAGGTCTTGATTTAAAAATATTTTGTATTAACTTAACTATTTCCTTCGGGGTGTATAATCCAACTATAAAACCTATGTCCGACGTTACTCTCTCCATAATCATTCCGGTAAAAAACGAAGCCGAAACTCTTCCTTTGGCATTAGTCGCCATTGATAATCAATTAGACGCCTTAGGCATTCCCGCGGAAGTTATTGTGGTCAGTTCCGGTTCAACCGATAACACCGCCGAAATTGTGAAAAAAATGTCGATTGCCATGCGCAATCTTAAACTTGTCGTTAACGAAGAAGACCAGGGAGTTGGCGCCTCCTTAAAGCAGGGGATGCTTCTCTCCCGAGGTCAATTCCGCCTCGCGGTCAATTCCAAGAATTTGATTCCCATCAATCAATTTAAAAATCTTTTGCCCCATCTTGAATCCGGTGCCGGTATCGTTGTTGGTTGCCGCACTCGTCCGGCGCAAGAAGGCGAAAATTATCTTTCCAAAACTCTATCGGCTTATAAAGAATTACCCGGCACCCTTGCGAATTTTGCCCTCAAGTCTATGGTTTTTAAAGAACTCAAAGATCCGACTTCAACTTTTGTGGCTTTCCGAGCCGAAACCGCCGAAAAAATTTTTAACCTTACTAAATATCATCGCCTGAAAAATCTCCTCGAACCGCTTTATATTGCCAAAAAATCCGGATTTTCAATTAAAGAATCGGACGTTATCACTCATAACGTTTCGGTAGTTTAACTATATTTTCTACTTTGCTCTAGAAGTTTATTTAAATTAGAACAGCCGCTCACGTTGAGCGGCTGTTTCCTGTTGAGGCTTCTAGCCTCCGCCAGTCGGTTCTCGCATAGGAAACTTATCCTTTGCCGGTTAGGAGTGAACGGTTTCAGGGTTGCTGCTTCGATCAGTCGTCGTCTCCTGGGTATTTCATAGGCCTTCCTCCTCAGCGTTAGCCATTTCAGGGTTGCCAGGTTTCGGGTTAACCAGCTGGTACTAAATTTATTATAAAACCTCCACCAGTGAAAACAAGAGGCTAGTCCCGTAAATAATTAAGGAATTAAAATCTCCTATACTCCACTTCCTCAATTATGCCGAAATTTGACATTTTCATTTATTTTCGTATTATAAAAACAGCTGGGCTAACTTTTCACGTGAGAGAAAGAGGTGATGGATATGGGGATGACCGAAAGTACCGGCAATCGACGCGAGAGCAATAGTGGAGCATTTAAGGCCACTTTAGCGCTCGTCTTCGTCGTGGTGGTCATTATCGTGGTCCTTTTCGCGATTAAATGACCCCGTTCCAGATGCAAGTCCCAACGAGCCCGCGCTCGTTGGGACTTCAATCGTTTTATGCCAAGATTTGTAATTTTCCAATAAAAAAGCTAGAATTAACCCAATGGATAAATACTACCTATCAATCGAACGGTTAAACGAGCTCAAAGTTGAGCTCGAAGATTTAAAAGGGCGTAAAAGACGCGAAATTGCCGAACGGCTTAAAACCGCCAAAGAGTACGGCGACCTCTCCGAAAATTCGGAATATTCCGAAGCTCGGGAAGAACAGGCTCGCGTCGAGACCCGTATTTTTGAATTGGAAGACATTTTAAAGCAAGCATCGGTTATTAAGAAATCTGAAGAAGTTGATGAGGTGAGAATTGGCTCGACCGTAACGGTTAAAAAAGGCGACGAAGTTTTCAATTACACTGTCGTTGGTTCCAACGAAACTAATCCCGAAGAAGGTAAAATTTCCAATGAATCTCCGCTTGGCCGGGCGATTTTGGGGCATAAAGTAGGAGACAAAATCACTGTTGGGACTCCCTCCGGCGAGATTCAATATTCCATCTCTAAAATCGAGTAAAAAAAGTTGTAGTGCCCGTGCTGCATATTCTAAGTTATATGTTACAGGATTTAGTTGAAGATCGTCTTAAGAAGTTAGCGGTATTGAAAAAAGCCGGCGTTGATCCCTACCCATTAAGAACCAAAAAAAGAACCGCCGTAGGTGTTGCGAAAAAAAACTTTAATTCTTTAGCGAAATCGCGCAAGAAAATTTTTCTAGTAGGCCGGATCGTTTCCATAAGAGATCAAGGCGGCGTACTTTTCACTGATATAAAAGATGAATCCGGCCAAATTCAGCTGGTTTTCAAAAAAGACAGTCTTAAAAATTTCGAACTTTTAAAAGCCACTGTTGATCGCGGTGATTTTTATGGCGCTTCTGGTATTCTTTTCAAAACCAAAAAAGGCGAAGAAAGTCTAGAAGTTAAAGAATACGTTCTCCTTTCAAAAAGTATTCGTCCCTTGCCGACTGATTGGTTTGGAATTGAAGACGTTGAAACTCGCTTGAGAAAACGCTATATCGACATTCTTTTAAATCCCGAAGTTAAAAATATTTTCCACAAAAAAGCTGTTTTTTGGGACACTTTCCGAACTGAACTAAAAAAAGCGAACTTCCTTGAAGTCGAAGTGCCGGTTCTGGAAAAAACTCCCGGAGGCGCCGAGGCCGAACCTTTCAAAACCCATCACAATTCTCTCGCCACCGATTTTTATCTCCGCATTTCCCTAGAGCTTCCATTAAAAAAACTCCTTGTCGCCGGATATGAAAAAGTTTTTGAGATAGGAAGAATTTTTCGTAACGAAGGCATCGATCGTGAACATCTTCAGGACTACACCCAGCTTGAATTTTACTGGGCTTATTCCGACTACAACGAACTGATGAAATTCATCGAACAGCTCTATAAAACCGTTATTAAAAAAACTGCCGGCACTTTGACCACCACTTATCAGGGCCAAAAAATCAACTGGGGCAAAAAATGGGGGAAAGTCAATTATGTTGAGGCTTTTGAAAAAGCCAATAAAATCAATCCCGTCTCGGCCTCAAAAGAAGAATTATTCAAGAAAGCCGAAAACTTAGGATTGAAACCGGAAGGCAATTTAGGCAAAGGGCGCCTCATTGATTTAATCTTCAAAAAAACCGTTCGGCCGTCTTTAGTTCAGCCAGTATTTTTAGTTGACCCGCCGGTCGAGATTGAACCCTTAGCCAAACGCTCCGACAAAAACCCCGGCGTGGTTGAAAGATTTCAAGTTATGGCCGGCGGCACCGAGCTCGGCAAAGGCTTTTCGGAGCTGAACGATCCTCTCGATCAGCGAAAAAGATTTGAGGAACAAATGAAGCTTCGAGCTGCGGGGGATAAAGAAGCCCAGGCGTTGGACGAAGATTTCCTGGAAACCATTGAATACGGCATGCCTCCCGCTTCCGGCTTCGGAGTTTCTGAGCGCCTCTTTGCTATCCTTTTAGACAAGCCCGTCCGCGAAACCGTAATCTTTCCGTTAATGAGAGATAAGTAAATATGATACAAATTCGCATTATTCGTATTATTAGCATGCATTCGCATATTAGTATCGCAGTTTATGGTTAAAGTATTAGCTTTCGGCGTTTTTGACGGCTTCCACGAAGGCCACAAATTCTTTTTGCGGGAAGCCAAAAAACTTGGAGATTTTTTAGTAGTCGTAGTCACTCCTGATGAAGTGGTGGAACTTATCAAAAAAAAATTGCCGAGGTTTAACTTAGGGAAGCGCTTAAAAGAAATTCAAGATTCAAAACTAGCCGACGAAGTTGTGGTGGGGGATAAGCTTTTGGAAGGTTGGGAGATCCTTCAAAAAACTAATCCGGAAATCATTGCCATCGGTTACGATCAAAATGATTTGGAATCTAGTTTAAAAAACCACCTGAAATCAGAGAAATTATTTATAACGCTTAAAACTATCCCACCCCTTGAAGAAACAAAGTACAAAAGCAGTTTAATAAATAACTGACTTCCATTTTTGTTCACTAAAAAAGTGTTTTGCGGACGTTCGGGTTGGCAGTGGGATCAATAATGTCTTTACGAAACAAAGGCGACGTCCGAAAAATACTTTTTTAAAGTTTATACCTCAAAAACCTTTGCTTGATCGCAAATCATTTTTGCTTCTCCGCCCCGAAGCGAAATTTTTCCTTGAACTAAAATCACATTCTTTTCCTGCCACACCAGCTCGGTTCTTTTTAGTGTATTATTGAAAACAATCACTTCCATCTGTTGAAGTGAGAAATCTTCCACCTTAGCAAAAACCATCGGCTGTCCGGTTTTAGTAATCACTTTTTGAATATTTGAAATTACCCCGGCAATTCTAAAAACCAAATTCTCATTTTTAATTAGTTTTGCTTCGTTAATTGGTTTCGCCTGCGAAGCTTTTATTTTTTCTTTGTATGAAGTTAGGGGATGATCAGATAAATAAAAACCCAAAAGATCTTTCTCCCAAGACAATTTTTCTTGAGGAGAAGCCGGAGGTACTGATTTTAGTTTTAGCAATGCCCCAATTCCTGTCTGAGAGCCGAAAAGAGAATTTCCTAGCATCCCTCCTGTTTTTTTGATGGCATTGTTAAACTTCAGAATATCGTCAATGTTTTGAAGCATTTGATTTCTTTCTTCACTCAAAACATCCAGTGCCCCTCCTTTTATTAAACTTTCTAAAGATTTCTTATTCAAATCCTTATGTTGAATTCGAGACAAAAATTCCGTCAAATCCCGGAATGGACCTCCCTTAGTTCGCTCCTCAATAATATTAATCGCAATTTGTTCACCAACATTTTTAATTGCCAAAAGGCCAAATCTGATTTTCTCATCTTCTGGCGTAAAATTAACAAAACTTTTATTGATATCCGGTGGCAAAACTTCCACTTTGTCTTTCCTCGCTTCCGAAATAAGAAAAGTAATCCTTTCGATATCTCTTACCTCTGAGTTGAGTAAACTGGCTATAAACTCAACGGGGTAGTGGGCCTTTAAATAAGCCGTCTGGTATCCAATCATGGCATAGCAGGCCGCGTGGCTTCGATTAAAGCCATATCTGGCAAAAGGTTCGAACCACTGCCAAATTTCCCTCGCTTTGTTCGGTTCAATACCATTTTTTATCATTCCATTTACAAGCTTTTCTTCTTGTTCTTGCAGTAAAGATTTGATTTTTTTCCCCACCGCTTTTCTTAATGTATCGGCTTCAGAGAAAGTGAAACCAGCGAGAGTTCTGGCTACTTCCATCAATTGTTCTTGATAAACCATAATCCCGTAAGTTTTCTTAAGAATCGGTTCTAATTTCTGGTGGAGGTATACCACTTTTTCTTTTCCAAGTTTGCGTGCGATATAACGAGGGACCATTCCTGCGTCGAGTGTCCCAGGCCGATACAGGGAAATCATGGCGATAATATCCTCCAAGCTTGACGGTTCAAGTTCTTTTAAATACCGTCGCATTCCACCTCCTTCGAGTTGGAAAACTCCCGTCGTATCTCCCGCCTGAAGCAGTTCAAAAGTTTTCTGGTCGTCGAGCGGCAATTCGGTTATTCTTATTTCTTTGCCGTATCTTTCTTTTACTAACTGGACTGTGTCTTGGATAGTTGATAAATTTTTAAGTCCCAAAAAATCAATTTTTAGGATTCCTAAATCCTCAACTGTGTGCATCTCAAACTGAGTAATGATATTGGTTTTGTCCTGTGGCGCGAGTTGAAGAGGCAGATACTCCATGAGAGGTTCTTTTGAAATCACCGTGCCACAGGCGTGAACCGATGCGTGCCTAGCCACTCCTTCCAAATGTTTCGCCGCTTCCAAAACTTTTTTGGCATCCTCATTGTTCTCATAAAATTCTTTCAACTCCGGTACTTTTTCGATGGCTTCCGCGAGTTTTACGTTAAAAGGAATCAATTTTGCCAGTTGGTCGCAAAGAGCATAACTTAAACCCATCGCCCGTCCGGCATCTCGTATTCCTGCTCTCGCCGCCATCGTCCCAAAAGTGATGATTTGTGCGACATGATCTTCTCCATATTTTCCTTTTACGTAAGCCAAAACTTTATCCCGTCCGGTGTCGGCAAAATCGATATCCACATCCGGCATCTGAATTCTATCGGGGTTCAAGAATCTTTCAAAAAGCAGTCCATATTCAATTGGGTCTAAATCCGTAATTCCTAAAATATAAGAAACAATACTTCCCGCCGCCGAACCCCGACCGGGCCCAACCGCGATGCCGTGGCTTTTAGCCCACTGGATTAGGTCTTGAACAATCAAAAAGTAATCAGCAAAGCCGGTTTTTTCGATTACTCCCAGCTCCATCGAAAGCCTATCTCGAACTTGTTGGCTTAATTTTTCTCCTGGGAATCTTTTGCCTACCCGCTCATTAACTAATTCCTCTAGATATTGATTCGCCGTTTTCCCGTCCGGTTTTGGAAAGTGGGGGAGCAGTATCTTTCCCAATTCTATTTCTAAATTACACATCTCAGCAACTTTCACCGTATTTGAAACCGCTTCCGGAACGTCCTTAAACTTTTCCATCATATCCTTGGGTGAGTTCAAAGAAAAATCATCCGCCGAAAGAGTCAGCCGGTCGTCGTCGGTCAGCCGGCTTCCGGTCTGGACCGCCAATAAAATATCGTGGTAATGGGCGTCTTCGGGTTTGGCATAGTGAATATCCTGCGTCGCCACCATTTCCAATCCTGTCTCGCGCGAAAGCTGAATTACTTTTTCTCGTAGCTTTACCGCCTCGGGAATATTTGGATGATCGCCAATTTCTAAAAAGAATTTGCCTTTGCCAAAAATTTCTTCGTACTCAAACGCCAGTTTTTTTGCCTCATCGTATTTATCATTCACCAAAGCGCGGTTTACCTCTCCAGTCAAACACGCCGAAAGCCCGATTAAGCCCTCGTGGTGTTCTCGCAAAATTTCTTTATCAATCCTCGGCTTATAATAAAACCCTTCGATTTGAGCTTTCGAAACCAGTTTAATCAAATTCTTCCAACCTATCAGATTCTCACAAAGTAAAATTAAATGATAATATCGCTCGCCGGGATCTTTATCTAGTCGGCTCTTTGGGGCCATATAAGCCTCAACTCCCAAAATCGGTTTTATGCCCGCTTTCTTCGCTTTTTTGTAAAATTCAATTGCCCCATATAAAACTCCGTGATCTGTCACCGCCAGGGAATCCATCCCCAATTCCTTTGTCCGGGCAATTAAGTCGTCAATTTTAGCCAGTCCGTCCAGCAGAGAGTAGTGACTATGCGTATGTAAATGCACGAACTTAGACATAAATAGTATGAAGGCCTGCCCAGCTCAACTTTTACCAAACACCCCTAATTTAACATTAGATAGTATCGGTGCAACTACTTTCTTACAATTGCACGACGTAGCTAGTAAAAGTAGGGCTGGGTGTACAAATTTACCCATATTTAAAACACTGACATTATAGACAAATAGTTCACGATTGGAAACTATACCCCCACACTAAAATTTTAGTGTGGGGGTATACAAATCCAGCCATTTTTGATACTATTTTTTTGATTTGCCGAGGTAGCTCAATGGTAGAGCAACGCTTTTGTAAAGCGAAGGTTGGGGGTTCGAATCCTCTCCTCGGCTCCAATTAAACTAATAGTTTTTTGCAAAAATTTTAAATAAGCGCTAGCCTCACTAAAACAAAAAATTCCCTTTATTACTCAAGTAGAGGCAGACCAATATTCTCCACAGAAAACGATTGACCGAAAAGTTCGTGAGTGTAAAATTAAATTATGCTTCCGTTTTTGACCCGGGAAATACTCGAAAATTTATATAAAAAAGAGAATAAATCAGTTCCGGAAATCGCCAAGAAATTAAACTGCTCCGAACATAAGATCAATTATTGGCTCGGCAAACACAATATTATCAAAAGAACAATCAGCGAAGCGATCTATCTAAAATACAATCCAGACGGAGATCCATTTAAATTCACTCCCCCAAAAACTTCTCAAGATTATCAGCTTTTCGGTCTAGGTATTGGTCTTTATTGGGGAGAAGGGAATAAGGCTAACAAGAATGTTGTTAAGATCAGTAATTCCGATCCAGAACTTCTCAAGGTTTTCATCAAATTTTTAATAAGATTTTTTAGCATAAAAAAAGAGGATATGAGATTCCATTTACATGTTTTTACCGACATCGATTTAGAAAAAGCAAAAAGATTTTGGATGGGAGAGTTGGGAATTAAAAGGGAACAAATTTACAAACCCACCATAACTCAAACCGGAAAATTAGGCACTTATCGTAATAAAAGCCAGTTTGGAGTTTTATCGCTTTATTACGCCAATACAAAATTGAGAAACTTGATAGTTCAATTAATATCAATTAATATAGACCGAAAGCCGTTGTAGCTCAGCTGGTAGAGCAACTCCATGGTAAGGAGTAGGTCGCCGGTTCAAATCCGGCCAACGGCTCCAGATTCAGCTTCGAAAATTGACTTTAGGACGCTCTTAGCTTATTATTAACCAGTCGTTTTATTCGTAATTCAATATTTACCTTTTAACCAATGGCCAAAGTAAAACGCATAGAAAGATTAATAAGGTTACGTTGCTCCGTCTGCAAACAGATGATTTTTGCGCGGAAAAACAAGAAAAAAGTAGAGCGAAAATTAGAACTTAAGAAATACTGCCCAAAGTGCCGGAAGCACACCCTGCACAAAGAAGCCAAAAAATAACTCCCATTCTTGATTCCTAATTAGTAATTCATTATTCTAAAGCTCAAGGGAGCTTAGTTAAGTGGCATAACTTCGGTCTCCAAAACCGATGTCGGGGGTTCGATTCCCTCAGCTCCCGCAGCAACCAAAAATATAGCGGCTTTATGTCGCTGGGTTTTTGGTTTATACTGAGCGGAATCGAACCGTGGGCCGCCGGCTCCGAAGAGGAGCCAAAGATCTCGAGTTGCACCAATAACGAGAGACGAATCCCTCGCGACCCCGCAATCGCACTATAAACCATAAAGAATTTAAAACTCTCACTCACGTAATCGTCGCTGAAGTTTCTAAGCGTCGAGACGCACGGACAGGTGCTTTAATCGAAAATTTTTTAAAATAGTTTATGTTAATATCAATATTGCCGTCATCTATATTTTATCTCGCAATAGGATTGAGCGCCTCCTTTATCGTTCTGGGATGGCAGGGATACAAGGATTCTCCATGGGAAAACTTTGTATTGAAAAAATTTCTCAGAACTCTTGTTGTTGGACCGATGGTTGGGGTTCTTTTTTTTGTATTTAGTATCCGCTGGCAAATTACCGCGAGTAATTTAGGTATTCTGCTTCTGACAATTTTGATTATAGAAAGACTTATCGGAGAAACTTACAAGGGATTTATAAGAAGAGCCTCTCATCCAGAATATGAGCGATTGCTCATTAAATTGAAAATTACTATTAGCAATCCATATTTAAAGTCAGTATTTGGCATTGCCTCGGCAATCCTTCTTAGCGTAGTTGTTATTGGAGGTTCCATAATAATCATACAGATAATCCAAAAGTTTTATAGCACCGTCACTATAGGAATTATAGTTGGATTGATGGGCGGCACCGTGAGCGCAATCGGAGGGGCATTAAAAGATTCACAATTTGAGGGTTTCAAAGTCAAGAAGTTCATCAGAAGTCCTATTGTCGGAATTATTGGAGGAGTCATCTTGATCCATTTTTCGAGCCAACCCCTTTTCCTATTTTTAAGCGTAATCGGATTTGAAAGAGTTGTTGTAGAATTTTATAAAACATTTATTAAACGGCAGATAAGGGGAATTTTTGAGGGACAAGAGCCAACGTTTAAGATATGGCTAAGAAGACGCTGGATATTTGCTGTTTTGTATGGGATCGGCGTTGCGGTTTTAATTTCGTTGTTGATCTTTGGTAATCTATAAATCCAAAATCAAAGAGATACGCCTTTCACGAAAATCAAAAATTTATTAAAGTCACACCCCAGTGGATTAGGTATTCCGATATCTCACACGACCCCGAAAAAGTATTTGAAATTACTTTCTAATTCCTTGACTAAAACCTCTCAAGACATAAACTACAGATAGATTCTTTGATAACTCCGTTGGGTGCAAGCCGAAAGGTGGTTGCGCAACGGGCAATATTCCTCTAACCCAAAGCTGGATGCGTGCCTTTTCGGCGGACGCGTAGCTAAAGGAGCAAGAAATGATTGATTTCAGTGAGTCAACCGACATTAAGCCGCCGATCAAAAGATGCCGCATTCCCGTGTTCCAGCCAACCAAAACTGTCGGATGTCCTGAGGGATTGCCAATGGGAGATTCCTTTCTAAGAGGAGTCGCGGGTGATATCTTTTCGATTCGACATATTACTCACGTCGGCAGTTTCAACCTCGAATTTCCCGATTCTCAATGCAATCCTAAGGTGTGGTTTTGGAAGCCATGTGGAGGAGAAGTTGCTTTGCGTCCTGTAGATTATCAAGACTTTGAGTCGGAGGTGTTTCCTCCGCCCTTAGTCAACATGGTTTGTCGGGGGTGTTGCACGTGCTTACAGTTGACCGTCCCAGAACTCGTTTTGCAAAGCGCCTTTCTTAACCTAGCAATAAAACAGGTGCATACAGATTGGAAGGCTGGAAATTTCATCCATACCGCCTGGAGTCCCTTCTTCCAAGCTATAAAACACCTTGGCACTATTGCCGTGGCAGGGAATGAGTTCCTGTACGGCACAGTTCATGACGGCGTACGCGGGCCTCAACCATTTGCTTTCACGTTCTATCCTAGATTTGACGCGGCTGAACACAAAATTCAACAGGAATGGTCTTCAATCCTCTTTGAGTGTCTTAGGCATCAAGGGAAAGTACTTTCGAGAATAGTCCAGCAGATTGCCATGGGGCCGAAGCCTATATCGTCGTAATTAGATAAACAGTCTGCCTAACAACCAACCCTCATCCTGATTCAAGGACGAGGGTGTACAGTTAACACCTAGAGGTAACTCTATCGGTGGCACGGGGTGACGGTGTTC
>ERZ1292632.1766-Hain-H43-01um-R2-1766-length-19869-cov-5_pt1 | contig 19869 bp, 24 predicted proteins | sample MGYA00564407_ERZ1292632 | MGnify/ENA primary metagenome ERZ1292632 (study PRJEB36523, sample SAMEA6512637) | groundwater metagenome | collected 2019-01-08 | study: AquaDiva: Metagenomics assemblies of 32 groundwater samples | reverse complement strand
AAAGAGGATAGTGTAAATTTTGGCTCGCAGCTTTCCAGGAGTGGAGCGTGTTTCTGGGACGAGAAGGATGAGATTGCATTCCTGAACATGCTCCGAGCGAAGAGGAAGTTCCAGGCGATCAAGAACTGCCTTCGGACGTACCAGTTCCGAAGGTGGGACAAGGAGGATTTTGACCTGGAGTGGGTTGCAACGCACGGAATTAGGATCTTGGAGGAGGAGGGGCAAAATGGGTAAGCCAAGACGATACTTTAACTGGCAGACTGGTGCTCTGCAGGAGGTTATAAGTGCTCTGTCTGCGCTCCAGATGCCTGCAGAGGCTTTGGAGAATCCACAAAGCTTGTATCTGTGTGACACAGATAGATGGGCGAAGCACGCCCTAGAGCACCTAGAGCAAGCCGTGTCCCTGCTTATTTTTAAGGATATGGCAGACTACAATCGGGCGCGTCTAAGGAGGGTAGAAACATGATAACGGACCGGAAGTTTGAAAGTGAATTTTTGCGCATCGCGCGGAAGTTTGTCACTCACACTATTACAGTTGCAGAGTTGTTTGAGGAGATTGCTGAGGTTGTGCAGCGATACGAGGGATGGCCTTACCCAGATAAGGAGAAGTCCAGAGGGGAGGGGTGAAGGGGGCGGCGTGATCTACCCACTCTTCTTGGCAACCGCTATAAAGTACCCGTCCTCCCCCCTCACGAAGGCGTGGGTGCGGGGCGGCATAGTGTGGGGAATGACGTGGAGGTCATATGTTGAAAGGCCGCTCTCTGCCGTGTCAATGAGGATCATTTGCGTGCCGCTAAAGCCCTGGAACGCACTGCTCCCCGAGATGCGATCCTGGCTCCGCTTGAAAGTGAAGTCCGTCCGTGCCTTGGTTGCATGATGCGCAGCAAAGAGCGTCAGGTTCCGCTCCGTAGCAAACTGGTTCAGCGTTATCAGTGAGAGCGCTATATCCTGGTAGTCAATGATTTTCCCCTGCAGGAAAAGGAAGATCGGGTCAATTACCAAGATGTCAAAGTCGTAATCCCCAAAGCCCTCCTGGATTAAATCCCGTAAACCCTTCTCAGGCGTGTATTTAAGCGCTTTAATCCTGCTCGTCGCATTCCTCAAGTCGTCAACAATCCCGAACACCTTAACGCGCTCCAGTTTAACATGCCTCACCCTTTCATCTACCTCCTCCCTCGTTCGATCTCCAACAAGGTAAGCGACGCCCTTTGAGGGCACAACCGTACTTAGGAAGGGCTGCCCGCGCTCCCACGACGCAAGAGCTTGGAGGAGCAGCGTCGTCTTGCCGCTCCCCGAAGCCCCAGCGAGAATGTGAATTTGGTGCGGAGGAAAAGTTACGCCCATTCGATGTCTGCTAGGGAAGCTTCTTTCTGCAATCCAGCAAGGATCTCAAAGATTGAGGGACCGTCAACGCCGTCGTTTAGGCGGCATTGGGCATCCTGCCATCGCTCAACGTAAAAATCCTGGTTTACCCTTTCTGTCGTCCACTTCCCTATCGGCTCACCCCAGATGTCAAAGCGGAAGTCACAATGCCACGCATCTCGTTGGGAATTATGGAGTTCCCCGCAGTAAGCGTCAAGGTGGTCAGCGTAACGGCATGTGTACATGGCTTTTCTTCGGCTCATTCTCAATCTCCTTTTGACCAAAATTTGTGATATTATAACAAGGCAATCGAGGGATGTCAAGCGTCGAAACGGGGGTTGACACTTTGTAAGGGCTTGATGTATCATCCTAACTCAGAACGCCATCTGGAAGCACACGAATTTTAGCCCGATATCCGATCGGGACAGCGAGATTCAGAATTACTGAAGAGGTTTTTGAAAAAATGCTCAATCTTAGGATAGAAACGATTCCAACGGTAGATTTGCTTGAGTTTGCTAAGCAGCATGGGCTCGTTTTTGTTATAAGAGAACGCCGTACTCACGACCTGCTCAGCTCCACTAGGTATTATGCGAAGTTTGAGAATGCTGAGATCGGGGAGGATGGAGTGCTCATTGGAACATTTGGTAATGGCGCATCACCACTGGAGGCGGCTCGGGCTTACGCTCGCAAGATAAGTCTTAAGCATCTTGTGATTGAAGCTTTTACGGAACATCGGCGGGGAATTGATGCCCCGCGACTGAAGGTAGGGCATGAAGAACCTAGTCTTTGTTCAGGAGAGCTTGAGTCATACCTAGTAGATCCTAACGATTGGCGATGGATAGAGGGGAGTAATGGCTAAACGCTACACAGATCGCAGCCGAGACGAGGCGTTCCGCAGGTGCCCGTTTTACAGGCATTGGAATTATGAAGCCGGAGAGCAAGGCTATGTCTCAGTTGAAGACTCAGTTGACCTCGCCTTTGGCATCGTCATGCACGAAGGCTTAGCGGACATCCTACAGGGAGGGACCGGGCAAAGCGTGACGTGGCCGAGTCCCACAGGGCTCACAGGCGGGGGTGAGCCCATTTCAGCCGAGCTGCAAGCGCTGGGGGAGGGTTTGCTGCATGGATGGTATAATGTAAGGTTTCCATTGCTCATGGAGGAGTATGACGTGATTGGTGTCGAGCAGAGCGTTGAGCCGTGGTGTGTTGGGACGGTGGATGTTTTGCGGTGGTCCGCTGCTCCGTACCTCCGTGTAGAGCCTTCGGAAGTGTGGTATGGCACGCGACTGGATGGTGTGCTCCGTCGGAAGGACGACGGCATCCCCTTTGTCCTGGAGTTCAAAACAAGCAGCTCCCCATATCTGCTTATGCAGCAGCTAAAGTATGACGCGCAACTGATGCTTGAGTGCAAGGCAGCACGCCAGCTCCTCCAGGAAGATGTTGGGGGAGTCATTGTTCAAATCTTCGATAAGGGCTACAAGAAAGACGGACTGCGGCGGAGTCCATTTACTTACCTTTATCAGGGAGCGGCACTCAGCTTCGAGTGGAAGGCGAAGGCAAAGCTCGTTCCGGCGTGGAAGCTTGGCGTGGATTTGCTTAGTATTATGCCGTCAGAGCTCCTCCAGAAGCAGTTCTCCAGCTTCGGGCCGGTGTTCTATGACGAGCAAAGTTGTGATGCATTCATTAAGGAAATGCTGATTCGGGAGCAGCTCGCCGCGAACGGTGTGAAATGGCATGACCCAAAGTCGTGCTTTGCGTATGGCAAGCCATGTCCGTTCATTCCGCTGTGTTATGAGCCATTTACGGCAGAAGATCCACTCGGGTCCAAGCTTTTTGTTCCGCGAAAGCCGCACCATAAGTGGGAGGAGCAGTGATACCATCATATCCAAAAGTGTTCACCATCGGCGATCCAACAATCAGCCGTATGTTTGCCTCGCCGGTGGAAGTCACCGAAAAGATAGACGGCTCCATGTTTGCGTTCTGCAGGGATGCAGAAGGCGAGCTTCACTGTCGCTCGAAGGGGGCGATCATCCTGCCGGACGCGCCTCCAAAGATGTTCGCCCCGGTGGTAGAGTGGGTGAAGCAAGCAGAGCTGCGCCCAGGGTGGATGTACTACGGGGAGGCGGTATGCAGACCAAAGCATAACGTGCTTTGCTATGATCACACCCCGCCGGGGTTTGTTATGCTCTTCGGGATCAGAACAGCAGACGGCTGGGTTGAGGGGCACGACCTCCTGGCAGTAGAGTGCCATCGCCTCGGGCTTGCGCCAGTGCCGTATCTTGGGACGCTGATTCCGGGAACGATAGAAGCGAGCATAAAGGCACTTCTAGAAACACCAAGCATCCTTGGAGGCACGCTCGTTGAAGGCGTAGTTGTGAAGAACTACACTGAGAGGGTGCTTGTTGGTGGGCATGTCTGGCCCTGCTTCGGCAAGTACGTCAGGGAGGAGTTCAAGGAGCGCCTCCACAAGGAGTTCAAAACAGGCCGAGATAAGCTCCAGGATTTCCTGAACAGCTTCTGCACAGAAGCGCGGTGGAGGAAGGCTGTTCAGCATCTCCAAGAGAAGGGTCAGCTAGAGCACTCTCCGAGGGACATTGGTCTGTTGGTTAAGGAGATAGCGGTGGACCTTGCAGAGGAGGAGCGGAGGTATATTGAGGAGTCCATGTTCAAGCTCTTTATTGCTGAGATCCAGCGGAGAGCGAAGCATGGGTTCCCGGAGTGGTATAAAACGCAGCTCCTTGAAGCAGTATTCCATAAGTCCTTGCCAGGCTCTGACACGTCCGTCACAGTATCAGCTCAAAAGCGAGATTCAGAATTACCAATCTGATGGGGGAAACGATAACAAGGTTTGACACAGTGAAGTAAACAATAACAAGGCTTGACATGGAGTTTCTGACACTGCTATACTGCATCATTATCATAGTGACAATCTTAAGAGGGAGGAGAAACACTTGAGTCTCTGGCGCTTTTTAATCTACGGCTCGACAGGATCGGGAAAGACGACCGGAATCGGCGATCTCGCCGAGCGAGTTTGGAGAGAGCAACACAAGAGGACGAGACTCTACTCCGCTGACGGAGGCGAATGGCCCACCATTCAATACCTTGTGGATGGCGGGATTATTGAACCCTGGGCTATGAACGGGAGGGATTTCCCCTTTGAGACCGGGAACAGGGCTGCGAGAGGGTGGTGGCCGGACGATCCTTTAGACCCAACCTCAGCGCTAAAACCTCCAACGCCGGATGTCTATGAGCGTTTCGGATTGTTCGCCTATGAAGGGCTGAGTACCATGTCTGATTGGGCGATGGGAGGCTATGTGAAGGGCGGTCTTGCAGACCGGGCAGCAAGGGGTGACTTTCAAGCAAAGTCTGAGGATGCGCCAGTCACCTTCACAGACGGCGCTCTTAAGATTGGCTCTAACCCAAAGAGTCACTATAACATCATCCAAGTGTGGGCGGAGGGGCTAACAGTTCTCAGTCATCGCCACCCGCTGCATGTTGTATGGACATCGCATCAAACGAGGATTTCAGCAAAACCAGAGCAAGACAGGGAAAGCTGCATAGGGCCGGAGGTAACGGGGAGCGCCGTGACCCACCATGTACCTCGGTGGTTCTCTGCAGCCATACACATCCATATGCGGTCACGGAAGGGAGAGAAAGGGGAGCTACAGACGGAGAGGCGCTTTTACATTAAACCGCACTATGACCCGGACAAGCCGACGATTCCATACCTTGCGAAACCGGGGATCTCTCATAAATATGAGAAGCTCGGCTTGGGGAAAGTGCCGGAACATGTAACGGACCTTGACAGTTATCTTGACTTGGTGCAAACTGTGAATGAAGCATTAAAAACAAAGGGGGTACATGAATGAGTGAGGATCTGGAAAGATTGTTTGCGGATGAGCGGGGCTCAGGGGTAGATAGGAGCAATTATGCTGAGCCTTCAGAGTTTCCTCCCCCGGTTCCTCGGGGGAAGTACACGCTGCAGCGAACGGGGGATGTCGTGTTTGGCTCCGTGTTCAGGAAGGAGGATAAGATAAAGGACCACCCCTTCGTGAAGGCAACACAAAAGTATGTTGTGCTGAACAGACTTGAGACGGTTAAAGAGAATGGAGAGGTAACAGTTATTGCGGATGACACTCTCCAGGGCCGCCTTATTACCTTCCAACGCATCTTCAACATGCCCTTCCCGAGGGAGGGCAAGGAGGTATCATCAGCAGATGATTATTTGATTGCCGTCGGGTCGGACGCAGCGCCCCAAACGAACGCGGAATATCGAGATGCGCTGCTGGACAGCCAAGCGGAAGGGCCTTTCACCGCTATTGTGGACTGGGAGGCTTTCTGTAAGCAAGAGAACCATGCGGACAACAAGCCGTTCACACTCAAAGGGCAGTCGGATTTTCCTCAGAACGGGGATGGTGTTCGCATTCCCAAGATTGAGTGCCCGAAGTGCGCGGCTGAGCTTAACGCGAGGAATGCGGTGAGGGTGTATTTAGCGCCGTAGCACACAGCGAGAGCGAGATCACGCGGGTCAAGATTCGGGATGTGCCACCCGTGGGTGGGAAGCCCTGAATGAAAGGTCGAAGGTGAAAATCCTTCTCTCGTTTTAAGAGAATGCGCTGGAGCGCTTGCACAACCCATTTGCGAGGGGCTAGATTGTACGTTCCCCTCCTGGGCCAAGTAGGGCACTTAGGCCTGTATTCCCCGGGGCGGTCTTGTGCACAGGACGCTGGGGTGCCAGCGCAGATTTTCACATGACGTTGGACAGACGCTCCCAAGCCTCTAATGGTGGAGGCACCGGCGGCCTCAATGGTTTGTGCTCGTCATCGGGACTTTTGGGAGAATGAATGGAGGAAAACATGACTACCGACAAACAAGCTAAAACAATCCTTTGGATCGGAACCGGAGATGATTCCGTGTGGGTGCGGGCCTTTCCGGTGCGGCCCAAGCGCGGAGACTGGAGCGATGTTGACGCCGCATATGGCACTAGCTACCTTGACCTGTGCCGCAAAGACGTAACGACTTTGATGCGAAAGTTCCACATGCGGCCCCCGAAGCACGGCAGCAACAAGCTCGTGCCTGTGTTGATCGAGTTGTCCCCGGTGTTTGAGGCTTCGTCAACCCTTTAGGTGGAGGAAATGAAAAAACCCGACACCTGCCAAGGATGCGTGCTCTACAATAAAGGAAGCGGCTTCGTTGCTTGTGAAGGCACAACAAAGGGTGGATTGCTCTTTGTTGGCGAGGCCGGAGGAGAGACGGAAGCCGCTGTTGGAAGCCCCTTCAAGGGCCGCGCAGGGGCGGTACTTAACAGGGGGCTTTACCTTGCTCGCATCCAGCGGAAGGACGTTAACATTCACAACATCGTCAACTGCCAGCCCCCTAACAACTGGCTCGAAGGCGCTCCCTGGGAGCAAGAGGCGATAGAGCATTGCTCGCAGTACATCCGAGCATCCATCAAGGCGCTCCGCCCGAAGGCGATTGTTGCGCTGGGGAATGTTGCGCTGCAAGCACTGACGGGTTACGGTGGTATCTCAGCATTCCGTGGCTATTGGCTCCCAGGGTTCGGCGTTGCAAAAGGATACGACGTAATGCCTACATTCCACCCATCCTTCATTGGGAGAGAGCGCGCCAGCAATCGCAGCGGCGAGCGGATGAAGGGAGGGATGGACTTGCTTCCCGCGCTGGTGAATGATATTCGGAAGGCAGATGCAGGGCGGAAGCCGAGCAGCATTGCACCACGTTATGAGGATATGTTCCCAACGCCCGCGTGGTTCGGGGACTTCATCCGCCACGCAAAGAAGGCTCCATTCGTCGTCACGGATATTGAGACACTGTATAGCAAGGGCAAAAGTGAGGAGGATCTTGGGGATGAGGACGCAGAGAAAGAAAAGCAGAATGCAGAAGAAGTTAGCTACACCATCCTCCGAGCGTCATTCTCAGCGGATGGGTGGAGCATCACAGTCCCCTGGCAAGAGCCTTATGTGTCGCTGGCATCTGCGCTTCTCAGAAGCGAGGTAAGGAAGGTTTTCTGGAACTACCGCTTTGACGTGCCGCGCCTTCGGCGCTACACGCCGGTCGCAGGGGTGATCGAGGATGCAATGTGGCTTTGGCATCTGCTCTGGCCGGACATGCCGAAGCGTCTTGCCTTTGCCGCGCCCTTCTACACGGAGGTCGGGGCGTGGAAGCATCTTCACCAGGAGAATGAGCAATACTACTCATGGATGGATGCGGAAGTCACGGCACAGTGCTATGTCCAGATAAAGGAAAGGCTGAAGGCTCTTGGGATGGAGCGGCTCGCTGAGCGCCATGTTACGCGGCTGCTTCCAATCCTTGATGCAATGAGCGAGACGGGAGCGGCGGTTGACGAAGGCGCGCTCGGGAAGGTCAAGGCTGAGCTGACGGCGGAGCGCCAGGGGATGATGATTGAGATGCAGGTGTTAGTCCCGGACGCTGTGAAGCCGGTTAAGGCGTACAAGAAGAAGCCGGAGAGCGCAGTCGGGCTCTATGAGATCCCTGGGACAAAGACTCAGAGGCGCTGCCTTGGGTGTCAGAAGGTCCGGGTGAACAAGAAGCATCCATGCTTTAAGGAGCACCCTGAGCTCCTCCGGGTGGAGGCGATCAGTGCGCCGAATTGGGCGCGCACTCTCTCGTTCAATCCTGGTTCGACAATCCAAGTCCAGCGTTACATGGAGTTGAAGGGACACCCAATCCCGAAGAACAAGCGCACAGGGGAGGATACGACAGAGGAGGAGAAGCTTAAGGGCTATGCAAAGCTTTACAATGATTCACTTTACACGGCGATTGTTGAGCATAGAGAGCTTGGAAAGATCATCTCAACATATCTGAACTGGCCGATCACGGACGGCCTTGTGCATACGACTTTTACGTTGAATCCTGCAAGCGGGCGGCTCTCTAGTGTCAGGCCGAACGTGCAGAACGTTCCCAGAAGGAAGCCACACCTTGCAGAGTATGTTCGCAAAGCAATCATCGCTCGCCCTGGGAATGTCCTACTTGAGCTTGACTACGCTGCGATTGAGGCGATCCTTGTAGGAGTGTTCAGCAAGCCATTCCGTCGCCTTGGGGAGCCGGACTATGAGCGCCTCGCAAGGCTTGGCGTTCACAGCTTTATGGCAATGTGCATTGCCGGGAAAGCGCCCTCCATCCACAAAGGGGATGCGGCACTCAAAGGTGCGTTCAAAGATTTCAAGAAAGCCGAACCAAAGCTCTACGAGCAAGCAAAGGTGACAGTGCATGGGAGCAACTATGGGATGGGGCCGAAGTTGCTCCATGAGACTTACCCGGACGCATTCACGTCTCAGAAGCACGCAAAGGACATCCAGGGAGCCTACTTTGAATTGTTTCCTTCGATTAACCTATGGCATGACGCCGTGAAGGAGCTGATTTATTATGACCACAAACTGACGAATCCCTTCGGACGCATCCGGTGGTTTTTTGATGCTTCGCGGGTGGAGCTGTCAGGAGGAGAGTGGGATTACAGGGGGGAGAGCGTTAAGAAGGCGGTTTCGCAGCTCCCGCAGTCCACCGCAGCGGACATCATCTTCGAGGCGATGCTTCGGATCGCAGATGCAAGGCTTGTTGGGATGATCTGGCAGATCCATGACTCGCTGCTTTTTGACATACCGGAAGCATCCTTGGGAGCTGTCCGGGATGCAGCGACGGCAGCAATGGAAGCGCCCGTTCCTGAGCTTGGAGGGATGGTGTTTAAGACGGACGCAAAGGTTGGGAGGAACTGGTTTGAGATGGAGGAGGTCTGATGGCTAAGGTAGCGCTTCAGTGGAAAGTGAAGAAGACAGTCCGCGCAGGGTGCCCAAATTGGAGGCTCGATCCCTACACAGGGGATTGGCCCCCTCCCTGTACCATTGCTCACTATAAGGATGTTGAAATAGATATGCGGCGAGAGTTTCAGACTGTTCTTGAAGCAGTGGCTTTCAGAGAGGAGGCACCGCTAAGCTGCCACACTTTCACTCTCATAGTATTTCCAGAAGAAGGGGAGAAAACGGAGGTTGACAAAGAATGACTATCCTTGGTAAGATCATCCGAGGTTTGGTGATTGGAGTGATTGTGCTTGCGTTGCAAAGCTGCACTAAAGGAGAAGAAGATGCCATTCCCATACACTGCATTAACGAAGTTTGAAGCTCGGCTTTTACGTCTTGAGACTGCTCTGGATGATCTAGAAACTAATGTTAATAGCGTTTTTGTAAGACTTGATAATCTTGAGGGGGCTGTCTTTGATGAAGATGAAGATACTGAAGACGCGGAGTATCCTTAATGCAACTTGACGTACAGGATTTTCTTAGGCTTGCAGAGCAGACAGGGAGTATCGTTTTCTGGGATACAGAGAGCACAGGGCTTGATGGTTCCTACAACTCAATGCTTGTTGAGAGCATTAAGCCTTATAATGAACCACCGCTTACCTTCCAGGTTGAGCAGCTCGGGAACGACCGGAAGGTGCTGAGGGAGGCGAAGGAAGTGCTCGAAGGTGCGCTTGCTTGGGTTACATACTATGGAAGGCTCCATGATGTCCCACTGATGAACACAAGGTTGTTGAAGTGGGGGTTGGAGCCCTTAAAGCCGCACCTCCACCTTGATATGTATTGGCAGGTGCGGAAGTTGAAAACAGGGCGGCGCTCCCAAGCTCATGTTTTGGAGTTTTTGAATACGTCCGAGCAGAAGATGAGCCTAAGCCCCTCCGTGTGGAGCGAGATGGGGATGGACTTTGAGAAGAACATTAAGACGCTTGTGAAGCGGTGTGAGAGTGATACAGCAGGGCTCGAGGCGCTCTACAAACGCCTTAAGGGGCTAGTGCAGGATCTTAAAAAGTAGGAGGAGGCAGAGTGATTGCAACAATTCAGTACAAGAACAACAACGGAGAGATAGTGGACGACGTTCAGTCGTGGGACTTCGGGAGGAATCTTGCAACCTTCCGCACAAGGCTCAAGATGATCTCGGTGGATGTCACGGAGATCAAGCGGATTGATTGGACATTCACGGCGGAGGAGCTGGTGAAGATTGAGGAGCAGCGGAAGCTCTTGGAGGCGACTTACTTTCCTCCTTCCGCCCCCGTGACGGTGCAGTAAGATGGCACAAGCTCGGCAACCTGCGAAGTTTACCATCTTTATCGTTGGTCCAGATAAGGCCGAGGTACACGCTACAGGCGGAGACGTGAATTTACAACAGATCCTGCTCTTCATTCGGATACTTAGCCAAGCGCGGGATGAAATGCTCGCCTGGCAGTTGGGGGAACTCTATGAACGAAGTAAAGATTGACGTTACGCAGATGAAGATTGGCGTGCCGCAGCTCTATCGCCTCGGTGCGGAGCAGCACATCTTGGTTGTACTCCGCTATCCCTGCGGGCACGTTCAGCTTAGGGAGTATAAGTGGAATGACACCCTGGAGCGATTCTTGCTCCTTGGGGATGAGGGGGATAACTCGGTAAAATGGCCAATCACATAGTCGTGCTGCCTCGCTGTGGCTACCCCGGGTGCCGCATCTGCTATAAACCTGACGAGGCTGTTGCGGTTGAGGACTTGAGAGATTCAACTCTCAAACGGCTGGAGGAGCAATCGAAAGTATTCCACGGCGAGGAGGCGGGATTGAAAGCAGACATTACCGGACTTATGGCGAAGGCGAAGCCTGGGTGGGAAGAGCGCGTTGCAAGGCTAGCGAAGCCTGAGAACTTTACGATTGAACTCTGGCCTAGTCTTGTTTTAGATTGCCAGCTATCGGACAGTGAGTTAAAGCGCCTTCACAGGAAGCTTAAGTTGGTGAGGCAGGCAGCCCTTTACATGGCAGCAGGAATGCTCAAGGGTACGCTGAAGTATGACTCAGATGATTACAGCCTTGAGCAATGGTTTGCTCACCTACTTGGGGAGGGCGCGGATCAGATGAATTATCAACTGCTTCTTGCAGATGCTTTTGAAAGACGAAAGTAGCTGGCCTCGGTGTCAGGTCTGCGGGCTCCTCGCGTTCTACCTGAACAAGGCCGGAGATAGAGTGTGCAAGATCTGCTTGGAATGGGGGCTCTATGAAACGCCACTTGGCGGGATCAAGTTTTACCAAGAAGATGATTCCTAATTTCATTCACCGCCCCTTCGATCCGCTCAAGCGCTCGGACTGTCGTCTCCCGGTGAGCGTCGAAAAGCTCCCTTCGGATGTACTTTCCGTTCAGCTCGTTGAACTCGAAACGGAGCTTGCGGACTTCCCCCACAGTGGACCAGAGCTTGTAGCCAACACCGACAAGCGCAAGCGCGGAGGCAACTGAGATTTCAGGAAGGTAGGTCATATCATGGGTAAAAAAGAGACGCTAGCGTTTTGGAAAACCATAAAGCACTTTCAACCGGAGGAGTTTGACTCCCCGGATCGCCCAGGTTCTGGGCTCACTTTGATGGACCCGAGCTTTATTCGGCTCCTTGACAAGCTCCGAGAGAGTGTCGGCTTTCCACTCGTAATTTCCTCTGGGTATCGGACGCCGGGGTACAACTTGTCACTGAAGGCTGAGGGGCTGAAGAGCGTTGATGGAAGCGCGCATACGATTGGGAAAGCAGCAGACATCATTGTTCGCTTCTCCGAGCACCGTTTTAAGCTCCTTAAAACTGCCCTTACGCTGAGCGTGCGCCGGATTGGGATTGCTCAAACATTTATCCACCTTGATACAGACGGGACGAAACCACAGGAGGTCGCATGGCTTTACTAGAAAAATGCCACTGTTGGCATGTCCACGACGGACCAATGTTCATAATCATTCCAGACGGCCACATCATCCAAGCGTGCTGTTCCTGCAAAATAAAGAGAATCATCCATCAGAACGATGCTACTTGGTTGAAGGCGGAATAAACCGCCCAACCGCCGGGAGCTGACGCCCAACCGTCCTTGCCGCTTCCCCAGGCTTGCCTGAGACGAGTTGTCCAGCCGCCGCAATTCCACTCGGGATTAACCCACCACCTACCGGGCCTCCAAGAAAGCGGAGCGCCCCAAACATCCCACCGCCGAACATTCGCATTGCGTCGAACATGACGCCGAAACCTGCGGCTTCTCCGAGCAGGTCTATGTACTTGCCAAGCGCCTCCCCTGGCTCTCCTGCCCAAGAGAGCATCTTCTCTGTAACCCCGGGTCTTGCAAAGGCTTCCTCGAACTTTTCGTCGCTGAATGCTGTGCGGACAGCGGCGCGGAAGCCCTTCAAAAAATATCCGAACCCTGGCGTTACAGCAGCCATCCAAAGCAAGGGGCGGGAAATGTCCGAAAAGCTCCCCGTCACAGCGTAGTCCTTCACCATGTCCTTAATCGTCTCTTTCCACAGCGCGGCTTGCTGAAAGCCGAAGGATTTGTAAAGATAGAGCACTTGAGCGACTTCCCTTGAGATCCCTGGGGCTGCGAGCCCTTCCCTGCCGGTCGTCAGCGCAGAGGGGAGGTCGAGGGGAGAGCTGCGGAATTGAGAGCGCTTCGTAGCCTGCTGAGCAGCCGCTAGGAAGTCATCCCACTCCAAGACGCCTTTCTGGAGGAGAGCGTCCGGGTCCAGGCCAAGGCGCTGGAGGCGAACGCCAGCTAGTTTGTTCCCTTGCTTGAGCGCATCAAGGAGATATTCTGCCTCTATCTTCCCAGCAACGCTGGAGATTAAGCGATTCTGGAACTCGACAGGCGTGAAGCCGGTGAAGCGGAGCGTTTCATAGCGGACTTTGCTTCCAAGGTGCTGCTGCGCGGCGAAGCGTTGCTGCATGAGTTTTGTGAGTGCGCCGCTTTCCTTAGCAAGCTTGATGGCAGCGATGCGCCCTTCCTCAGAGCCATAGATTTGCTGGAGAGCCATTCGCAGTGAGCGGAGAGATGTAACAAGGGGAAGGTTGAGGTAGGGCTGGCTCGCATTCGCTGCAGTCACAGTGAACTGGCCAATTTTGGTTATAACATCAATGTTCGTGAGCGTGCGGAGTGCGGCATTGCTCAGCTCATCCGTGATCGAGCTGCGATGGTGGATTGAGTTTATGAAGGCTTCTGCAAGTTGTGCATCCCCACCCTCGTCTGCAATGCCTTTCAAAAGCGCGTTCACCTTTACATTTCCTGGACCCGCCTTCTCAAGAAACGCGAGGCGATGCGCGGCACGGGAGATAAACTCCATCCCCGCGCCCCTGTCTGTTCGATAGCCCGGGACGACAAAGCGTTCAGTAATGCTGAACCCACCCTCCGGGCGAGGGACAAACTCCATCCCGGCGCGGGGGATCTCAAGGTTCCCTGCAACCTTGACGCTGTGCGCCTGGATGCGTTGGATGATGTGATTTGCTTGGGAGGGGCTTGCGCCCTGCTCGCGGAGGGAGCGGAACATCAGCTCTCTGCCGTGCTTGGTGGCGAACTTTGAAGGGTCAAAGATGTGGGGGAACCAGTTTGGGAGTCCTTGGATTTGAGTGACCGGGATTTGCTCGCCATTAATCTCAATGGTTCCGCCGTGTTTTCCGAAACTCTCCCAGATCTCGTCCCAGAGCTGACGGAGGTCTGATGCAGCTTTCTGCACCTTACCCGAGGCAAGGCGGGATGTTTCAAGGGCTTTCTCGGGCACTTCGTCAGTAAGCCGTCGGACAAGGTTCCACTCTGCATCCGAGAGGGGGTTAACAATCCCTTCGTAGCGTACTCCCCACTGTCCTGCCTGTCGCTCCGTCATATCAACCGCATCATCCACGAGGGTTGAAAGTCCTTTCCCGCTTGGCCCCATGTCGCTCAGCTCTGTTTTCATTCTGTGGAACCAGCGATTCAGGCTTGGACGATCAAGGAGCCGAGCAAACCTGGATTTAGGTGATAGGAGGGATGGTGTTGGTGATGGGAGGGATGATAGGAGGGATGGTGTTTCTGTTTTAAGCGCAAAAGCAATGGCTTCCTTCTGTGTTCGAAAGCCGCCCTTCACTAGAGTATTGTCTGCTTTGTTTCTGATTAACCAGACGGCTTTATGCCCAGCATTGTCAGTATCCCCACGAAGCGCGCTCGCTGCGTTCGTTCCGATTGCGTAGCGATCATTGACAATCGTAACAAGCTCTTCGTGCTCTATCTTAGGCCCTCGACCCAGGCTCCTCGGCCAAGGGTATTTTTCCTTGACAATCTTTGGTAAAGTTGGCTTAACGTCTGTTGGTACGCTTGGATTCAACATGGAGCGTATCCTAGAGGCGGCGACGGGCGCAACTTCAGGATCAATGGCGGATGCAACCTGAACGGCTTCTTCCTCTAAGGCTTGGACGGGGGTGCGGATAGCACTTGGGAGTTCGGGAGTAAGCCTTGGGGACGGGCCGATAAGACGGTCAGGGGCTCCAGGAAACATTTTACGGGTCGCCTCTCGGCGGAGCGCTTCTTTCACTGCATCAAGGGGCTCTCCTAGAGATTTTTCTGGAAGAGTAAAGGCTTCAGGGGGAGGAGCAGACGTTAAAGTTCCCTGCAGAGAGGGCTCGGGAGCCTTTGTTACTCGGGGAGGTTTCGCCTTTCCTCGAAACAACCGCCCTCCTAAAGCAGCAAGCCCACCTGCCGTCACGCCAGCGGCGGGAGCACTCAATGGGCTTCCTGGGATAAACGCAGCCTCTGGTTCTCCAAAAAGTTCCGTTTGCTTAAGGAGATCAGAGATAGCCGCCGCTCCTCCGATACGGAGAGGGAGGGACGCTGCCCCTACGCCAGGGATAAGGGAGAGTCCGCCAGTGATTAACGCTTCACGCCCAAGCTCGCCAGCGGTGCCTGCAAGCCCCTCCGACGAGCGGCCCATAAGGCCTTCAACAAGCTGGTTCTTTCGCTGCCATTCAGAGAAGCTTCGGCCACGACGCTGCTGACGGCTCTTGAACTCAGAAAAGCTCGGCATTAGCGGAGAGCCCTCTTTCCCTGGGGGTTACGCTTAAGCATCTCTAAGAACTCTGAGGGTTGCTTCATTCTTTGTCTAAACGTAGGAAGAGCAGATGAGGCATCCTCCGTTGGAACGATCTGAAAACCCTCTTCTTTAATCTTCTTCATTGCTTCTTGGATGGTAATACCCTCTTCCGCCGCATACTGAACAACCTCAGCCATTGTTGTTGTCTTAGTCTCTGGAAGGGCTCCTCGGAGCAGGTCTGAAGGGTTCACGCCCGATTCCTGAAGGACTCTTCGAAGCTCCTTTGGATCATCCTTATAAATTGTGCTCAGATCCTTAAGTCCCCGAGAAAGCGCTTCTCCAGGTTTTGCTTTGGGCTCTTTGGGTTCAGGGAGCTTACGCCACTCTGCAAGAGCCTCCTTTATCGAAGCGCCTTTATTCTCCTCCCCATAGATTTTTAAGAAGGTCTCAAAATCGGACGAGGCAGGAGGAGCACTCTTAGTTGTCGCCTCAGTGTATTGCCGGAGCACTCGAAGCGCCTCAGCACGCTTCTCAGCAGGGAACATTGTTACGAAGGCAATGGGGTTGTCGAGCGTTCCAAGAATCCTTGTTAGCTCGGAAGTACGAATTTCGGGGGCTGGGTAAAGGTCTTTCAAGATTTCCGGCACCTTCACTTTTGGATCGCTGAGATCCTTTTGTTGAAGCTCGAAGTCCTGACGCTGCTTTGCAAGCGATTTTGCAGCACCCTCCCCATGCTGCTGGCGCAAGCTCTCTCCACGCTCCCGCCGAGTAAGGCGGCTTTCCTCGCCGTGTTGTCCTAGCTCTTCCAGCTCACGCGCTGAGCGAAGGCGACCTTCTTGCTGGGAGCGGTCAAAGTCCCGCTCTCTCTGTTTCTCTGCGGCGAGGACGCGCTCCTGACGCTGCCTTTCAAGGGTGTCCTGCTGCCGCTTTCGCTCCTCGCCGATCCCTGTTGAGATCCCCCCTGCGAGGGACGCGCCTTTCCAGCCACCAAGCAAGCCTAACGCAGGCAATCCGAGAAGTGGGAGCAAGCTTAGCAAGTTGAAGGGCTGCTGTGGAGATGGGAATGTTGGGGGTGTTCCAGTTGGAAATGGGAATGCCATAGATTATCTCCGCCTAAAACTCGGTGGACTATATGAGGGCGTCGTCCAGGGGGACGTGGGCATGTTGATCCCCCAGCCGAAGGGGTTCCAATTATCGTTAAAGGGGTTCCCTCCGCCCCCCGCGCCGAAGGGGAATGTTGGGGGTGTTCCTGCTCCACCTCCGCCGCTGTTCCAATTAATGTTCGGCAACCAAGGTCTAAGCCCTGCGGAGAGGCCCTGACCGAATGCGGCTAAGCCGCCTGCTTGGAGCTGGTTACGGACGTTCTCCTGTCCAAACTGCGCCCCAACAAGGTTCCCCCCAATGCCGAGTAGATCGCTGCGGAACCCACGCTCTCCTGCACGCTCGGGGGCAAAGATGTTCGACATGAGGGTTTGGCGCTGCAAGGGAAGGCGCGCTCCCAAGTCAAGAGCGTTCAGTCCCATACCTCCAACACCCTGGAAGCCCTGGAGGGCGTTTTGGAAGTTCTGCCCTGCCGCATTAAAGCCCTGCCCGGTTGCCCCCAAGCCAAGGTTGCCGAGGGTGCCAAAAGCGTTTGTCGCATTCTGGAAGCGATTTCCGGCAGTTGTCGCTCCGAGCTGCGTCGCGCCAAGCCCAAGATTCCCAACCGTCTGATACGCAGCGAGGGGGTTCTGAATCAGCCCTGCAGCAATCTGATTCCCAAGGTTCGTCGCCTCTAAGCCTCGCCCGGAGATGCCACTGAAGCCACTTAAGATTGCATTCAGCAATTCATTGCTGATTCCGCCCGCTGTCCGGGTCGCCTCTGTTCCTGCTTGGGCAAGCCCGCCGAAGCCCTGAAGCCCAAGGCCGAGACGCTGGAGAAGGTTCTGGAAGGATTGCTGTTGCGCCCCCATCCCAGCTCCGCGATTTGCTTCCTGGCGAGCGGTCTCTTGCTCTGCAGCAGTTGAGAGCAGCCCGCCCCCTGCGCTCATGCTTTGAATGATGCTTTGGATGTTTTGCGTCCCGGCACCCGCGTTCGCAAGCGCTCTCTGCAGCTCCTGGCCTGAGGCCGTTGAGAGGAGCCCTCCCCCGGTCTGCAGTCCTTGGAGCTGCGCTGCAAAGCTCTGAGGCTGAAGGGTCGCGAGGAGCTGTGCGTTAAACTCATTAAGCCCTGTCTCCCTTCCAGCAATGTCTCCGAAGAGCCCCGCTCCTGCTTGCTGAGCACCAAGGCCTTGCCCAATGCGAGCGAGCCCTGCCTGCGTACCAGCTTGCTGGATGCCGGTGCTCTGCCGGATAAGGTCATTGATAAAGTCCGATTCCATGCGCCGCTCAAGCTCAAAGCGCAAGGGTGACTCAAGCGACCCTGCGACACCGCCGAACTGTCTATTCACTCCCCCGAGGAGCTGCTCTCTTGCTGGCTCAAGCACCCGGGAGCGGAGTGCGGCTACCATCTCAGGAGAGATGCCCTGAAGCTGAGAAAGGATACTTGCGTCGAGCCCTCCACTGAGTGCCGGGGATGGCCTTGCTCCAGCGAGCTCCCCCGCAGTGTGTGCAAGGTTAGCAATGATGGCCGGCTGGGGGATGGCGGGGACGTTGAAGTTCGGCTGCATCCCTGCGGCTCTCCCCGCGAGAGACCTGATGTCCTGAAGCTCCGAGGGTGCCGCCGCAAAGGGTGTCGGAGGGACAAAACCCGCAAGCCTATTACCCGTAAACTCTAAGCCCCGCAGTGCAGATGGCGGGCCGAGTTCGGGCGCTTGAATGTTCTGTCCGGGGAGCGCGCCCCCTCCGAGCATAGATTGGATCAGCCTTGCAACGTCTTGCTGCCCAGGCATCCCGCCAACTAAGGCTTGGGCGGCACTTGCAGCATCCCTGCCCGCTCCTGCAGCTCCCGGAAGGAGACTACCAAGGCTCCGTTCTAGCCCTGCTTGGAGAGGGAGACCCTTAAGCTGCGCCTGGATTGCGGCAAGCACCGGGTCTTGGACTTCTCCAAGGCGAGAGAGCTGTTGGGGGATAAGGTTTGAGAACTGCGCCTGTCCTGGGAAGCCTCCCATCATAGCGGAGAGTGCGCTGCTTACTTGGGGATCAAGCTGGCGAGCGCCGTAGAGCTGCCCTCCGATGTCCTGCGCGAGCGCGGCTTGCTGAGGGAAGCCCCTTGCGAGCATTGTTCCGAGGCCGCCCTGTGCAAGCTCGCCGAGGGTTTGATTGTCAAGAATCGGTCTTTGATAGCGCAGCAACTCCCCAGCAGTTGCATCCGTCATCCCAGCTTGGTTCGGAAAGCCGTTTCGGATTATCGCGTTAATCTGCTCCTCTGGGAGCCCCATCTGAGCAAGCTGTTGTGCAAGCTGCCCAAGCTGGTTTTGGAACGGCAGTTGAGCGTTAAGCCCAGGATACATCCCTGAGAGCTGTCCGGCAAAGAATCCAGGGAATTTATCCATGTCTCCGAAGGACGAAAAAGCATCCCCACCAGGAGGGTTCCACCAACCAGGAGGGTTCTGCCAATCGCCGCCGCCGCCATCACCACCACCATCACCGTCATCGCTGAAGCGCCCTAAGAGCCGATTGAGCGCGTCCATCTGCCACTCATTCGACATCCCCTTTCCACGGCCCTGGAGGAAACCTGCAAGCTCATCATAACCTCCCTGGTCAAAGGTTACATCACCCTCTGGAAGACCTCGAAGCCAGGGATAATTACCTTGATTCTCCCGGAGCAGGTTCAGGATTTTGTTGAATCCACCGCCGAGCTGCCCGGAAACATCCTCACCCCCGCCCTGGGAAATGTCATAAAGCTCATCCAGGATTCTGTTGATCTCACCTCCAGGATCATTCTGCTGCTCCTGCTCAAACTTTCCTAGAGGCACCATCTTCTCAGGCACCTCCCCTGGGAGCGGATCGCGCCCGTAGATTCCTCGGAACCGCCGTAGAACATCAACACTTGCCATTACTTTAACGCCTCAATCTCCGCATGGAGCGCCTGCACGGAGAGGATTAAATATCCGATTGTCGTAATCTCATTGAGCTGCGGAGTTTGCTGCCTCCCAAGGTTCGTCCCATACCACTCGCTCCTGTCGAACACGACGGGTCCACTGAACATTTGAGGGGAGCCGTCAGGCATCACGAAGCTGGAGTTCAAGTAAGTGAAGTCATAGACCTTCGTTCCCAGCACGGCACTCAGCGCTTTCTGCCTGTCCGTGACTCCTTGGAGAGCTTTCAGCAGATGCCAGGACGCTTGCCCGCCGACAACAGAGCCCGCCGTGTCGCTCACCGTAGGAGCGCCTGCACTGCCGGTCGGCGCGGCTGTGTGGATGCGGACGATGCCGGGGTTTGCAGAGCTGTCAATCCAGATATAGTTAGCTACTCCTGCACTCCCTTGGATAAGGCTAAGGACACCACCTGCGCCCCCTACTGCACCAGCGCTGGTATTCCGGCCCGCAGTTAGTTGGTTGCCTTGGATGTTATTTCCGTTATCCCTGCCTGTAGCTTGGATCAATCCCCAGCCTTGATCTATGCCGAACGCAGCGAAGTTAACAGCGCTGCTGTCTCTTAGGAGAAAGAGAGAGATCGTTGGGGCCGCAGCAGATTGAAGCACCAACGCGGTCGTTCCTGCCACGCCCGCGACAATTCTTACTTG
>ERZ1292632.1765-Hain-H43-01um-R2-1765-length-19871-cov-4_pt1 | contig 19871 bp, 34 predicted proteins | sample MGYA00564407_ERZ1292632 | MGnify/ENA primary metagenome ERZ1292632 (study PRJEB36523, sample SAMEA6512637) | groundwater metagenome | collected 2019-01-08 | study: AquaDiva: Metagenomics assemblies of 32 groundwater samples | reverse complement strand
GGATGTGCAGGCTAATAGCTACGAGGGCGGCGGCGCCAGCCGGGAGCCCAGCTTCGTGGTGGCCGACTTCGAGGCCCAATACCCCAACGACCTGCCCCGCATCCCCAAGTATTTGGGCGACAGCTCCCGGCTCTGGACCTGCAACGTCAAGGCCTGGCAGCGGGCACAGACTATGGCCACGCGGGCCCAGAACCAGGCGTCGAAGGGGCAGTCCCCCGCGGTCGCCCCGAACTCCACAGCCAGTCCGCCGCCCAAGTCCAGCGACTTCGCCAAGACCCTGGCCCAGGACCCGGTGGCCCGCGAGGTGACGGCGCCGCCCCCCGACCCCGTTGCCGGGGAAACGGTGGACAACCGCAAGCCCGCCCAGGTCGAGAAGGCGCTGGCCAGTCTGGATGCCTCTCAGAAGGCGGCCCTGGGCACCCGGGCCGACCCGGTGCGGCTGAAGCCCGGCGGCAGCTTCAACCGCGGCCTCGGGACCCGCGGGGGCTATCCCTGGCAGGCGCGCCTCAAGGCCCCCAGCTACCTGCCCGACATCGAGGAGTGCTGGCAACGCTGCGTCCAGGGGGCGGCCTACGGCAACTGGGACAACCAGGGCCCCTACCTTCTCTACTGCCTGAACGAGGCGTGCTACGAGCAGAAGTTGGAGGAGGGGAAACGCCTCATCCAGGAGCGGCTGGCCCAGGTGGTGGCCACCGAGGACGCCCAGGACGCCGCCTTGGTCGAGGAGGTAGTCAAGAAGCTCAACCCGAGCCTGGCACTGGTGCTGGCAGTGGTGTTGCCTAGCGACCATCGCGCCCGCACCTTCGACGAGCTGGGCTACAGCGATCGTCAGGCCGTGCAGCAGCTCCGGGCGGTCACTGCGCGGATCCACGAGCTGACCGGCGTGGACCTCACCGAGGGTTTTGCCGCGGGCCGCACCGCCCATCTCGTGGCGGCGATGGCCAAGGCCAAGCCAATAGAGATGCAGGAGATCGCCGCCTGTCTCCTGGTCTACGAGGTGCGCCGGCGCCACAACAACGGGGTGGCCACCCTGACCCACTACCTGCGAACCGGCGAGATTCAGGTTCAGGAGCCCGAGGCGGAGGAGGAACTGGAAGCCCCCGAAGCAGGTTGGGAGGGCGATGAGGAAGAATACGGCGTGGACGGCGACGAGGCGGAAGAGGAGGCGTGAAATGGCGGCAGCCGACCGTTACGATGTGGAACTATTGAAAGGCTGGTTGCGCCTCGCGCAGGGCAAGGGCACGCTGGCCAATCGCTACACTCTCCAGATACGGATCGACACCACCAAGCTCAACACCTGGTTGGTCATCTTGGTGCCGCTAGACGAGCGCCCCGCAAGCTAACCTAGCCGCCCCTGGGCCATCGCGAGATAATCGGCGGAGCAGTCGATGTAGATGCTCCGCCGATTATGTTTTCGGGCCACCACGCTGACCGTTCCCGCCCCGCCAAAAGGATCCAGCGCCACCCCAGGCTCGCTGACGACCCCGCAGCGGCAAGCCGGCTGCCACCCCTCGGTGGGAACGGTCGGTGTTGTCCCGCCGCACCACCCAGCCCGCCTCCTGGAGGGCGATGGCCACCCGTCAAGGGATCAGGATGGCGTCCTTGGGCTTCAGGACCGGGTGCGGCGACGGCTGGAACTTGATGCCACCCCAGTTGGGGCCGCCTCTGAGCCCCGAGGTTTCGGGCTTGGCGTCCTGGGGGTTGCCCCCACTGTAGGAGCTATCGCCGAGGTTGAGCCACACGACCCCATCGGGCCTCAAGACACGCCAGACCTCCATAAGCCACTGGAGGGTATGGTCGATGTAGAGCTCGGGGGTGGACTCGTGGCCCAGGGCGCCATGCCAGCCGTCGGGCCAAGGCTGGGCCTGGTCCCCCTCGTAGTTGCGCGCTCCCCAGTAAGGCGGGCTGGTGATGACACAATGGACGCTCGCGGAGGCGAGCTGGGGCAAAACATCGAGAACGTGGCCGAGGTGGAAACTCACTGCTCCACCGGCTTCTCGTGCTGCTTCCTCCTGAGGTCGATGTTAATGTTAGCTCTAATCATCATTGCGGTTGGCTCGTCAATATGCTCAACCATATCCTGAAACATTTGTGGGATATGGCCAGGGCAAGCCCACCGCTCAAAGCATGTCCTGCCTCGCTTGATGCGGACGTGGCCGAAGCCATGTAGCACCAATGGATAGCGCACAGGCGTTTCACAGTAACTACAAGTCTTCACGGCATCTCCCTAACGCGCAGCGCCTCCGGCCATCGGCTCGGGTCATTCCCCTTCCGGGGGCCGCCGTGTTCCTTAGCCCAGAGGCTGCCCAATTGCTAGACGAACACCTTAGCCTTGGCCAACTTGGCCTGCGCCAGGAGATGCTCGATCCAGGCGGCCATGCTGACCCGGGCATCCGGCCCCGCCTCGCCACCGATAATCACCAAATCCGGCATGAGCCGCGCTTCGGCCTCGGGCATGGTAACGGGAAACCAGAGTGGCCCCAGCAGGGGCTCGGCCGAGACGAAGTGCAGGGCGGCCGGCACCTGGGTCAGGTCCATCCAGCGCCGCATGTTATGCTGGTCTTCTACAGACACCCCCAGCCAGACGTGCGGCCAGCCATCCCCCCAGTCAGCCGGCAGCCGGCTCGGAATATTCTCGGGGCGCTTCGTCAGGATCTGATACGTCAGGTGTGGCGTGGCCCGAATGATGTCCCAGGCCTGAGGACGCCAGAGGTCGGCGTCTTCAATGAAGAAGTCAGACCAGGAACAGGTGAAGATAAGAGCCGGTTGCGTATAGGTCAGGGGCCGCCGGAAGGTGGCATCACCTGACTGCCTCACCACGTTGGGGTCTTTGTCCCACCGCTCCAGATCGCGGAACATATAGCAGTTCCGGCACCCTTCGCTCACCTTGTGGCAGCCCTGCCAGGGGTTCCAGGTATGGTCGGTCCATTCAATCTTGCTGTTGGTCCCCATGCTTTTCAGCTTTCCTGAGCGTGAACCGTAGCAACTCCAGTGCAATCGTATAGGCTTCAACCCGTCCCATGTGCCTGGCCGCTTCGACAGCTTGTTGAGGCGTGACGGCGAGGCGGTTAACCTCCGTTTGCTCAAAGATAACCTTGTCGTAAAGCGCGCTGAGTAACTTATAGAGGTCTGTTGCGTTGCCGACAGCAGCACCCATTACGGCTGCTCCTTCTTCGCCCCAGCCAAGGCAATCGCCAGGGCATCGACACCCTCGGGGTCGGGCTTGCCGCTGGGCAGCCGAGGAATATCGTAGCCCTCGGACTCCAGATAAAGCGCCAGCTTGGCCTTGGAGATCGTGGGGTCGCCCGTCACGAGGCGCTTGACCTCCTGGGCCCCGATGAATCCCCAGCGGATGCCCAACTCCTCGCAAAGCCCAACTACCTGGCCGGCCACAACGCCGAGCTGGAAGATGCTGTTGACGTTGGTGTGGTGCTGGACCGACTGCCGGATGCCGTGGCGGGTCTGGCGCAGCACGATCTTCCCCCCCATGACGTGGCCGTCTGGGGCCTCGATCCAGAGCTTGAGGCACGGCCTGAACCCGTCAATGGAGTGGTAGAACCACTTGCTGAGTTGCTCGCGCATCCCCCACACCTCGGCGTCCCGATAGATGCTATGGTCCACCAGCTCGAACAACTCGCTATCGAGCAGGGCCGACTTGGCCTGGCTCAGGACCGCCAGTCCCATGCGCTTCCCGGGGTCAATCCCGATGATGATGTTCATTTTACCAGCTCCTGGCTGCGCTTGCCGATCTCCCGGCGCAGTAGCGCCTTCTCCTCCTGGGTCAAGGCCCCATCACTCGTTATGTCGTAAGAGATGGGCTGTAGCTCCTCCTGGCGGGCAGCGGCCTGAATCCGCTGCAGGTAGCGCCCAACCTGGTCTAGTAGGTCGGTGCCCGGGTTGGCTGGCTCCTCGGGCAACACGCGCGCCTCAGTATCAATCACCATCCCGGGCGGTCCCGTTTCCTGGGAAACGCCCACCTCCTCGCGGGTGGGCACGTAAACCCCCATCGGCACCGCCTTGCGGATCGCCTGGTTCTCGGCCCGCTTCTCCGCCATCACGTAGGTGTGTTCAGCGTCAACTGGATTTCGCATCCGGTCGGGGTGGCGCCGGGCTGCGGCACGAACTTCGGGGGCGGCACCCTCCGGCGGCGCCTCGTAGGTGTAGGGTCTGGTGGAAGCCTTCCCGAACCCCTGAGTGATGGCACGCTCAACCCCGGGCACGAAGATCCCAACGATAACCCCTATCTCGTCATCCTTTAGCCCATAGGCTTTACCCCTTTCGGAGGCGCCGAGCATGGGATCACCTATTGGGATCGGGCTGGCCGTGGGTAGATGGTCTTTGCGCCGCAGCCACCAATGCATCCCCTCCTTGGTGATGATGAGGCGCCGCTGATAGACGCCCAAGTGGAACCGGGGGTCGAAGCCCTCCTGCACCAGCGCAATGGCCTTCTCGGTCTCGTTGCCAAGGCTGGGCAGGAAACCACGATCCAGCGCCTCGTTAATCAGCGCCTTGGCTTTGTCAATTGGCATTAGAGCTTGCTGCTGCATCGTTTTGCCCCCCTAAATCAGATCGTTTTGCCCCTCTAAATCACGTTGATAGAGCGCCAATCCCGCCAACCAAATAGGTGGTTCCGGCAAGATAGGCCATTGCACAAGCGAGATCCCTTGTTTAACGAGAGAGAGCATGAAGGGACCTGAATCATTAAGCTTTATGGGGAAAGGTAGTCTCCAAATGACCTCCGCAGCCCGCGCTGAGTGTAAAATGATAGTACCCCCACGCTTCTCGGCCGTAATGGAGTATCCCTCTTCTAGGTCCTTCTCTAATTGCCTGATGACCGAGGTGGGCAAGGTCGTCGCAACACGCCTCATGTTTCTGCCTCCCTACACCTTCTCCCCCAAGTGGGCCATCAGGCGCTCATAGGCTCGCTGGATGGCCTTGAAAATGTCGCCGTCGCCCGTATCCTGGTTGTCGGGATGATACCGCTTGACCTTCTCCCGGTAGGCGCTCTTCACCTCGTCAGGCTTCGCGTCAACCCGCACCCCCAGGATCTGGCTCTCCTCGGCCATGTTGTCCCGCTGACTGGTGCTGACCAGCCCCATCTCACTCATGGTCTGCTGCACCACGCCGGTGATGCCCCGGCGTTCCATCTCGTCGATGTAGGTCAAGACTCGATAGCACATCCGCAGGTTCTGGGCCTTGGTGGGCTGAAGCACGGACGTGATTGGCACCCAATGGCCGTGAAACAGAAACTTCACGGTGTAGCCCGGGCCGCTGTCTGCGGGGATCGGCATCCATTCGTCAATCTTGCTGGCCTAGAAAAACTTATGGAGATCGCCCAGCGTCTGCTGGACGGTCTTCTCGGTTTCGATGAACAGGCGCTTAGGCATGGGATTGTGGCCGCTTTCGTGCCAATGCCCGTCTCAGCCCCCGGATACGCCGTATAGCCACCACGAAGTCCACCACCTCAACCGTAAGTGAGTTCCTATGACGGGCCTCATCCACTGCCAGCTCAATCATTTTCTTGACTTCGGGACTGAGACGCTCAGTTGGGCGCATCATTTCTTCATCCTCTCTTCCCGCTTCCTGAGCCCCTCAGCAATCTCGCCCGGCACCCACTCGCCGGCCTTCCATCGCTCCCACCAACCCCGCACCCGCTCGAACCCTCGATGCTCTCGGTTGACGCAGCCAACCCACAGCAGCCCAGGCTGACCACAGGTGGCCTCAACGATGGTGCCGCCACACTCGGCGCACAGATGGCCTCGCTGAAACCGCTCATTGAAAGCAGCCCCGCGGCGGGTATCAGCGACCGGGACGATCATTTAGGCCCCACGCAGTGACTAATTGTGCCGTAGCTGAATCCCGCACTGGTGAGATGATGAGCCTATCGCCGTCCACCTCCATCTGAACCACTGTGGTGGAGTAGCCCTGCTGCTTTATCCACTGGATGTAGTCGTGGGGTAAGTTGCAGCGGGCAATGGACGACCCGTGCTTATCCCGGTAGAGCTTACGAAGCAGTTTCATGCTAGCAGCATATACCATACTAGGGTAAGTTGTCAACCCTTTTCTTACCCTCTTGACAGAAACTCAAGGCTGAAGTAGCATTAGGGCCAAATGGACGCTCAGAGTTTTCCCCTGGCGCTCCTGGTGGAGGTGCCGGCCAGCCACTGGGACGGTGAGTTGGCAGCCGATATATTTGTCCCCGAGGGAACCCCCTGGCTGGCCGTGTTTGATGGTCAGGCTGAGCCCCGGGACTATGAGCTGGGCGGCTTTACTGTTCTGCTGACGGCCGACGATGGCACTCAGGCCTACTATGCTCACGGCTTTCCAGCGCGCTTCGCCGGCCGGGTCCAGGCCGGCCAGACCATCGGCTATGTGGACCGTAGCGGCAACGCCGAGACGACGCCCGCTCATCTTCACTTTGCCGTGGGCCAGATAAACGAGCAGGGGGGCGGCACTATACCACCGGCTGACTGGTTGGCCGGGGTCGGGATCCCCGAGCCCCAGCCGGTGCCGCCCCCGCCTGAACCCCTGTCGCTCGGTGCCGTCCTGGGCCTAGCCCTGGTGGCCACCGGCGTCGTCGTGGCGCTGCGCGGCCCAGCCGCCGCCGGCGCTGGCCTGGCAGTCCTGGCCACCATACCGCCCTAAAGGAGGTTCCATGGAAAGCCCCCAGCCGAACTTCGAGATCCAAGAGCAGATCCGACGTCTTCTCAACGACCGCCCCGACCTGCGGCGCAACCTCCAGGAGATGGTGGCCTGGGAGGTAGAGCAAGCCAAGAAGAACTCACCCTATGCCCTGGGGTGGCTCTGCACCGAGGTTCACACCCTGCCGGCCATCGTGAGCAGCCTGAACGGCATGGGGTTGGTGGATCTTATATCGCAGTCACGGTCGCGGACCGAGTGGCGTCTTCACTCCCTGGAGGACACACAGGTGGCGTTGGAGTTGGATGAACCCGACGGCCAAGCCCGGGAGCCCATCGACCCCGCCGACTTATTCAATCTGGTAGTGGGTCATGAACAGGTCAAGAGAGGGCTGCGCTTTATTCTGCTTGCCGATAAACCGATCCATGCGATCCTAACCGGACCGCCTGGCACCGCCAAGACCCTTATGCTTCAGGACATCGCTCGTCTTCCTGGGGCCTACTTCTACATGGGTTCAACGACCACCAAAGCTGGCCTGGTGGGACTTCTGCTCCAGGAGCACCCAGCCTATCTGATCCTCGATGAGTTGGACAAGATGGGTCAGGCCGACATGAGCCCCCTACTAAACCTTATGGAAGGTGGCCTGGTGACGCGGCTCCAGCATGGCCACCACGACCGGGTTCAGATGGATACCCGAGTATTCGCCGCCGCCAACAGCCTTGTTGGAATCATGAAGTCGCATCCCGCTCTGATGAGTCGTCTCCAGCAGTTTCACATCGTACCCTACACGGAGGCACAGTTTGTCCACGTGGCCAGCGTGGTGCTGGAGAAAAGAGAGGGCCAGGGACCCGAAATGGCCAAGCTGATCGCCACTGAGGTGGTGAAATATAGCACCGACATCCGCGCCGCCGTCCGAGTGGCCAGCGCGGCCAAGGGGAATCCCCACCAGGTATTTGAGGTGCTCAACGCCTTCTGGCCCAACGGGAGGAAATCATGATGGTTGAGTGGGTATTCGCATGATCATCCTTGGGCTTCGAGTAGCCTATTCATTCATCATCCAGGAGATCAATGATCAGCTCGGGAGGCAACTCGATGCCTAGAGTAGGCTTTGTCTACCGAGACGGCATCCAGCTAAAGCTGGATGGGGTCTCCTTTCGCCATATCGGCGTTAATACTCCCGGGATTGCCTACTATGGGGCTGGTCCATTACCGGCCTCGCGGGCCGACCAGGAAGTCTTCCTAGATAATGCCCGCTGCATGGGGGCGCGGGTGGTGCGGCTTTTTGCAGGTCACCGTGACCTATCTCATGACCGTGCGGTAAACCTCCTTAGCGACTTCCTCGACCGTGCCCTAAACCAGTATGACATCCGAGCCCTGGTTTCCTTCACCGACTTCTACATCAACTATCACCACCCACCGGGCGATGACGGATACTACCAGGTTGATGCCAACGGCTTCACCGTCCTCTCACCATCGTGGTTTGGTGGCGGATTTCGGGATAACTACCTGCCGTGGGTGCTCACCGTCGTATCCCGCCTGAGCGACCATCCGGGAGTCTTTGCCTGGGAGCTAGGGAACGAACTCAAGAACTTGCCCAATCCACAGGTCTATGTTGACTTTGCCCAGCAGATGCACACTGAGATACGCGCCCGTGACCCTGACCACCTGATCACCCCGGGCGTGGCCAGTGTTGCCAACGCCGACCTCTCGTGGGCTCAAGCCCGGCAACTCTACAGCGGCATGGACATTGTGCAAGTCCACGTCTATGGTGCTGACCACGCGGATAACGACATGGCCCTGGCCCGTGATATGGGGCTGGCCCACATAGTCGGCGAGGCGGGGTATCCTCCGAACAACCGCGTGGCCGACCTTCAATGGGATCTGCAAGACTGGTTCAACACCCTGGGCACCCAAGGCTACTACCAGTGGGGTTTCATGCCGACGAGCTACGATAACGGCGATGGCGACCGCATCTTCGGTATGGATCGCATCTTTCATGGTGATTTTGAGGACCTATTCCGCGTCTACACAGCCTTCACTGGGGCCGACTGTGAGCCCATACCACCGCCGCCACCCCAGGGCGCCTCGCTCCTGCCTCTGGTCATTGGCCTGGGCATCGGGGCCATGAGCGTCTACCTACTGAGCCGAATCGGTCAAGGAGGGGAATGATGGATAAATGCCCGTTTTGTGAAGGCCCCCTGACGCCCGAGGACGCCACATCCTATGGGTGCTGCATCTTCACAAGTGGGTTCGGGGGTTTCTGGAGGCCCATTACGTAGTGCATGGAAAGAGAGAAGTATAATGCCTGACTGGTCCACGATCTATCCCCGCGCCCTGGCCAAGGCCCAGGCCAAACATGGCATGAGCCCCCAGGACTTCAACGGCATCATCGACGGCTGGGTGGTGGCCGGCGGAGACCCCGAGGAGCCGGTAACCCTCTACATGGGGGCCACCGAGCGGATCGACGTGACGGGCGGCGAGGTCCTGCAACTGGTCCTGAAACAGCTCGACCACCAGAAAGAACTGGCCCAGATCGCCTACCGGACCACGGTCCCAAAAGGGTAGCGCCCCCGGAGCCCTGGCTGGGCCTGGGGGCCTGGGTCTGGTATCTCAACGCGACTGAGGGCGGCGACCTGGCGGCCATCCGAGCCAAGGCCCTGGCGCACGGCATCTCATGGGTGGCGGTCAAGACCTCCGACGGCGACCGGCCCTGGCGCCACCAGGCCGACCAGATCAAGGCCCTGAAGGCCGAGGGGCTGCGGGTGTGTAGCTGGAGCTACAACTACGGAGATAACATCGAGGGGGAGGCGGCGGCGACGGCCTACGCCCTGCTCGCCGGCTCCGACGGCCATATCTTCGACATCGAGGCCGAGTTCAGCCGCCAGCCCGACCCCAACGACCGAGCCGCCATGCTGGTGCACCTGGTGCGCGAGTCCTTCCGTGACACGCCGTTAGCCTACGCGCCGCTGCCGGTGGTGGACAACTTCCCGACCTTGCCCTACGAGGCCTTTCACGGCCTGGGCCTGCCGGCCATGCCCCAGTTCTACACCAAGGCCCTGGGTGACACCAACTACCCGCTGAGTCGGCTGGTCAAGATATGGGAGTCGTGGCAGCGCCAGTGGCGGTTTCCGGCGCCCGCCATCTATCCGGTGCTCCAGGGCTACGGCCAGCAGACGGCGGACAACCTGGTGGTCGAGCTGTCGTCGGCGCGGGCCCTCTACCCGGGCCTAAGCCTGTGGCGGTTCGACACCATAACCGAGCAGATGTGGGGGGTGCTGTGATGCGCGAAACCCAAGACTACATCGAAATGGCTAGGTCGGTCTGCCTACAACTCGGGCGGGAGAAGCCCTTACCTATGTTACTTGGATTTGCTGCTCTCATAGCGGGCCTGGATGAGAATACAGAAGCGGCTCTCGCCCTGATGCTAGCGGTGCAAGAAATAATAGAGCTGGACCCCAGAGACCAAGCACAAGACCTGGCTCGCCGAATTAAAGGCCCCCTGGAGCACATCAGGAGAGAACATCTCGGAGAAACCGCGTGATCTCCGGCACCATCCTGGGCCGAGGCGTGGCCGGCACGCAGGGGCGCGTCACGGTGCCCTACAGCCTGGTGAAGCCCGACAAGTCGGTGCCGACCCTGGCGGCCATCGCAATCGAGTCGCGGCGCTGGCGCACCACCGTAGAGCGATACCGGGACTTGGTCAGGGCTGGCAATCTCCCGGCGTCGGTGGCCCAACGGGCGCAGTTCACAGACGAGGCCCTGGCCACTGCCGCTGAGATGGTGCGCCTGGGCCGGCGCGGGGTCATCATGGTGCAGGCCGAGGATGGGCGGGTTCTGGGCTTCAGCCAGTATGATGTCATCGGTCGCGAGGGCTACCTCCACCTCCAGGCCACCGATCCCGATCATATCCCGGGCTCCCCGGGCACCGGCCAGATTCGGGGCATCGGCACCGCCCTGGTGTCTGCCGTTTCCCGGGAAATGCTGGCCGCGGGCGCTGATACGCTCTATGTCAAACCCCTGGACCCCCAGGCATCCGAGTTCTGGCAGGCCCGAGGCTTTGCCTACTGCGGGGGTCAGATGCTCTGCGTCCGGGGCCGGGCCGCCATCGAGGCACTGAAGGGTGGCTGCGAGGCCCGGCCGGACTGCCCTGACCAAGGTGACTGCCTGATCTGCGGGCTGCCCGAGGACACCCAGGCCATGCGGGTTCCGGTGGGCAAAGCCCGTGTCAATTATGCCTAGAATAATTCCGGGCCGTTTTGCCAGCTTGCTAGCATCATTCCGCCTCTTTGCCCTCTTGTATTGGGGCGACTACCTCGTGACGGTCGGGGGCCTGAGTGCCGGTCTGGGCTGGGAGCTAAACCCGTTTGCCTGGGCTCATGACCCCGGCAGCCTGCTGGTCCTGAAGCTCCTGGCGTTTCTGGTCTTCTCCGGAGGTCTCCTGTTCATCCGACCCCACATCCGACCCCAATTTCGCTCCTGGCCCATCGGCATCGCCACTGTCCTCTACGGCGTCATCTTGGGTTGGAACCTGATGGGCATCGTCCTGACCCTTATGGCACAGATCGGTTGAGTAGGGCCTGGAGCAATATCACGCTGGCGAGTACGAAGGTCGCCACCAGGACCGCGATCAGACCGTATCCGATGGCAGACGGTCTCGTCTCGTCCCCCAATAGTCGGCGTATTCTTTCCATTATGTCCACTGGTTCCTCCATTTCACACCGATTCGCTTAGGCTGGCCATCCTGCGGCAGCCGCTTGGGGTTGATACCCGCCAGGCACATCGGGCACACCGCCGCATCTTTCCCGACCACCCGGAACTGGGTGCCGCACCCACCGCACTCGTAGAGTATCGCTGGCGGGACCAAGGGGTCGGTTACCACCGCCAGAACGCGGCGCTCATCTCCGAACGTATTGCCCATAGCGACCTGTCACGTATTTCTTGTTGGGATCCTCCTGCTGCGATGCCCCCGCCGGTGGCCCGGATGTCACCATCTTGCGTAGCAGCCCCGGGGGATTGGTCAGTGCCGTCCCCTTCGTCAGCAATTCCATCACCCGGCCGTAGGCCGCCTCGACCCGCAGGTAGCCGTGGGCCAGGATGAAGTCGAAGGCACCATCAAAGCCGAGGCCCGCGAGACTGCCAGCTAAGGCGTTCACGCGGGCCATGATTTTGCTGTTTTTGCCGCCTTCATCATGATGATGAGTACTAGGTATCTCTGTGTGTGAATCGGACCTTCCTAGTATACCGATTGGTGTATTAGAGAGGTTATTCTGCTGTATCGGTATGTCTTGCTCATCATCATGATGATGATCAGGGAAGACCTCCAAAAGACCGATTTGCTTGGGAGGTTTGGGGGCACGAGGAGCAGAACCGGGGACTGGGGGCGAAGTTAACCCAACCTGAGCAGATGATGCCCGGCTTCTCATCGAGATATTCTCTTTTCTCAGCCATGCATGGCCCCAGATTTGGCCAACTCAAACAATATACCGAGACGGAGCCATTTGTCAATAGGTTCGTGGGGCAAAAGAGAAAAGGCCCGGTTTTCACCAGGCCCTCCCCCCGGCTGAGAAAGAGAATCCGAGCCATCTGCTCGAAGACTATGTTACATAACCCAAGGGCGCTTGTCAATACCCCTGTTCTGGAAAGCATCAGCGCCTCGGCTGCTTTCGAGGCGCTGGGTTTAGCTACAGGCATTGGGGCAACGCTAGGCGCTGATGCCTGCCTGGAAGTTGCGGGCCCACTTAGCCGGGTCGCCGCCCCGATACTCGGCAGCGGCAATGCCAGCCTGATAGGATCCGGTCGTGATCGGCCCTGGGGAGACCCCAAAGCGCCGCATCCCATCCTGCCAGTTGTTTGTCATCCGCCCTTTGGCGGCGTTCCACTTCTGGGCGGCCGCGGAGCCCGGTCCCGTCTTGCGCGCATACTTCTCTTGTGCGCTGGCCAGAGTAGCCATTTCATATCACCTCCTTTCTGTGTGGAGTCGTAAAGTCAGAGACGGAGCATTTTAGGGTAGGGGCACCATGTTGCGGATGACCCATTCCTCGGCTCGACTCAATTCGGCGGTCAGAATATCGAGATAGGCTTGTTGCCTCAACCCCTCTTCGGTTATGTCGGCTATCTTCCAGGTGGCGACCCCGACGGCTCGTGACACGGCGGCCCGGATCAACCCCTGGTGGTAACCCTTGGCCTCCAACTCAGCCATGACCCCGGCCATGCGCCGGGTGGCCTCTTCAAGGGGGTCGGTGGCGTTCATCTAACGCCTCTGCTTTCCTCAGGGGCTGGGCCGAGCCCAGGCGTAGGCCGCCGTTCTCATGGCGTCCAGGATGTGGTCCCTCTGCAATGCGTGATCGATCTCGTGAATCAACACGGCGTGGGTCTGGCTGTCCAGTTCGGCATCACTACAGTTGCGAATCCCCTCTTCGAAGAGCCAGATGTAGCCGTGATTACTGGCCGGATAGCCCCCGGGCGGCACCGGGTAGTCCGGCCCCGGCTGGTCGGCCCACAGTCCCAGGTAGGTGCAGTTGGGGCAGCCGCCGTCGATGGCCTGGCGCCGCGACGGCGCCGCCAGGGTGTAGATGGGCACGTTCTGGACGGCGTAGCGCACTGCCGGGTCGGGGTTGTTCTGCGCCATACGCCACGCCTGGAGCGCCGCTTCCTGGAAGTCGAGGCTCACCATCAAACGGCCTTCTCTATATATGCCTCACACTGCGCGGTCACTTGCTTCACTGCGTAGTTGAGGTCTAAACGAGCTTCGCGCAAGTGGGCACGGGCAGCGCAAGGGTCTTGGCGAATGAGTGCGGTTCTGGCTTGCACGATGTGGTTTAGCGCATGGCCTAATTCACGAGGTTCATTATCGTATTTCACTGGCTCGCTCACCATGACTCGTGGCCCCGGCTCTTGAGTTCGGTGGCCATGCAGCCCAGGTAGGCCTCGATGCGCTCCATCCCCTTATCCTCCAGTGGTTTAGTCGCCTCACTGCATCGCGGGGCGGCCTGGGCCATGATCTCCATGCGCTCCCGTTGCTCCGGGCTCAGAGGCCGATGCTCTATTCCCTCCTGGCAGTAGAGGGCTTGCTGCTCCTCGTCCAGGGGACCGATGATGCCCTTGGAGTATACCCGCGGCGGGTGGGACGCGTCCAGCTCCAGGGCGATGCACGAGGTGGCGCGGGCGGTGCCCGGATCCACCACCAGCCCCGGCGAACCACCCAGACTGGAAAGCCAATCGGCCAGGCTCTGGCCCGGGGGCGGCCCCTCAGCCACCACCACCTCAGCGTGGGGCCCGGCCACCTCTTCCCCGGTCGGGCTGATGTCGCGGGCCACGATCTCCACGTGGGGACCCTCCAAGACCCTCACCCGGGCCTCCAGTTGTTTCACCTGGTCGGCCAGTGTGCTGTTGTCGTTCATTTGGCTCTCCATTCCTGAAGGGTGGTCGTGGTAAGACCTCCACCTACCACGACCACCCGAACTCGGGATGCCTAGTCTATCACCCTGGCCTCGGCCTCGATGACAGTGCTGGCCCGGGCCAAGTCCTCGGCGGCTCGCTCGACCTGGCTGGCAAGGTTCTCCTGCTCCTGTAGGGCCGCCTGATGGCGCTCGGCGAGGGCGATGGCGGTCTCGCTGACCGCCCAGGCGTGCGTAGCGGCTTGGTCAAATTCGGCGGCGGTGGTCAGGGGACTGGACAGACGCACCTCGAACTCCATAACGTCATGGGTCAGCCGTAGGGTGTCGAGGTCCGAGGCGGTAAGGGCCAGCAGGGTTTGGGATGCCTCGTGCAGCTCCGATAGGGCGAGTTCCTGATAGACCGCACCCCAGGTAACCACTCGCTTGGTGCCTCGGGTGAGGTAGCGGTGGGCAATGGCCAGGTTGCGGGTGACGGCGCAGTAGGGGCAGCCGTGGCGCGCAGGGGGAGAGTCCCCCTCTTGCACCATGGGTCGGGGCGTCGCCGCCTTCATCACCGCCGCCCTCACCCTTTCGCGGGCAAGGTTGCCGCCAATGGCCATAAGGGTATCGAGGATCTCCGGGATGGCCTGTTGAAAGATGCCAGTCATAAGCGCCTCCACCCCGACAAGGAATACTTCGGCGTTAATTCTACCCCCTTTACAAGAATTGTCAAGAGGAATAATATCGTGGTGAGATGCCACGCAACTTGGACCCAAACAGCGTCTACCGGTGCCCTTGCGGGTTTCAAGGACCGTTTTATACAGTCATGGGGCATCGGCATGGGGCCAAGAAACGGCCGGAGTGCGATGGAGAGGTCATCGAGGTGTCGCCGGTCGGCGCCGAACCTTGGGCTCAGTTGGCACCCATCCAGGGGCCTACCGCCCCTTCAACCCCTTCAACCCCTGAGGGCAGTGACCCCCCCTTGTTTTCCGAGGGAGAGCTGGAGACGCCCAACCTTACTACCCCCTGGGAATGGACGGGCCGAGCGGAGGCCGAGGACCCCGAGGAGATCGCTCGCCAGATCAATCTCAGCCGGCAGGCCGCGCCGCCCCGGGATGGCGATGGGGGCGGTCTGCATCTGATTGGCGAGGGCGATTGGGAGGCCGACATTGCCCAAGGGCCGATCTCCAGCGCCCGGGAACAGGTGGTGCTTCCCGCGACGATGCGGGTGATGTATGATTATTGCCGAAGTCAAGGGTGGCTTCAGGGGGATGGTTCGATGTCATCCTGGGTCACTGACGTCATCCTGGACTGGTGGGTGAATCGCTATGGGATGGCCATCGTGGTGGCTCGCCGGGAGGAGGTAGGATTGAATGGTCACGCCTAAGCAAGGTCTATCGGCCTCGGACCTGGCCAACCGGGCCCGGGTGGCCACCCTGAAGCGCAACGGGACCGGCGCGCCGGATGACCCGTTGGAGCGGGCCCTAGCCGATGATCGGAGATTGCAGGCCAATGCCCTGACCCGGCGCTCCCTTCGCGAGCTGGAGGCTGATGAGAGGCGGGCCGAGGCCCAGGGCAAGCAGGCCGAACTCGACCTCATCAGGGCAGAGATCGAGCGATTCAAGCTGGAGCAAGAGAGGCAGCAAATGCAGAGACCCGTCGCGGCCGACGACGATGGCGTGAAGGAGCTGCTGTTCGCCGAACTCCAGAAGACCCGGGAGCGCCTCGACGGCCTGGAAGCCAACATAACCCAAAGCAGGTTCAATGAGCTTCAGGAGCGGCTCAATGAGCTATCAGCCGAGCTGACCCTGGCGCGCAACTCCGATTCCGGCGGCCTGGACGGCATCATCGCCCAACTGGAGCAAGCCCAGAAGCTGGTGGCGCTGACGACGCCTCAGGTGCCAGCGCCTACCGGTGAAAACGCAGCCCTTACGTACGCCAGACTTCGGCTTGAGGCCAGCCAAGAGGATCGCCGCCAGGAGATGGAGCTGCGCCGGGAGGACAACGCTGCCCGTCTCGCCCAGGACCGAGAGCTACGGGACCGTGAGCTGTCCATTCAGGAGAGTCACTACGTGCGTATCGACCGCTTCATGGGCGACACCGCCCCCAAGTTGCTGGCCCTGGGCCAGACACTGCTCCAGAAGCTGGGTGGCGGAGCTCCAGCGCAGGCCGCGGCCGCGGCCGTTTCCCCGGAAACGCCGGAGGTCAAGCTGGCCCCGGGGGTCAACCTGATGAACTGTGCGGTGTGCGGGGCCCATATGTTCTACCGGGATAGCCAGGAGAGCGTCATCTGCAACAACTGCGCGGCTGAACATTGGCTGGCGCCGCCGCCCGCCGATGAACCCCAGGAGGCCAACGAATGAGGCAGCAACTGAGGCGAGTGGTCCGGGTGGGGCGAGCGACCGACCTCCATGGTCTGCTGGTGCAGGTCCTGCGCGACGCCCTGGGGGGCTTCGATGACGACCACGTGCGCTACCTGGTGCAGCGCCGGGTGGACCTGTGGGGCCTCATCCCGGCCCCCATTCAGGAGGCGGCCATGCGGTGGCTGCTGCCTAAGGCCGGCATCATGGCCCAGGCGACCACCGACGAGATTCAGGCGGCGCTCCGCGAGGCGAGGCCCGGGCTGGCCGACCTGGCCGACAGCCCCGAGGGGGCGGCCTGGCTGGCGCCGATCTTCCGGGATATTCCCCACTTCCTAAAGCTGTTCGCTTAGTGTATACTGCCCGACAGGAGGTTGCCCATGCCAGAGCCCCTGCCTAACGGTAAGATTGTCTCGGCGTTCGGGTATTCCGCTGTGTTTACCCTCAGCCCCGAGGCCGTGGTCGATGAGGTTCAGGTGGATTTCCTAAGTTCGGCCCAACTCTCCCAGGACCAACTTCATCAACGGCTGAATGAGGTAGTGGGTGAATATGTCAAGAACGGGGCCGAGCTCCTGGCCTACCTCATCTGGGAGGAGATCATCTTCGATTTCACCATACCCGAGGAGTTCTGCCTGGGCCCTTTCGATATTGGCGGCATAACGTTTGGACCTTGGTGCTGGAGCCCCCCTGGTGCTGGCCAGACCCTGGCGGCCGCCTACCGGTATCGCTTCTATCTATTGTCCCGCGATCGCGTCGCCGCCTACGCCCGGCCGGGCGTCATGCCCCTGACATTCCTGGCCGCGGCCGGCATTGCCCTCATAATCCTGACGGTGACGGGCAGCGTGATCTTCGTCTACGCCTTCTTGACAAACCGCATCACCTTTGACGATGTGAGGGAGTTTCTTCGAGACTTTCTTCGGGCCCCTGGGGAGAACATCGAAAGTGCCCTGGGCGGCCTCACGGGCCCCCTGATGGCCATGGCCATAACGATGGTGGCGGCCGGCATCTTCCTGCCCATGGCGGCCACCCGGTTTGCGGTTTCACAGCCGACTCCTACCGGTGGAAGGGTCGAGGCTGAGATCAGTGGCGGTAGCGCCCAACCCAGGCGCCGTCGCTAGGGGACTTGACAGTTGCAGCCCAAACCTGCTATTCCTGTAGTGGCCAGCCGTTCAACCCGGGAGGAAGAGATCCTGAGGGCGGTGGACGAGGTGCGGTGGGGCAGCGGCTACGGCCAGGTGGTCGTCACCATCAAGGCGAGCCGCATAACGGTGGTGAACAAGACCGAAACCCTTTTGATGGACGGTGCGTATGATTAGGTAGAGACGGGTTCCCCGAAGCAGACGGCCCGTTTCATCGCAAGAGAACGCCTCACGATGACGTGAGGCGTTCTCTGTTTATGTTCAGAAGGAGGTAACGAAATGGCCATGAACTTGGCACGAACCGGAGTCTCGGCCGTGGTGGGCGTGGGCAGCGCGGTGCTCCAGGAGAAGACAACCCCGCTGATGCTGGGAACCACCGCCATCAGTTGGGGAACGGTCGAAGAGGCGGCGGCCCTGCTGGTCGGGGGCGGAATGCAGCTCTTCGCGCCCCATACCATGCCCGACGTCGCCGACGGCCTGGTCGATGGTAGCATCGCCCTGCTGGCCGCCCGCGGCACCCGCTACGCCCTGACGTCGATGGGTGGGGCCGCGCCGTATGCGGTGCGGGGTGCTCAGGCCGGATACCCGCAGCGGGTGGGGACCGGGGCCTACGCGGCACCACTGGACGGCGGACGACCCATGGCGGGAGCCCGACCCCAGATCGGCAATGTCCCGGTTGGTAGCCGCCGGGTCAAACTAGGCTAGCGATAGGTTAGGGAGAGGAGAACGAACATGACGATGCCCAATCCTGCGGCTCCCACTACGTCCTACCTGATTCCTGTTGGCGACCTGACGCTCGATGAGCGTCGCGCCCTGCGAGAGAATGTCGATGAACTTCTGGCCGCGGTTACGGGCAGCGGCCCGGGTGGCCTGTCGGTTGTCACCGACATTCGTAATCTGCTGATCAGGGATGTCCTGCCCAACACCGACTTTGGCGTGGGCATCGGTGGCCCCGCTGTCGGCGCCGGCACCGACGAGAGCTGGCGTGACCAGATCGCGGGCGTCGCTGGCACCGAGCATCAGTATTTCACGGGCCAGTTGGCCATAGACCGCTGTGTTGGCTTCTATGGCATCAGCGTCGAGTCGGCTCCGGCGTCGATCTCACGGGTCCGGCTACAGCTTGGCCCCGCCGGTGTGGTTCGCGGCGTCTACCAACTGGAAAAGCTCTACACGCGGCTGGAGACGGCGGGCTACTTCAGCGAGGCCGTGATCTTCACCCGCAACGAGTTCGTCCGGGTGATGGTGATGCCCCGCTTGGCCTATGCCGCCCTTACCGAGCGGTTGGAAATCATGGGCCGGACGGCCGAGCCCATCGGTGGTATAGTTAGCGCCAAGTCGGTCTAGGAGGTGCGCCGTGTTTCAGTTCATTAAGCGCATCTTCCAACTGCTCGTTGAGTCCGACACGCTGCGCTACGGCGTCTTCCCCACGTCGGCCGATGGCGCCGCGGCCCTTGCCATCACGCTGACCAAGAATGCCGCCGCTTGGACGTGGGGGGTCTGGGCCCAAGTGGTGCTGGCCGCTGGCGTCACCGCCGAGATCCAGATCATCGCCTTTAGCCTGGAGAACTTCGTGGGCGTCCCCACCCAAGGCGAGATACAGATCGGCACCGGCACCGCCCCGGCCGGCACGACCCTCGGGACGTTTAATATCGCCAACGCGCCATTTGTATTGCCCCGTCCCATCATGGTGGGGGCGGGCAACGGCCTGGTGGCGCGCTACCGCAACGCCAACGGCGTGGCCGACACCGTGGACATCAAGCTCAATACCCTAACGGGCTTCTAGTAGGCATAAGGAGGTAGGTGGCAAAATGCCTGGACATCCTCAGCTAACACAACAGACCTGGCAGGCCGTGGTCAACTCGGGCAACATCCGCTACTGGATCATTCCGGCCGGGCCTGATGCCGACACCGAGAACGCTCAGGTGGCCCTGACGCCGGCCGCCGGGGCCTTGACCTACGGCATCCTGGTGGGCGCCGCCTGGACGGCGATCTGTGCCCAAGCCTGGGACCAGGACGATGCTGGCGCCGTGGCCATCGGGCCAGCCGCCGACGGCCACATCTGCGGCGTCTATGGCGCGCTCATCACCGCCAAGGAAGACTTCTACTTCGTCAACATCGGCAGCGGTGTGGCCAAGGCGGAGACCTCGCTGATGCGTCTCGGCTTCCGTATCGTGGCCGGCACTGCGGCCGATGCGGTTCCGGGACTCTTTATCCCGCTGCCGTTCCCGGTCCGGGTGGCGGCGGCCGCCAGAGTGGCGGGCCGCGCCGCAAGGGTCGCCGGTGGCGCCAACGCCATCACGGTATCGCTCTTGGTCGCGACTGGGGTGGGGGTGGGCACCTAGGCCATGGCGGCCAGG
>ERZ1292632.309-Hain-H43-01um-R2-309-length-50642-cov-43_pt1 | contig 19883 bp, 23 predicted proteins | sample MGYA00564407_ERZ1292632 | MGnify/ENA primary metagenome ERZ1292632 (study PRJEB36523, sample SAMEA6512637) | groundwater metagenome | collected 2019-01-08 | study: AquaDiva: Metagenomics assemblies of 32 groundwater samples | reverse complement strand
TCAATTCCCGGAACAGTCGCAACACCTTCTATAATCAAGGGTTCAGGTAGTTTAAATGTTTCTCCAAATATAGAATTGAACTTTTGGGCGATATCGCGAGCGTATTCAACATGTTGCTTTTGATCCTGCCCCACCGGTACCACATCTGTATCATAGAGTAAAATATCGGCGGCCATTAGAACCGGATAATTGAAAGTACCGACATTTATTTCCTTATCCTTAGCGACGGCGTCTTTGTAAGCATGCGCGCGCATCAAATAAGGCATTGTTACAATCGTATCGAAAATGCATGAGAGTTCTGTATGCGCTGAAATGTCACTTTGCTTGAATAATGTTGCCTTCTTTGGATCCAATCCAATCGCGAGATAATCAATTGCTAAATCCAAAGTATTTTGTCTCATCTCTTCGGCATTTTGAATGAAATTAAGCGCGTGATAATCGGCAATAAAAAAATAGCAATCAAAATCGCCGGAACTCAAAAGGTTAACGAACTGCTTCATCGCACCGAAATAGTTGCCGATATGCGGTCGGCCGGTGGGTTTGACGCCGGATAGCAGTATTTTTTTCATAAGATAATTATAGCACAATATTACAACCCCTCTCGTTTCAATTCTTCAATCATTCTCTGCGCCTCCCTTGATAACTTCTTCGGCATATTCACTTGCGTAACGATAAGCAAATCACCTCGCCTACTTCTATTACCCATAAGTCCATTACTTTCATAAGGTACTCCCTTTCCTTTTACTCGAAGAATTTCACCATGAGTTGTCCCTTGTGGAATTTTGAGCTCAATCTTGCCGTCCAAAGTCTCCAAATCTATCACGCCACCAAGAAGCGCCATGGTTAATTTAATCGGCAGTTCCATAATTAGATTCAAACCCTCCTTACGAAAATGCGGATGCTCCTCTACCCAAACACGGACGATAAGGTCACCAGCGCCGCCATCGCCGTTTTCACCTTTTCCTTTTACGCGCAGTCCTTGCCCGCTTTCTATTCCAGTGGGAATACTAACTACCAACTTTCCTTTTCCATCTATAGAAATTTCTTTTTCAACACCGAATATTGAATCCTTGAATGAAACGCGAATATCAACGGTAATATTGGCGCCTTTTCTTGGTCTGCGCCGACCTCCGCCTTGTCCGAAAAATTCACCGAATATGTCTCCAAGGTCAAACTCAACATTTTGGCCACCACCCATTCCGGAAAAATCGAAATGGAAGCCCTGGCCGTTATTGAAACCTTGGAATCCGCCGAAGCCTTGACCGCTATTGAAACCGCCAAAACCGCTCTGTCCTGGATTTTCACCAACGCCCGTGGCGCCGAACATATCGTACTGTTTGCGCTTATTATCGTCATATAACACCGAATACGCCTCACTCGCCTCTTTGAATTTTTGCGATGATACCGGGTCATTCTTCGTCTTATCGGGATGATATTGATGCGCGAGTTTGCGAAAGGCACTTTTAATATCGTCTTTCGAGGCGCTTTTTTCTACTCCTAGGGTTTTATAATAGTCTTTCATATTAATAAGTTTGTTGTTAAGGCTACCATAATTTCCTTGTCTTTTGGATTGCTTTCGGCAATAAGCAATGCCAGAGCGACCAATGTGTTATCGTTGATTCTGTTCTCACCATTTGGTCGTCGAAGAATGCCATTTAATTTCAAAAAAGAAATGAACAAGAATGACCCAACACGCTTATTGCCATCAGAGAATGGATGGTCTTTGATGATGAAGTACAGCAAGTGCGCCGCCTTTTCTTCAAGGCTTGAATATAGTTCTTTTCCGCCAAAAGTCTGGTAGATAGTTTTTAGAATTCCTTGGAATGTTTGATCCCGTTCAGATGCGAATAGTTCGCTGGCCTGACCATTTGAAATCAGTTCGACGCGCATTGTATCGATCATCCCTCTGACAAAATCGTAATCAAGTCTGCGCTTTTCTTTGTTCTTGCTTCGGCGCAACTTCAATTCACCTTCGTCGTACTCTTTGAGGAAGAGCCATGAGTTGGCATAGTCGTGAATAACGGCTAGCAAACTATCAGATTCACCTTTATTTAATTCACGATTCTGAAGAGTACGCTGAATAAATTCGAATTTACCAATAATGTCATGGAGAATGCGATCGGGTAGCTTTTTAATACGCTCAGTATTTACAACAATACCTTTAATCAGATACTCACGAAGGGTTCTCGTTGCCCATTGTCGGAATTTGACTGCCTTCGCTGAGTTTGTACGATATCCAACAGCGAGAATGATATCCAAGGAATATAGAGTTATCGGTTTATCAGAATTAGGAATGTGCATTTTTTGCACATTGCTTTTTTCATCGATTTCTCTATCCCTAAATACATTATTTATATGTTTTGTGGCTACAGTACGGTCAATCTCAAAAAGTTCAGCAATTTGCGTCTGTGTAGCCCAAATCGTCTCTTTATTCGCGTCAGCTCTCAATTCAACTCCGCCTTTTGAGCCGGCATAAATAACAAGCGTTCCGGAATTGAACGACTTCTTCTGTTCTTCGGTTCTTATCACTTTTTTGGTCATGCTTGTGTATTATATCATGCCTGTCAAGCAAATTTGACTTCTCTATACTCTCTGTGCTATCATGCTTTTCAGCAACTTCGCAAGGCTCACATCGGCAGTCTTGCATTCGGTACTTTGAATTCAACGCGTGTACAACCTTGAACGTATGAAAATCACAGTCAGGTTTGAACTAATGAAAGCTGGAAGGTATTCAGCTGACATTATGAGGAGAGTTAATAATACTTTATTGGCCAGAGTTACCAAGCAAACAGGACCAATGTTTCAATCAATTGAGATCATGGTAACTGATGACACTTTAATCGCCAAATTTTTCAGAAGCAATCATCAGCTTTCGACACATAGCTTTCCGGTTACCATCATGGTGAGCGAACAACCATTGTCTCTTGGCGGAGACATCATCGTGTCAACATCCCGAAATGTTGGCAACTGCCTGAGTGAAGCCCTGAACGGCAAAATACTTTCAGCATAAGTCATCTCCATTTGCTCATCCAACCCACCGACACCAAACCGGTGGGCTTTTTATTTTTTAATAACTACTTCTTCTCCTTGAATTCCGCATCCTTCACATTCCCCTCTCTGCCTTCCGGACCATTTCCCCTGTCCTCCGAAGCCTTGGCGGAGGAGGAACCATTTGAGCTACTCCCATTTGAATCTCCGGGTTTTTTCTTCATATCATTCATGGCGTCGTTTACTGGATTGCTTCCACCAACCTTACTTATATGCTCCCCTATTTTCGATATCTCGCTCGATAACGCTTCCGAAGCACTTTTAATCACAGCAACATCTGAACCATCCTTCGCTGTCTTCAAAGCCGCGATTTTCTCTTCAACCGACTTAACAAGCTCTGTCGGAATCTTTTCTTTATTCTCCTTCAAAGCTTTCTCTGACGCGTAAACCAATTGTTCCGCACCATTACGAATCTCAATATTATCGCGCTTAGTTCTGTCTTCCGCCTCATGCGCTGCCGCCTCTTGCTTCATCTTTTCAACCTCTTCTTTGGAAAGTCCGGAAGAAGCTGTAATCTTTATTGAATTTGCCTTGCCGGTAGCTTTGTCTTTTGCCGTTACATTCAAGATGCCGTTTGCGTCAATATCGAAACTAACTTCTATCTGTGGCATACCACGAGGCGCTGGCGGAATCCCATCCAGAATGAATCTGCCGAGTGATTTATTATCAGTCGACATAGCGCGCTCGCCTTGGGTAATATGAATCTCCACGGACGATTGATTATCCGCGGCGGTCGAGAATGTTTGCGAGCGCTGGGTAGGCACAGTTGTATTCTTTTCTATAATTTTCGTCGCGACACCGCCTAGAGTTTCAATTCCGAGAGATAGCGGAATAACATCGAGAAGTAGAACATCCTTGACTTCTCCGCCCAAGATTCCGCCTTGAATGGCGGCGCCCACCGCAACCACCTCGTCGGGATTCACTCCCATATGAGGATCTTTCCCGAAGAATTTCTTGACTGCTTCCTGCATTGCCGGCATGCGCGTCTGTCCGCCGACCAAAACCACCTCGTTAATTTCCTTTATTTTGAACGGAGAGGCTTCCATAGCGCGCTTAGTTATGGTCATGGCGCGATCTAGGAATTCCTGGCAAATTTCTTCTAGCTTTGCTCGGGTCATTGTAACCAGAAGATGTTTCGGACCATCTGAACCGGAAGTGATGAACGGAATATTTATCTCCGTCTGCATGGCGGTTGAAAGCTCGATTTTCGCTTTCTCGGCGGCTTCGTCGAGTCGTTGTAGGGCTAGCGGGTCTTTGCGCAAATCAATTCCATTTTCCTTGGCAAAATTATCGGCCAGCCATGCGACAATCTTGGCATCAATATCGCGGCCGCCAAGATGTGAGTCGCCGTCAGTTGATTTCACTTCAATAACATCATCTCCGACTTCAAGCACGGAAATATCGAATGTACCGCCACCAAAGTCGAATACCGCTATTTTCTCATCTTTCTTTTTACTGAAACCGTAAGCGAGAGCGGCCGCCGTCGGTTCATTGATGATTCTTTTCACGTCCAAACCAGCGATTTTTCCTGCGTCCTTTGTTGCCTGTCTCTGTGAGTCGTTGAAGTATGCCGGAACCGTGATGACAGCTTCAGTTATTTTTTCGCCAAGTCTAGCCTCAGCATCATTCTTAAGTTTGGCAAGAATCATGGCTGAAATCTCTTCCGGACGAAACCATTTCTCGCCATCCTGCGTCGCTATTTTGACTTCAATACCGCCAGTCGAAGATTTTCTAACTTCAAAGGAAACATTTTTGATATCCTTTTGTACTCCCGGGTCGCTAAAGCTATGACCCATGAATCTTTTGATCTGAAATATGGTATTTTTTGGATTCGTCACTGCCTGCCTTTTTGCCAGCAATCCCACAAGCCTCTCGCCTGTCTTCGATTGCGCGACGATGGAAGGGGTCGTTCTGGCCCCCTCCGCGTTCTCTAAGACCTTCGGCGTTCCCGCTTCCATAACGGCAATTGCCGAGAAAGTGGTACCGAGGTCAATTCCGATGATTTTACTCATGTTTTATGTTATTGACAATTAATTAGTAATATGCTAGACTCCTGTCACAGATAAACTAATTTCCTGCTTTAGCAAGGAGGTGAATCTGGGGAGATGTTTAGATGAAACGCAATACATTTGTAGCTCTATTAGTCCTTTGTTTAGTTTTGGTTGGATGTACTGCTGGCCCGAATTCCTTGGTGAATACTACCAGCGAAAGTGGGGACATCGCCGGGTTTTGGCTGGGATTGTGGCATGGCATGATTGCACCTATTACATGGTTCATATCTATGCTTTCCCCAAACATGCATTTCTATGAGGTGCATAATAATGGAGGATGGTACAACCTAGGTTTCATGCTCGGAATTGGTGCACTTGGTAGTGGTGCGTCGTCTGTGTCATCCTCAAAAAAATAAACAGCTAACAACACCATTTGTAAATCAAAGGCTTCACAAACATCAAGTTGTGGGCCTTTTCTTTTACCTGCTTTTTAATGAACTATCCCCCCGCATCACTTTTCAGTATCGACCGTTCCCGATGTCCGACATCGGGAGAATTATCTGCATGAAGGCGCCCTTGTCGGTTGACTTGTGAAAAAATATAATTCGGCGTATGGAGAAACTTCTGGGGCGTTCGAGGGAATATATTCGGTGTTATGTTTTGCCTTGGCAGAGTAAAAAGGTAAACATAGAATTTTATTTTTCGGCAAGACACTGGATTCCCGCGTACGCGGGAATGACAAAGCAGACATAATAGACTGCGCCGAAACGATCTGCGCCTTCACTTCCCCATTAACGAGGGTGACGAGAAAAAGCACGCGGAAACGCTTACCGCTCGCGGAAGTGAGGATTTTCTGAACGAATCTTGATTGGGAATAAGGGGTGAGCATTACTTTCTTAGTATATCACAAATATATAGAAGTCAAGAAGTCGTGCGCTCGCAGAGTATTGTGATGAATTAAAAAACCGCCGGGAATACCGGCGGGTGCGATCTATTCTCATTCCAATCATCAAAATATGTTTTAAGCAATTTTATTTTCTTTATAATATCTGGATGCATGATATTTCTAGTATCTTAAACTACTCTAGCCCATTCGATGAGCTTTTTATCACTGAGTTTTCGGAGCCAAGCAGTGTTTATCCATTCCCGTATTGCATAGAATTTCCATTTCATGAATGCGCCAATAGTGTTCTCATACAATAATTTTCCGTCACGAACAAGCACATACATCATAGTTGGTGAAGCCCCATTCATGTCAATGACTTCCACATCATTTCTTTCAAATACCTTATCCAAATCATTCGCTAGCGCAAATCTATCTAAACTATTAGCTCCGAGAGCGGCAATATCTACATCACTCTTAGTATGAACCGCTCCAGTTGCTTGTGAACCAAAAAGCACGACCAAAGAAAGATTGTATTTCTCGGCTAGTTCTTTGATTTTGAGTTTTGAATCTTCAATGTTAAGCATAAACATATTATAACATATTTATCAGTTTTCCGCCTTTTTGAATTCCCCAACCTTCACTTTCGGCGCCTTGATAATTTTCCCATTCAAGGAATAACCTTTTTGAATAATACTAAGAATTATTTGATCTTGTTTTTCATCCGCAACCGACTCATACGACGCCGCTTCGTGTAAATTGTGATCAAACTTCTCATTTAATGGATTGATTTCTTTAACACCGAAGTCAGTTAAGACTTTCAAAAGCTGTGTATAAATATACTCAACCCCCGTACGCCAGTTTTTATCCGCTTTCTCCCACACTTCCTTATTCCCTATCGCCATATCGAAGCTCCCTAGAACTGGTATAAGCTCCTCTATAAGGCGTTCATTGGCAAACTTGGCGAATTCCCCTCTTTCGGCCTCATCACGCTTCCTGGCGTTAATAAGGTCAGCTTTAGCCCTTTGCCAGCCGGTCAAATATTCCAATCTTTCAGCTTCGCATTTCTTTAGTTTTTCACGCAATTTCTTTATGATATCGCCGGCATTTTCTTCGGCCACGACGGAATCGTCAAGGTTATCAGCCGTGATATCTTCGACATTATCTTTTTTCATGAGTTCAATATAGCAGAAAAAAAAACCGCGTGCAAGTAGGTGAACTTAGTCAGGGTGTACTCATCTAGTACAGAGACTTGTTAAAATCGGTTTATATGCTATAAATACGGCAGATAAAATTCAAAAAGAAAGGATAGTACTATGAAAATGCTGACTCATGAGCAAATACCTTGCTGGTACGAGCTTTCGTGGCGAGATAAGCCACAAACGCTGATAATCAGAATTCACAAAGTTTTTTTGGAGACTTTGAAAACGGTTCCGACAGATGCACCCACAGTCGCATCGTTAAGAAAAGAGTTTCAGTTCGAATCATTTTCCGGCGGTTTTGAAAAGGACTTCGGATTTGAAGGCATGATTGAACGGCATCGCAATAACAGTGAAGGTGAATTCGCGGACTTCCACATCATGATTCCCAGAGTAAGGATTGCAACGGGAAAAAGATGCGGTGATTGCAATGGCACCGGCGAGGATAAACATATTACGGGAAGTCAATGCCTCTATTGCGACGGCACCGGTAAGGAACATGATTACAAGTGGCACGAAGTTTATGCCATTTCAGCCAGCTTGACTGTTTTGTTCATGATTCTGGATTATCCAGAGATCGAAACACCCAGTTTGCTACCACAACTGCTGACTGTGCACACTATTACGGCGAATGGTCAGCATGGTGGCGAGCTTGGCGGCATGTATGGCATTGAACTCTGCGATTGGCTAGGTCGTTTCAAACCGAATACCGAGATGGATGAAATGACCAAAGCGATGAAACTAGCGTACGGGCGAATGCTTAGCAGGCGACATTTCCTCGCAGACAGATTTGAAGCAACCATAGCGTCCGAGAACGGCTGGCTTAATGTATCGTGTCCGGGGGATGCCTGCGGGCTTCATCCGGCGGACCAACATTGGCGAGCCGGCAGCGGGTACGAATTCAGTTCCCACAATGTTGACAGCCCCGCCCAACAACTTACACTGTTATGCGGGTTGGCGGCATTGCATGACAAAGCTCGCGGAGAGATACCTTAACCGCCGTAGGCCATTTGCCTTCGATTGTGTTTTGAATCGAAAGAGTTGGATCGTAGGATACCAGCTCTTTTTTTCATCTTTCATATTATTCATAGTATATCAAAATCCCCCGTCATTCGCTCGCTTTGCTCACTCATGACACCCCATTTTTCAAAGGGGAATTTCTAATAATTATCTTTTAGACCACTGCGGACTCTTCCTGGCTTTCTTCAGGCCGAACTTCCTGCGTTCTTTGGCGCGGGCGTCTCGCTTCAAATAGCCAAGTTTCTTGATCTTGCCTCGAAGCTGAATATCGTAAACTAACAAAGCGCGAGCCACACCGTGACGCACGGCTTCGGCTTGTGAAGCCAGACCGCCGCCGGAAACTTTCACGGAAACGCGAAACTTTTCAGCCGCCTTCGCATTATTCAAGGCTTCTCCAGCCATGATTTGCATTTCTCGAGTTGGAAAATATGCTTCAAGAGTTTTGCCGTTAATTTCATAAACATTCTTTGAATCAGCAAATAAACGCACACGGGCCGCGGCAGTTTTCCTACGACCGACAGCTTCGAAGTATTTCGTTATTGTTTTTGTTGTTGGCATATTTATTCTTTAATGGTCAAATTCTTCATCCTCAAATCACGCAATTTATTATTGGGTAACATTCGATACACCGCTCTTTTGAATACTTCCGTGACGCCACGGCGAGCGATAAGTTCGCCTAAAGTTTCACTTTTCAAACCACCTCGATGTCCCGTATATGTAACATAGACATCACCTATCTTCTTTTTTGCCATAATATCGGCTTTCGCCGTATTGTTTATTTCAACTTTGGAATCCGCCACGATATTCTTTGCGAAAGTAACGGAGTTTTTACCCATAAGTATAGACGCCGCTTCGCTGGCGATTCTCCCTATCTTTTTACCTTGTGCGTCTATTGTATATTTCATATTTTATACAAATTCAATCAGCGCCATCGGACTTCCATCGAGGTCGCGATTTAATAATTTCACAATTCTCGTATAACCGCCCGCACGCATTGCGTATTTTGGCGCCACTGTGTCAAAAAGCTTTTTTGTTTCCGCAACACTATGGATTTTTGAATTGACCAATCGTCTAGAAGCAACCGTCGCAACCTTCGCTTTTGTCACAAGCTTCTCGATATAAGGACGCAATTCTTTGGCTTTGGCGAGAGTTGTTCGAATCTTCGTATCGCGAATAAGGTTACATGCCAAAGAACGAAAAAGAGCATTCCTTTGATTCTTTTCCCTGCCGAATTTCCTTTTGTTTGAATTATGTCGCATGATTAAATCACTGTTTCAACGCAATACCGTGTTGTGCCAATAACTTCTTTATCTCCTGCATTCCTTTGGCTCCAAGTCCATCAATATCCATAATATCCGATTCTTTTTTCCTCGCCAAGCCGCCAAGAGTGCGCACATTCACATTACTCAAGGCTTTGATTGTTCTCGAAGACATGCCTAAGATTTCAATTCTAGTTTTCATAAGTTCCGAGTCTGACTCCGGTTTGCTTTGAGTTTTATCTTTTTCTTCGTCCCCTTTTCTGATTTCTTTTTCTCTTTTTGAATCAGCATCCTTTATCGTTTTTGGTTCCTCTTCCTTGAATCCAACTATTGCCTTGAGTTGATGTATCATCAGAGTGATTGATTTTTCAAGAGCTTCGCTTGGCGATATTGTGCCATCGGTCTCGATTGTAATGCGAAGACGATTGAAATCCGTGCGATCTCCGATGCGCATATTTTCAACTTCATAATTGGCTTTCCTGATAGGCGTGAACGCGGCATCCAAAGCAATAGATCCGATTTCAACGCGGTCTTTTTCAATAATTTCTTTGGGAACATAACCCAAACCCTTTTCCACGCTTATTTCCATGGAAATTTCGGCATTTTTATCAGTCAATGAAGCGATATGAAGTTCGGGGTTCAACACTTCTACCTGACCCGGCACATCAATGTCTTTAGCTGAAACTTCTTTAGCGCCTTTGACAGAAAGAGAAAGTATCTGCGATTCATCCGTGGAAAGCCGTATCCGCAATCTTTTCAAATTCAAAAGTATGGTAATAACATCTTCTTTAACGCCGTCAATGGCCGAGAATTCATGTTCTATTCCTTTTATTTTGACATGTGTCACGGCTACTCCCGGTAATGACGACAAAATGATACGGCGGAGTGAATTGCCCAGCGTATGGCCATAACCCGGGTAAAGCCCGTCAATCTCATAAGTCCCGCTTATATTATCCTCACGAATTACCTTTGGCTTTGATGGAAAGATGATGTCTTGTATCATTTGATTATATTATAAAAATAGGCTTATAAGCATACACCAAAAAAATAATATTGTCTAACGCGTGTAAAACTCTAATACGGCGATGGGGTCAAATAAAAGTTCAGACGCTTCGACTGACGGCTCACCCGTGATTGTTATTGTCTTTGTTTCAAGGTCGATTTTAATCCAAGCGGGTAACTGAATATTCTTCAACTCCTCGTCCAGTTTCGAAAAGATAATCTTCTTTTTACTTCCTTCGCGAATTGAGATTATATCTCCGACTTCAACTATGTATGAAGGTACTTTCACAGCGGAACCATTAACGAGGAGATGCCTATGGGCCACGAGTTGTCTGGCGGCAGCCCTTGTCGGCGCGAAACCCGCCCGCAAAATCACATTGTCAAAACGGCCTTCTAAAGCGCCAAGCAGATTCTTCGTGTTGTCGCCTTTTGTTCGTAGAGCTCTTTTAACATAGTTCGTAAACTGACCGCTAGAGACTCCATAACTGTATCTCGCTCTCTGTTTTTCCATCAATTGTTTGCCATATTCGCTCTTACCCCTTCGGCGACCGCTAATTTTAGCTTTTTTCTGGGCGCGAATGGCGTACTTCTGCGTTTGCGTCTTTCGGAATATTGGGATTCCGAGGTAACGAGCTTTTTTATATCTTGGTCCGATTTGCATGATAATTGAGTTAAAAGTATAAAGTGCGCAAGGCGCAAATAACATTAGACTCGGCGAGGTTTCTTCGGTTTCGGCCCATTGAATGGCACTGGCGTTTCATCCGTAATTGAATTCAAAATGACTCCTTTGCTGATAAAACCGCGTATAGCCGATTCACGACCTGAACCAACGCCTTTCACAACGACATTGACCTCTTTTAAACCAATATTCTGCGCCTTCAAGGCAAGAGCTTCTCCAACTTTCGCCGCGGCAAACGGAGTTCCTTTCTTTGCTCCCCTGAATCCCGCGCCACCGCTTGACCCCCACATCAAAGCGTTACCAGCTTTGTCAGTTAACATTATCTTTGTATTATTATATGTTGATTGTACATGCAAAATACCGGACTCAACGCGCTTTTTGGCGGAAACCGAAACCATCTTCGACTTGTCCGCCGATAATTCTCCAGTATTTGATGTTACGATTCTCTTTTTACCCATGTTGTTTTTTATGTTTTTTCTTCCTTTCTGCGACCTGATCCCATGGTCTTTCTGACATTTCCTCTAACTGTTCTTGAATTTGTCTTAGTCCTTTGACCTCTTGTTGGCAAATGTCTAGCATGTCTCGCGCCTCGATAAGATTTGATGTCCTTCAATCTCTTCACATTGCCGGCAACTTCCCTTTTCAAATCTCCTTCTATTTTGAAAACTTCAACCAATTTCCGAACGGCATTCTCTTGTTCAATATTCAGTTGATTTGGTTTTATTCCGATATCAACTTTTGTATTCAAAAGGATTTCGCGAGCGCGCGGGCGTCCAATGCCATATATCGCGGTTAACGCGATTTCCATTCTTTTATTTTCCGGTAGTGTTATGCCTAGTATTCTCATATTAAAAGCTTGCAACCATTAACCAATAACTAACAACCAAATTATCCCTGTCTCTGTTTATGTCTCGGATTTGCCTTACATACGATATACAAATACCCCCGGCGACGCACGACGGAACATTTGGAACATATCTTTTTTACTGATGCTTTTACTTTCATTCTTATATCTTATCTCTATTGCAGGCGCCGAACAATTCTAGCTTTGCCGCCATATGGGTCTAGTTCCAATTCAACCTTATCGCCGACTAGAACGCGAATACGGTTCATTTTCATCTTGCCCGCGAGATAAGCAAGTATTACCTCTTTTGTTTCCGTGAGTTCAACGCGAAACAAAGTATCTGGCAGGGCTTCTTGTACGATGCCGTTCGAAGTCTTTTTTGATTTGGGCGCTGTATCCATGCTTTATGCGCGTCCGTAGATATTAGCAAAGGAGTGGTTCATCTGTCAAGTTCGAAATAGATTCACTGGATAATAATCGATATTTTGTCGATATTAGTCGGGATTTTCAACCAAGGCGGAACTACTTGTCCAGACGATTTCGTGAGGTCAATTATGGGTGAATAAGCTCTTAAAATCCGTATGGTATCTGAAGGAGCCATTCCGGCAAATTTTTTCTTCAATTCATCGACTGGAACCTTGCCGATTAACGCGAAATTGCCTTTTAATTGCATCACGGCGGTAGTACCCGCATCGGGAGAAAAGTATTTTTGATTCGATAATGTAAACGTTATTTTGTCCAATCCGACAGGTTCGAATGGAAATCCGCCGAAGGAATCCACGGTTGATTGGCCCGCGAGTTTTGCCACCAATTCACTCCTTCTTATTGAAATGCCGTATATCATTCCATGGACGGTGACGATGGCTTGATTTGACGCTGAATCTGAAACTGCCGTTTCAAAAGTCGTCGAACCCTTGCCGAACATAAAATACTCAGATGATATCTTATTTTGAATCATTGCTTCCAATTCACCAGTCAGCTTTGTTTTCAAGATAGCCGTCGTGGACGCTAAAAGTACTGGGTCAATTATCTTTTTATTGCCGCTGGCGCCCCCCTTTATATTGTTCGCGAGTTCGCCATATATTTTTTCGTATTTGTCGCCACCTTTATAAGCCACTATCATAAATGTTTTGTTAGAGCCCGTATTATCAATATTATATTCAGTTCCGACTTGATCCGCCGCGACAAGTGATTTTATACTTCCTGGAATAACGGCACCCGTAGAGGAGATTTTGTAGCCGGGAATCATGATAGAGCTCGTCAATCTGTATATTTTTCCGCTTGGGCTGGAAAATCTGGTACCGGCGACTAATCTTCGCGCCGTTTCGCTATACGAATTGAAGATATTCAGAACTCCCTGCGCTTTCGCTGATAACGATGGTCCGTCGATAGCTGGCACCGTGGTACTGGAAAAACTCTCTGAGCTTATGATTTTATAAGTTAATAAACCTTCTTTCGGAATATTGGTCGCGACATAAGTCGAATCAACATTAACGGATACTTTCTTCGGTACGATAATGAAAACGGCCCGAGAAAAATACGCGGGAACGAAGTAGCCAATAACGATAAGCGCCATAATCGCTCCAATAACGATTATCGCTTTCCGTGATATTCCAAAACGACTATGAGAGGTACCGCGCGGCCTGAATTTATCTCCAAGCGCTGAAGATGCGGTAGCGGGTATTCGACGTATAACAATCCCCTTGCCATTTTCGGCATGGTTTACTTTTTTAAGCTTATCGTCTCCGCTTTGAGCGGGAATCCCTCGAATGGAGCGATATCCATTTGGCAAAATATCTTCGACGCGCCTGGGCATGGTTATATTATAGCATAAACAAGATATGAACCAATTTATAATTCGTTTAATCAATTGAATACGGCTTTTATTCTTCTAATTCCCCGCGCAACCGCTTCTTCTCTGACTATTTTGAAAGTCCATTTCCCTTCCGGTCCCGCCAATTCTTTTGTATTCGAGATATGCGGTCCGCCGCAGAACTCTTTCGAATACGCTTTTTCCAATGATTCGCCGATATAATAAATGCTTATTTCGTCGCCGTATTTTTCCCCGAAAGAATGTTTAGCGCCGGTCTTTTCCGCTTCATCTCTTGGCATAATGATTTTATTCACTGACAAAGCCGCGCTTATTTTCTCATTGACAATCTCTTCGACTTTTTTCTTTTCTTCGTCTGTCATCTTGGTACCGTGAGTAAAATCGAATCGCAATCTTTCCGGAGTAATATTCGACCCTTTTTGCACCACATTTTCGCCAAGCACATCATGAAGAGCTTGGTGCAATAAATGAGTCGCAGTGTGGTATCGCACGACCATCTCATCATTCACATCCGCCAATCCGCCTTTGAATTTCTTCTCGGCGCCGGCTCGCGAAAGTTCCTGGTGTTTCTTGAATTCATCTTCAAACTCTTTTACATCAACATTCAAACCCTTTGACTGTGCAAGTTCGATTATCATATCAATAGGTAGTCCGTATGAAGAAAAAAGCATGAAGGCACTCACTCCGGAAATATCTTTTTCCGATAACTTGTTAAATTCCTTTATACCAATACCAATCGTTTTATTGAATCTATCAATTTCTTTATTTATTTCTTCTCTTATAGAGTTTTTCTTCTTCTGAATTTCAGGATATATATTAATGTATGTTTGCGATATGTAATCAACAAGTTCAAATAAATGACTCCGGAAATCTATAATCTGCGAATATCGAACCGCACGACGCAATAATCTTCTCAAAATATACCCTCTATCAGTATTTGAAGGAATCACACCGTCTACGATTAGGAACACCGTCGAACGAATATGGTCAGCAACTATTCGTTTTTCTTTCACAAGTCCACCGGTCGAATCTTGATTAATCCTCTCCATCACCGGCTTCAATAAATCCGTGTCGTAAATGTTATCCACGCCTTGCATCACCATCGCCAACCTTTCAAGTCCCGCGCCGGTGTCCACGGATGGCTTCGACAACTTGCCAATAATCTTATTATTTTTCTTTTCGTATTGCAGAAAAACATCATTCCATATTTCAACAACTTCTCTCTTGGCATCAGCTTCAATAAATTGTTCTTTCATAAGACCCTTGCCTCCATAAGTATTGGAAACATCATAGAACATCTCCGTGTCAGGGCCACATGGACCATTTTCGCCCGCTTCCCACCAGTTGGATTTCGCGCCCATGAAATAAATGTGATTTTCAGGAATATATTTTCTCCATATTTCAAATACCCCCATGTCCTTCGAAGCATTCTCATCACCTTCGAATACTGTGACATACAAGCGACTCGGGTCAAGACCCAATCCTTCTTCCTTGGAAGTGATAAATTCATAACTCCATTCAATTGCTTCTTTCTTGAAATAATCCCCCAATGACCAATTGCCGAGCATTTCAAAGAATGTAGCGTGTGTTTTGTCCCCAACATCGTCAATATCAACCATTCGCAAACATTTCTGTGCGTTGGCTAATCGCTTGGTTTCGTGTCCATCTATCAGATACGGTTGCCCCAACAGATATGGAATGAGCGGTTGCATGCCCGCTGTATTAAACAGAGTTGGATTTGTAATGCCTTTTTCATCCGAGGTTATCAAAGACGCGGACGGGATGACCGTATGCCCGCGCTTTTTGAAGAATTTAAGAAATCTTTCGCGAATTTCGGAGGAGTGCATAAGGAAATATTAGCAATATTACGGCTGATTGACAATAATGAGCAGTTGTTATAGCTTTGTAACAGACAAGAAAGATTGAAAACTAAGGAAAAATATGCTTGACGACGCTAACTCTTTCATTGACCAGCTCCTTCAAAAGGGGACTATTACGCCTGACCAAGTCAGGAAGGCAAAACAACAATCGGCTGACCCAACCAGCGCCGGTGTTCTCGATACCATGGTATATCTGCACTTCATCACGCCTGAGCAAATGCTTCAGGCGAAAGCCGAACATTTCGGCCACGAGTACAAATCTCTCAAAGGTTTGGAAATCCCGCCTGAAGTCATTGCGCGTATGCCGGCACACATCGCTCAACGCTACAAAGTCATTCCCGTTGAACTGAAAGATGACTCTTTGGTGGTTGCTATATCCGATCCTACCGACTTGGACACCATGGATAGTCTGGCTCATCTGCTACACAGACTACCAATATTTTGTCTCGCTTCGTGGGAGGATATCAACGAGGCGCTCAAGCAGTTCTATCCGGATACCGCCAGCCAAACAATGACCAAATAACTGGTCTCCTTTCGTTCTCAATAGTGAATTCCATTTCACTCACAACAAGCCCCTCGGGCTTGTTTTTTTATGGGTTTTCCAATATGTGCCAACACCAAGAATCAATACTTTTTTAATATCTCAAAATCTTTTTTTAATCCTTCAATATTATTCGGATTATAAACCGCCACGCACGGATGATAAAGCACCACGATATCTATGTCGCCGTAAGGCGCTTTACCTTGATACGCTTTGCCATGCGCCCTACTAATGGGCTCTAGCTCTAAATCGAGGTCGAATTTTTTCATAATATATCCCATGGCATAGCGCCCAAGCGCGCAAATAACTCGTGGCTGAATAATTTCGATCTGTCTGTCAAGGAATGGTCCATAAACTTCTATTTCCCTGGGGATCGGGTCGCGATTTTCCGGCGGACGATCTTTGACTATATTGGTAACATACACCGACATTCTTGGAATACCCACATGTTCCAATAATTGATCCAAGACCTTTCCCGCCGCGCCGCAAAAAGGTTTGCCTGTTTTGGCTTCATTCCTCCCAGGCGCTTCGCCAACAAACATTATTTTCGCGTCATGACTCCCCTCGCCAATTACGGGAAAGTATTTATTCTCCGTGCGGTATTTATAAAGTGGCGACTCTTTAAGAATGAATATCTCGTCGCGAATTTGTTTCATTTGATCAGTCTTGGACATAATATCTATTCTTGGATTTCCGCGCTTCGAGTCTGAGACTCTCAGAGTCGATGACTTCCGCGGGGATGACAGGTGTCAATCATTTCGCCTGTTCAATAATAGTCTGCACTTCAGTCAAGATTTTCTCTTTTTCATTCGGCCTGACGCCAATTTCATTCAGGATTCCGGGATTACCGATAATATCAATGCATACCAAAACATTCCTACCGACTAAGTCGTGTTTCTGTTGGCGCGTCAATGAAGAAATACATGTAATTGGATGCAAACCATTCTGTTCGATAATATCATGCAGATTCCCCTTCTCCGGAAAATTCCAACCAATCAATTTCAGACCACTGCAGTTGCCATACGCGATGGCTTTGTCCGTGAATTTCGTATTCGTGAATAAATAACGCTCGGTAAGTTTGCGTTTAATCCCTCCGTATTCGAAAATCTTATCCACCAAATCGTCAAACCGCGCCTTGACATACAAGGCGACTTTCAGGTCGGATTTCAGAGTAAATTCATTGTGATATTTCGCTTCCACCATAGCTAGGTCATCACCCTTCCACGCGACAATATCAACTTCGTGTTCAACGCACGAACCCAAAAGATTCTGGTCCGTCATGGTTTCATAACCCCATATTTGAAAAATCCGCGCGACGAATTTCTCGAATGGAAAACCGTCAGGTCCGAGTTCCAGCATGGCGCGCCTGATTGAATATTTCGTCGCGGTATGATGAGAATGTTTTCTCAATAATTCGAACGCGCGGCGATAAATATCGGCAGTCGATATGCCATCTTTCATCCCCCCTTCCACATCATCGACTACTTCACCTATTACTTGAATGGGAGCGCCGGCCTTTCGGAGTGAATTAACTAACTTCTCTTCTTCAAAAAGTTGTTTCGTGCCATCAGCTTTCGTTATCGTTATCAAATGGTCCATTGATAAAGTATAACACATTTGAAAATAGCACCCCACCGCTTCTGGCGGGAACAGCTCTTCCTCGCTCGGTTTCGCCTCCTCGGAAGACTGTGTCCCGCCCAAGCGGCGGGGCTAACGAATCCCCTGCGTCAAAGACACTATTTTGTATCCCTGCGCCTTAATCTTGATAAAAACATCGTCTAGAATTTTACCCGTAATATTATCACCCAAATGCATTAGGAATATTCCACCCGGCTTTATATTTGATAGGATTTTATTTTGCACCCGTTCGGCGGTCATCCCTGTTGCTTCTTCCCAATCGGAAGCGTCAATGGTCCAATAAACAGACCTGTATCCCGCTTTGGCGGCGACATCTAGGACCCGAGTATCTCTATCACCATACGGCGCGCGGAAATAAGGTTTGGTTGAAACACCAGAAATCTTTTGAAATTCACTATCCATCATTTCGAATTCCCGCGCTATTCGGCCTTCAGGCAATTGTGTCAAATACGGATGGTCGTATGTATGATTGAATATTTCATGTTTATCCGAAACCATTTTTTTCACTATTTCCTGATTATTTTCAATAAACTTACCTGTCAAGAAAAAAGTGCCCTTCACATTATGTTTTTTCAATATATCAAGAACGGCAATTGCCGATTGTGAGCCACCGCCCCCATCGAATGTGAATATCACTTGCTTTTTAGTTGTATCACCATGAACTATTTCCGCGGGAGTTTCCTTGAATGTGACTATTTTCGACTCATTTGTAATATTATCCCGCGGAATACTCGAGTAAATATAAATAGTGGAAATAATCACGAGAACGAGAAGCGCGACATATTGAGGGAGTCTCATTCCGTTTTTATTCATGCGTCTATTCTACAATAATTCCGCCACCGACGCATTCTTCCCCATTATAGATAACTAGAGATTGTCCGGGTGTGAGTGCGTCCTGCGGTTTTTTGAATTCAACTATTGTTTCAAACATGTTAACAGAATGAATTTTGATATTCTGTAAAGGTTGGCGATATCGACTTCTGGCATGTAATGTATTAACTAACGATGAACTGTCATTCGCCCCGCCACTTCTGGCGGCAGGAGCTCTCCCTCGCTCGTCGCTTCGCTCCTCCTCGAGAGACTCCTGCCGCCCAAGCGGCGGGGCAATCGAATTATCAATAGGTGCAGTCCCCGCAATCCAATTGATATTAGATATTCTAATTGTTTTTTGTGAACTCGAATAATCTTTTCCTACTATTCTGTTCGAAACCGTAATCGTGTTCTGCTCCATGTCCTTGTCAATAACATAATATCTGTCGTCATCCGGTGTCTTTTTTGTGATTGTGAATCCATGCCTTTCACCGATCGTGAAGAATAGCGCGCCTTGATGCTTGCCGATAATTTCACCCTCTTCATTCAAAACATTACCCGGTTCCGCTTTCAAATAATGTGCCAAGAAATCTTTCACATCCACCTTACCGATAAAACACAATCCCTGACTATCTTTTTTATCCGCGTTCGGTAGCTTAAATTTGTGAGCCAATTTACGCACTTCCGTTTTTTCCAAATGACCGACCGGAAAAAGTGTATGGGCAAGGTTGTCTTGATTGAGTGTCCAAAGAAAATACGATTGGTCCTTATTTTTATCCCTTCCCGCAAATAATTGATATATAACATTGACAGACGCTGACGCGTGCCGAAGCGAACCTTTCTCGCCGAGCTTGCGAGGCGAAAAGGCTTCGCGCAGGTACAAGTCAGCGTCGTCAATGTTCCGGTATTTAATTCGCGCGTAATGTCCTGTGGCAATATAATCCGCCCCCTGACTTTTCGTCCATCGCCAAAAAGCGCCGAATTTCACCTCACGGTTACACATAACATCTGGATTCGGAGTTCTGCCAGCCTTATATTCCGCGAGCATATAATCAATCACTCCTTCCTTGTATTCTTTCTCCAAATCAAGGGTAATAAAAGGTATTCCGAGATGCGCCGCCACTCTCATCGCTTCTCTTCTTTCCTCTTTCCAATTACATTCGAGCCAATCGGGTTGCCAGACTTTTATAAAAACTCCTGTAACATCATAACCGGCTTTCTGCAATAAAGCCGCCGAAACAGCGCTATCCACGCCGCC
>ERZ1292632.875-Hain-H43-01um-R2-875-length-32362-cov-6_pt3 | contig 19890 bp, 22 predicted proteins | sample MGYA00564407_ERZ1292632 | MGnify/ENA primary metagenome ERZ1292632 (study PRJEB36523, sample SAMEA6512637) | groundwater metagenome | collected 2019-01-08 | study: AquaDiva: Metagenomics assemblies of 32 groundwater samples | reverse complement strand
AGGGAGTCGGGTGAGGCGGTTATAGCGACCCTTTTGAACGGCTACGACACTGCGCGCCCATTTGGCAGACGCGTAAAGCGCGCGGACCTGGTCATACTCTCGTCGACTATCGCTAAGGACGTCGCAGAGGCCGTGGAGCGCACCTTGAGACGCACCTACCACACGCATGGTCTCCACCTGACGGCGTTTGCGCCCGTTGCCTATGAGGTGCTACGCGACATGTACCCGCACCAAAAAGATTTCCTCATGCTCGATGTGGCGGGTACTGCAACGGATGTGGCGGTAGTTAAAGGAGGACTTCTGGTAGATGTCCGTACGGTCGACCTCGGCGTACATGATCTACTCCGTGCTGCCCGAACTTCGGGAGTAACCGGCACCGGACTCGTCGGACTCGGCGAGGGCGCCGGTGGCATCATCGATCCTGCGCGCAACACCCGGTTCATGTCACGTATCTCAGAAGTACAGGAGTCATGGCTCAATAACTTGAAGGGAACCCTTATGGAGTTTTCTACACGCCATCCGCTTCCGCGCACCATGTTCCTCCTTGCGGACGGCGACTCTAGGGATTTCCTTCGTCGCCTCCTTGATAACGACATTCTACGCGCACTTTGGCTCTCCGAAGAACCCCTCGCTATCGTGCCAGTCCTCGCTTCACAATTTTCCCAGGCAATTTCGACGAAAGGGAATGCGGAGGGCGATGCCTATATGGCCATGCTTGCGCTCTACTATGCCAGGCGCATTGCGCATCTTTCCACCCCTGATCTATCCACAGAATCTACGTAATTCTTTGCCCGAGCCCGTCTGGCTCGGTATACTGAACGCTATTAGTCCTAGGGTTCGGTAGAGGCTTTCCAACATCAGCACTATGCAAAAGAACTTGAACGACATCATTCCGCCGTCGCGCCGTCGCGCGATGATGGGAGATGAAATGGGGAATGCGCCTATGCGCACGCTTTCTCCTGAGACCACGCCTTCCTCGCTACCACCCCCACCTTCTACCAATTTGCCACCGCGCCCACCTATGGAGCCGCGTGCTCCTAAGCCAATCGGTACTGGTCGCCGGTTCCCTGTTGGTACCGCAATCATTGCGCTTGTCGTCGTGCTCGGTTCGGTCGGTGCACTCTTTGCATTCTCAGGAGCAAAGGTCGCCATTACCCCAACCGAAAGCCCTGTTCAAGTAGAAGGTACCTTTACCTCAACTGCAGGCGAGGGTGAACTCCCGTTTGAAATCATCACGGTTGAAAAAACCGCAACCAACTCGATTGCTGCTGAAAGCACCCAAAACGTAACCCAGGCTGCTCAGGGAGTGATTGTGATCAGCAACTCCCAGGACGCTTCGCAGGCACTCATCAAGAACACGCGTTTTGAGACCCCTGAGGGCCTCGTATTCCGTATTAAGGACTCCATAAACGTGCCCAAGGCGGCAAACGGCCAGCCAGGCCAGCTTTCGGTCACGGTGTATGCCGACGAAGCAGGAGAAAAGTACAACGTAGGCGCTACCACCTTCACTCTTCCGGGCCTTAAGGGCTCAGACACGTACACCAAAGTCACGGCACGCTCGAGCGACGCCATGAAGGGTGGGTACGCAGGTGCACGCCCAACGGTATCGCAGGCCACCAAGGACGCAGAGATGGCAAAGCTCGAGACGACCCTTGATGGGGAACTAAAGACTGAGCTCGCAACTAAGGTGAAGGAGGGCTATGTGCTTATCCCAGGTGCTACTGCGTCCACATTCGAACCACAGCCTGACACTGCAGGCGCGGGCAACACAGTCGCCCTTGCTGAGCGTGGGGTAGTGCGCGGCGTGATCTTCCCCGAGGAGGCGCTCGCACGCACGATTGCGTACCAGTCTATTGGCACGTACTCAGGTCAGCCGCTCACGTTCAAATCACTCGACGGTCTGAAGCTTGCACCGTCAGAAGGACTCATTCCAAACGTCGGTGACACCAGCTTCTCCTTCACGCTCACGGGTACTGCGGTCCTGGTCTGGAAGGTAGACACGGCTAAGGTAGGAGCTGCGGTGGCGGGAAAGAGCCGTAGTTCGGCCGAAAGCGTACTACAGGGCTTTCCTGAGGTAGAGAAGGCCCTCCTGGTCTTGAAACCCTTCTGGCAGAGCACGTTCCCCGCTAATCCAGCCAAGATTACGGTCACCGTCGAGGGCACTGAACCCAAAAGTGACAAGAAATAGTCAGTGTCTGGACACGATCCTCGAACGACCCTATAAGGGCCTAGTTGACGGCTTTTCAGGTAATTGCTAATCTAGTAAAGCTCCACATGGCAGAAAGAGAAGAGGATCCCATTACCGGCACCGTTGAAGAGGTGCTTCCTAACTCGTTGTTTCGAGTGAGGATGCCGTCCGGTGAACTTCTCCTCGCTTATCTCGCCGGAAAGATGCGCTTGCACCGTATACGCGTACTCGTTGGCGACAAGGTAGAACTTGTCACTGATCCGTATGGCGGTCGTGCACGTATTGTGAGGCGTTTATCGTAAACCCATGAAAGTACGCGCATCTATCAAAGTCCAGCAGCCTGGAGATATCATTGTCCGTCGTCGCGGACGCCTTTACCGTATCAACAAGCGCAATCCACGCCGCAAAGCACGTCAAGGTTAGTTTCATACTTATTTAATTCTTAGTTAGTAATCCTTACCTATGCGTATCGCCGGTGTAACCCTTCCCGATGACAAGCAGCTCGTATACGCGCTGCCGCTTATCTATGGCATCGGTCCAGCACGCGCCAAGGACATTTTGACCGAGGCTGGCATCAAGTTCACCCAGAAGGGTAAGGACCTCACACCTGACGAGGAACAGAAGGTACGTAGCCTCGCTGAAGCATTCACCATCGAGGGTGAACTTCGCCGTCAGATTGGTACGGATATCAAGCGTTTGAAGGACATTCGTTCTGCACGTGGTATTCGTCATGAGCGCCGTCTCCCGGTTCGCAACCAGCGCACCAAGACCAACTCACGTACCGTCCGCGGCAACATGCGTAAGACTATGGGTTCTGGTCGCCGTACGCTCGAAAAGACGTAATCCGCACGCATATACTAATTTCCTATGGGTAAGAAACGAATCATCAAGAAGTCGGGCAAGGGCATGGATCAAGGCCGCAAAGAGCGCGCGCTTTCGAAGATTGCCAAGAAGCGCATCGAGCGTGGCGTGCTTCACGTGGAGGCTACCTTCAACAACACCAAGGCTGTTCTCACTGACGAGAAGGGCAACGCGGTCATGTCATCGTCTGCAGGTGCACTCGGATTCTCCGGTGCTCGTAAATCGACTCCCTACGCAGCCGCTAAAGTGGGTGAACTTCTCGGCGAGAAGGCAGCAGCAATCGGCCTCAAGGAGGCATCGGTGATTATTCGTGGCATTGGCGCCGGTCGCGAAAGCGCACTGCGCGCATTTGCCGGCAAGGGTATCGCTATCCGCGCTATCAAGGATGCAACCCCGGTGCCGCACAACGGCCCACGCCCTAAGAAGCCACGTCGCGTATAAACCAGTATGAAAATAGGACCTAAGTACAAGATCGCCAAGCGCCTCGGAGCATCCGTGTTCCCTAAGACGCAGACCCAGAAATTCGCTCTCGCGGAGGAGCGTGCAGCTATGAACAAGAAAGGTAAGGGTCGTCGCGGCAACCAGACTGAATTCGGCAAGCAGCTCCTCGAGAAGCAGAAGGTTCGTATGACCTACGGCCTCTCGGAGAAGCAGTTCGCAAACTATGTCGAGACCGCGGTGCACACGCACGGTGCGGTCCCTAAGGACTTGCTCCACCGCCAGCTTGAGCTGCGCCTCGACAACATCATCTACCGCCTCGGTCTCGCACCGAGTCGCCGCGCCGCACGTCAGATGGTTTCGCACGGTCACATCACCGTAAACGGAGTAAAGACCACGATCCCGTCTCGCGCTATGCGCATCGGGGACCGTATTGCGGTACGCGATGGTTCAAAGAACGCCGTGTTGTTTGAGAACTTTGCCGAGAAGTTTATGGAGCGTCCTACGCTTGCGTCGTGGCTCACCTGGAACCCGAAGGCAATGGAGGGCGGCATCCAGGAGCTTCCGACCGAGGCATCTGCAGAAACTGCAGGTGACTTGGTGGCCGTGCTCTCGTTCTACAGTCGCTAGTTCGCTTATTTAATAGTTCAGGTAATCACGAATGAGTTATGGAATACCACGTCACACTTCCGTCTAAGCCCCGCGTTGTCTCTGAAGAAGGTCTTCAGGGCATCTACGAGATTGATTCGCTTTATCCAGGGTACGGACATACCCTCGGCAACTCGCTTCGCCGTATTATTCTTTCTTCGCTTCCCGGCGCAGCTCTTACGTCCGTAAAGATTGAGGGCGTCTCACACGAGTTCGCTACTATCGAAGGCGTTCGCGAGACCGTTATGGAGATTCTCCTTAACCTTAAGCGCGTGCACTTTACCCTTCAGGGCGACGAGCCTCAGACCATTTCACTTTCGGTGAAGGGTCCTAAGCAGGTTTCTGCAGCAGACTTCAATCTTCCAACCCAGGTAGGTATTGCAAACCCTGATCAGCACATTGCTGACATCGCCGGCAAGATCAGTTTTGATCTTGAGGCAACCATCGAGCGCGGTCTTGGATACGTGCCACGCGAGGTGCTCACCAAGGAAAAGGTAGACATTGGCACCATCGCCCTTGATGCAACCTTTACCCCGATTCGCCGCGTGAATTACGAAGTAGAGGACATGCGCGTCGGTGACCGCACCAACTACAACCGTCTCCGTATTCTCATCGAGACCAACGGTACGGTGAGTCCGCGCGAAGCGCTTGAGAGCTCCATCGAGGTCATGATTCACCAGCTTAAGTCGGTGGTCGGATTCCAGGAGGAAGCAGAGCCTACGCACCACGCTGAGGCAGGCAAGGCGATAGCTGCTGACAAGCCAGCCGGCAAGGATCCAGCCAAGGTAAAGCTCGATGAGCTCGGCCTCCAGGCACGCGTCGTTACCTCGCTCGAAGAGGGTGGCGTGAAGTCAGTAGCTGGTCTTCTCCGCAAGACGCGTTCAGCGCTCAAGGAGATGGACGGTATTGGCGACAAGGCCGTTGACGAGATCGTTGACGCACTCGACACCCTCGGACTCGAGCTCAAGGGCGAGTAATTAGACGTGATTTAAGAAAAGTGGTAGAACAACAGGTATGCGACATCAACACAAAGGCCGATCATTTGGACGCCCGCACGATCAACGGGTAGCGTTGATGCGTTCCCTCATGCGCTCACTCATCATTCATGAGCGTATTTCTACCACCGAGGCTAAGGCCAAGGAGCTTCGTCCTATCATCGAGAAGCTCGTCTCGCATGCTCGTGTGGACTCCGTCGCAAACCGCCGCCTCGTGTCAGCCCGCCTCGACGACGAGGAAGCTACCGCAAAGCTGTTCACCGCGATTGCCCCTCGCTACACGGAGCGTCCTGGTGGCTACACCCGCATCGTGAAGCGCGCCGCAAACGCAACCGACGGCAAGAAAACTGCCTACATCGCATTCGTATAAGACTTATGACTACCACCACAAAAACTCAGAACGGAGATCGCGCGCTTTACACCATTGACGCCTCAGGTCAGGCGCTTGGTCGCGTGGCTTCCGAAGCCGCAGCAATCTTGCTCGGCAAGAAGTCAGTTAACTTCGTAAAGAACGAAGTGCTTCCGGTAGAAGTCGTTATCTTGAATGCAGGCAAGCTCGCGATGACCGAGAAGCGCATCAAGGGCAAGGAGTACACCCACTACACTGGCTACCCAGGCGGTCTACGCACCACCTCGATGCAGATGATGATCGAGAAGAAGGGCACGTCCGAAGTGCTCCGCAAGGCAGTCGATGGCATGATTCCTCGCAACAAGCTCCGCAAGGAACGCATGAAGCGCATTACCATCACCGATTAATTCTTATGGCAGATTCAACTCAGTACACGCTCGCCGTCGGTCGCAGGAAGACTGCGTCTGCACGTGTGAAGCTCACTCCCGCTCCAAAGACCACTCTTACGGTGAACGGTAAGCCTTCACTTCTGTACTTCAAGACCAAGGAGCGCGATGCGGTTCCTATGGACGTCTTCAAGACGCTCGAAGAGACCAAGAACAACTATGCGATCGAAGCTCGTGTACAGGGAGGTGGTATTGCTGCTCAGGCAACGGCCGTCCGTCACGCCATTGCCCGCGCCGTCATCAAGGCAGAGGAGGGCACGCGCCCAGCTCTAAAGGCCGCAGGACTCCTTACGCGCGATCAGCGTTCCAAGGAGCGCAAGAAGCCAGGTCTTCTCAAAGCTCGCAAGGCTCCACAATGGAGTAAGCGTTAGTTTCCGAAATAGAACAAAGTCTCGCAGAAATGCGAGACTTTGTTCGTTAGTGATACCTTCATAATTAGCTCGTATACTAAGAGGACCTACCGCATGAAAACTAATCAGGAGCTCTGGAATATAGGCATGGAGGCCATACGTGCACTCGAGGTTGATCGCGGCATACTCGCGTCGAGTAAGGAGGAAATATACGGCTGCGTGTTCGGACGCGATTCACTCCTGACGAGTCTTCTGCTTCTGCGCACCTACGAATACACGAAGGATGCGTACCTACTCGCACTCGTACGTAAAATTCTGATTGGGGTGGCGAAACTACAAGGACGCGAAGTAAATCTCGAAAGCGGCGAGGAGCCGGGAAAAATCATTCACGAATTTCGTCCCGATAATCACGAACACCTCACCAATCATCCGGAACACCCGTGGTTTCTTTATCCGGACGGTATTATGCGCAACTACGACACCGTCGACGCGACACCTCTATTTCTCCTCACCCTACTGCGTTACTACGACCAGTCGCATGACGAAGTCATCCTCGAACTTCTGGGTGCAAACCTGCGCGACGCGCTTGGATGGATTTTGAACTATGGTCTGCGCTCTCGGGATGGATTCATTAGCTACAGCTTCAAACCCGAACGCACCAAGGGTGGTCTGCGCGTGCAGAGCTGGATGGATAGTACGGAATCCGTGTTCTTTGAGGAGACTATGGATCAGCCGGAGTATTCTATTGCACCCGTTGAGGTACAGGCGTATGCCTATGCGGCGCTTGCGGCGTGGAGCACGTACTTCCGCTCACTCGATGCGGCGTTTGCTGACCGCCTCGCAGTCGCCGCTAAAACTCTGAAAGGGACTTTTAATACGCAATTCATTCAAGACAACGGTTCAGGCGTCTACCTTGCATACGCACTCGACGGAGCAGGGAAGCCGCTCCTCTCTAAACGCTCCTCGATGGGTCATGTGCTCTTCGCGGACACCCCAAAAGGCTTTGGGCGCGACAGTATTTTGAAGGAGCAGTACGCAAGGGAAATTGCTGACCAGCTTATGTCGCCCGAACTATTTGTTCCGGAAGCAGGTATTCGCACGCTGGCAACGACGTCGCGCAATTACTTGCCCAACAGCTACCACAATGGATCTATCTGGCCGCACGATACCGCCATCATCGCAGACGGTCTGGACGAGTACGGCTTCCGGGAGGAAGCGGCGAGTGTGCGTCGTGCGCTCTTGAACGCGTACCGCCACTTCGAAACCCCGCTTGAGCTCTTCGTTTACGACAACGAAGGGTTCAAAGAATACCGCGGACCAGGAGGCCAGGGTGCCTGCCGTCAGCAGGCCTGGAGTGCCGCCGCGCTCCTGGCGACCCTCGCACGCGAAGGACTTTGACGCCTTGAACGTGTTCAGGCATAGTTTCTGTATATGGAGAGAGAAGATGATCTAACAATTGAACGCGACGGACAGGAAGAAGATGGTATGAGTGAGAGCGATATCGCCGACCAAGAAGCACGCGCTGACAATCGTCTCGGAAAACTAAAGCGCGAGCTTGAAACCACCAAGCGTGAGCGTCAGGAATATATGGACGGGTGGCAACGCTCCAAGGCCGACTACGTAAACGCACTGAAACGTTTCGAGAGTGAGCGCGATGCAGCCAAAGAGGCGGGGCTCGTTAAGGCAATCGGTGCGCTTGTGCCAGCCTACGACGCACTCGAGCGTGCAAAGGAGCATGGGGATGTGCCTCCAGGATTCGAGGGCATCATCAAGCAAATCGAAGGGGCCTTTGAAAAACTAGGGGTCACACAGATTGGCCAAGTTGGTGAAGCGTTTGACCCCTCGCGCCACGAAGCACTCGGCACAGACACTACTGATGACTCTTCAAAGGATGATCAGGTGACCGCCGTGCTTGAAAAAGGCTACCAGGTGGGCGAGAGTGTGCTCCGTCCTGCGCGTGTGCGCGTCGCTCACTACGAGGCTTGAAGGCCCGTGCGGACAGGCGTAGAATACGAACACGTGGGCGAAGGGATAACAAATTTAGGATACGCATTTACTAGGGTTCGCTAGACCTTATTTCACTATGGCAAAAATTCTCGGTATTGATTTGGGCACCACAAACTCAGCAATGGCCATCATGGAAGGTGGTGAGCCGCGCGTGCTTGAGAACGCAGAGGGAGGACGCACAACGCCTTCGGTTGTTGCTATCGCAAAAAACGGCGAACGCCTCGTGGGCACCCTCGCAAAGCGCCAGGCCGTCACCAACCCAAAAAACACGATCTACGGCATCAAGCGCTTCATGGGTCACCGCGCTTCTGACGACGTGGTGGTAAAGGATAAAGATATCGTTCCCTACGAAATCAAAGCTGCGTCAGACGGCGGAGTTGTCGTGCATCTCGGTGAGAAGGACTATCGTCCTGAGGAAGTGTCTGCAATGATTCTTTCGAAACTGAAGGCAGACGCGGAAGCAAAACTCGGCGAGAAGATCACCGAAGCAGTCATCACCGTACCCGCGTACTTTGACGATGCACAGCGCGCAGCTACGAAAGCGGCTGGACAGGTCGCGGGACTCGATGTGAAGCGCATCATCAACGAGCCAACCGCAGCCGCGCTCGCGTATGGATTTAATAAGAAGAAGGATGAAAAGATCGTGGTCTATGACTTCGGCGGTGGTACGTTCGATGTGTCCGTACTTGAAGTAGGTGACGACGTTATCGAAGTGAAGTCGACTGATGGCGACAGTCACATGGGTGGTCGCGATATCGACCAGAAAATCGTGCGCTTCCTCGCCGATGAATTCAAAAAGCAGTCCGGCATCGATGTTACCAAAGACCCGCTCGCACTCCAGCGCCTCGACGAGGGTGCAGAGAAAGCCAAGCACGAACTCTCGACCGCAAACGAGACCGAGGTAAACATTCCATTCATTACCGTTGACTCGAGCGGCAACCCACAGCACTTGCTCGTAAAGCTTTCGCGGGCAACGCTTGAATCGCTTGCTGAGGAGTACGTCACCCGTTCGCTCGACATCACCAAGCGCGCGCTTGAAGCCTCTGGTATGAAGGCGGCAGAAATTAGCGAGGTCATTCTTGTCGGCGGCCAGACGCGCATGCCAAAGATTCAGGAAGAGGTTGAGAAACTCTTCGGAAAGAAGCCGCATCGCGACGTGAACCCAGACGAAGTGGTAGCTATCGGTGCTGCCATTCAGGCCGGTATTCTCCAGGGCGACGTGAAGGACATTCTTCTTGTGGATGTTATTCCGCTCTCGCTCTCCATTGAAACCATGGGAGGTGTTGCAACCAAGATCATCGAACGCAATACGGCGATCCCAACCTCACGTAGTCAGACGTTCTCCACCGCAAGCGACAACCAGCCAAACGTTGAAATCAACGTAACGCAGGGAGAGCGCGCAATGTCGAACGACAACAAGTCGCTCGGTCGCTTCATGCTCGAGGGTATTCCTCCAGCTCCCCGCGGCATGCCGCAGGTGGAAGTGACCTTTGATGTGGACTCGAACGGTATCCTCACCGTGAAAGCGAAGGAAAAGACCACGGGCAAAGAACAATCCATTCGTATCGAGGGTTCAACCGGTCTCTCGACGGAAGACATTGAAAAGATGAAGGCCGACGCTGAGGCTCATGCAGTAGATGACCAGAAGCGCAAAGACGCGGTAGAATCCAAGAACATCGCTGAGCAAATGATCTACACTGCGGAGAAGGCTGTAAAAGATAACGGCGACAAAGTGGATGCAGCAGTCGTGACCGAGGTTAACGAAAAAATTGCAGCACTTAAAACAGCGCGCGAAGGGGAAGACGTCGAGGCGATCAAGGCGGCAACAGAAGCGCTCTCGACCTCACTCTCAAAAATTGGCGAGGCCATGATGAAAAATCAGCCAGAAGCAGGTGCACCTGCCACTGGAGCTGACACACCAAGTGAGCCAGGAGCCACCGACGCGGAGTTCACCGAAAAGCCACCGGAAGCTTAATAGCACTCAAGGTCCCGCACTGACGGGTCCTTGGCCTATATTGACACATAAGCAAATATGAGGTATTCCATATCCAGAGTTCACTGTAGGAGCACCTATGAAAACCGTGTATGCGTGTCTGGTGAGCGCACTTCTGCTTGCCGGGTGCAACCAAGCTGCAGTGGCCGAAAGCAGGCCACACTCTGCCTCCGAAAGTCTTCGCATTAAGATGGCGCCGGTCGTCGACCACAAGGTCGCATCGTCCGGATCCCGGCTCGATGTGCAGTCGACCGTGGCAGAGCCGATGGTGATGCCGACGCTCGCGCCCGTTGCGGATGCGACAGTTCCCGAGACCGATGTGCTCGATTCCATCGAGTCGCATTTGTCGGATCCCTCAATGGGAGTACTCACTCCGGAAGCTGCAGACAACGAACCGGTCTACTGACCCTTCAACCAAGAGGAATTAGTCATGGAGAACGACACGTCGCTCACCTCCGATGAGCGTGAGTACCGAAAGGCGCCTGAGTGGGTCATCTGGGTGATCCTGGCCGTCTTCTTCGCAGGGATCGCGTATTTTGTGCTTCCGTGGTGGGTGCAGGGAAATTCTTTTGCCCATCTGTGGAGCGCGGACGAATTGCCGGCAGTAGACGCAGCTCCTCTGCAATCAGCAGAAGACAGCGTCGCACCCGTCAGCTGAACACCTCCCGATCTTCGCCCAATCAATCGGCGGCACATTCCTGTGCCGCCGATTTTTTTGCATCTTCTTCAGTGCCCGCATCCACACTTTCTCACGATCGTGAGAAAGTGTGGATTTTTATAAATATAATTCAATACTTCCCTAAACACTGATCGGCGAATCTCAGCACCGTCCCCAACTTTGCTCGATCGAGCAAAGTTGGGGACATGGAAAACTAAGAAAAAATGAAGAGTTGAAGAAAATTTGCACGACGAAAAGGTAATTTTGCGGGAGAAAATGAGAAGGTGTAGTATCACTGTATGTCCAAGAACTATTACGAAGTGCTGGGAGTCGACAAGAAGGCGACCTCGGACGATATCAAGAAGGCGTTCCGTAAACTCGCGCAGAAGCACCATCCCGACAAAGGTGGTGACGAGAGTAAGTTCAAGGAAATCACTGAGGCCTACTCCATCCTGAGCGACGACAAACGCCGTCGCGAATACGATTCCTATGGTCAAACATTCCCGGGCGGCAATCAAAATGCCGGAGCCGGTGGCTTCGACTTTTCCGGATTTCAGAATGGCAACATAGAGTTCGATCTCTCTGATTTGTTTGAAGGATTCGGAGACATTTTTGGTGCCGGAAACGCACGGGGCGGTGGCCGCAATAAGCGCGGCCGCGATATTTCCATAGACATAGAAGTGACATTCAAGGAATCTATTCAGGGCGTGACGCGCAAGGTACTCATTACAAAAGTCGGCACCTGTGACATTTGTAGCGGTTCGGGCGCAAAGCCAGGTACTGAAATGAAAACCTGTGAGACCTGTAATGGCGCAGGACGCATTCATGAGACGCGCAATTCGCCCTTTGGTACGTTTGCGAGCGTGCGCAATTGTCCTACCTGTGAGGGAAGCGGCAAGATTCCAAAAGAAAAGTGTGCGACGTGTCAGGGTCGTGGCGTGAAGAAGCAGGAAGAGGAAATTAAGGTCGTTATTCCAGCCGGACTTGATAGTGGCGAGATGATTCGCATGCCAGGACTTGGTGAAGCAGTGAAGGGTGGCACGTCGGGGGACCTGTATGTAAAGGTCCATGTGAAGCCGCACCCAGTTTTCGCCAAGCACGGACTGAACCTCGTCATGGACATGCCACTCAAGCTTACTGACGCGCTTCTGGGTACCCAGGTGACGGTCGAGACCGTGGACGGTAAGAAACTCGAGGTCAAAGTGCCTCCTATGGATAAGACTGAGGAGACACTGCGTCTCAAGGGCCGTGGCGTACACATCGAGAGCGCACAGGGCGATCTGCTTATCCGTCTTTCAGTCTCCATGCCAAAGAAGCTCTCTACCAAGACCAAGAAGGCAATCGAAGACCTGAAATCAGAAGGACTCTAGTCACAGTTGCATTCGGTAGCAGGAAAGAGCATCAGGTATACTTGGGCGTATGGATATTAATTCCGTTGCTGACCAAGTTTCGGGCTTTGCTACCACGGGCGCAGTAAGTGCATGGCTTCTCGCGGGGAATTTCATGATTCTCGTTGGCCTTACGGTCGCGATGATTCTTTTCTCCTACAAAGCAGGGCGCGGCGGCATTATTTCGCTCATCGTGGCGCTCTATGCAGGCTACGCGATTTATATGGTATTCCCGTACACGGATGCCATCATCAAGGCCGGTGGTACACCACTCATAAAGGCAGTCATTAGTGGTGTTATTTTCATTATTGCCACGTTCATTCCTTTTCATTTTATTCAGAGACTTACTGGTGGAGGATTCGGCGTTCTGTCAGTCGTGCCGCGCTTTGTGCTTTCATTTCTTGCTGCCGCATTTGTGCTCGCACTCGCATATCACGTCTTTGATATCAGCGATATCTATAAATTCCCCGCACCACTCAATCAGCTGTTTGCTCCAGACGGCTATTTCTTCTGGTGGTTCATTGCGCCGATGATCGGACTCATCGTGTTGGTGCACTAAATAGATTTTTTCGGTTTTGTAAAGGCTTCGTGCTATACTGCCTGAATGCCAACTGAGGAGCGTGCAAAGAAAATAAAAGTTAAAGCGGTCATCGCACGGTATTACCGGGCGCTTTTGGTGTACCCCTGGCTTCTTATATTCGCAATTGTCGGCGCAGCAGGACTCGAAGCGTCCAACGTTATTGCGCCGCTGTACATGCGTCAATTCATCAACCTCCTTGCGGGTAGTGAGCCCTCGCAGGCGCTCATGGTGACGCTATTCTCGACCCTCGGCATCTTCGCGCTGGTGAATTTCATTAGCTGGATCTTTCAGCGGGTGAGGATGAGCGCCATCAGTCTTCTGGAGTCGAGAGTGATGCGCGATCTCTCAAATCAGGCGTTTGCGTACATGCTTGGGCATTCGCACGACTTCTTCATCTCGAATTTTGCAGGAACCCTGACCCGTCGCGTGAATCGCTACGCGCGCGCCTTTGAGCAGGTATTTGATAGCTTTATTCTTACTTTTTTCCCGACCGCGCTTTTTGCGATCGGGACCATCATCGTGCTCTCGCTCCAGAGCGCACTTCTCGGTGTCGGACTCTTGGTATGGACCGCCGGATTCTTTGTACTCCAGGTATTCATGACGCGTTGGCGCCAGGTTTACAAAGTCATCCGTAGTGCTGAAGACAGCAAGGTGACCGGTATTCTCTCCGACACTATTGGCAATCAGCTCACCATCACGCTCTTTGCCTCAAAGGGTCAGGAACAGCGTTTCTTCGGGGACGCTATTGAGCGCTGGATGCAGGCAAACCTGAAGTCCTGGAATGCCGATAATCTTATTTATTCCATTCAGGGCATCTTTGCGATCGTGAGCGAGGTCGGACTTCTCGCCGCCGGCGTCTACCTTTGGAGTAAGGGTGCACTTACCGTCGGAGACTTCGTGCTCATCCAGGTGTATGTACTTGGTCTCATGAACCGCATCTGGGATATCGGCCACACCATGCGTAGGCTTAGTGATTCCATGTCCGACGCGTCGGAAATGGTGCACATCTTCGAGACTCCGCATGAAATTATCGATGCTAGAGCGGCGAAGCCGCTCGTAGTGACGGCCGGATCCATCGATTTCAAGGATGTCTCGTTCGGATTTAATGAAAGTCGCTCTATTTTGAGTAATCTTGATCTATCAATTGCTCCTGGTGAAAAAGTCGCGCTCGTGGGCCCGTCCGGAGCAGGGAAGTCGACCATTACCAAGCTTCTATTGCGTCTGTATGACGCCACCGCGGGTACTATCCGCGTGGACGGCCAGGACATAAGCCTGGTGACCCAGGAGAGTCTCCGTTCAAATATCTCATTCGTGCCGCAAGAGCCGGTTCTCTTTCACCGCACGCTCCGCGAAAACATTTCCTACGGCAAACCTGACGCCTCTCTTGAAGAGGTTATTGAAGCAGCAAAGAAGGCGCACTGTCACGAGTTCATCAACGCACTCCCGGATAAATATGAGACCTATGTGGGCGAGCGTGGCGTGAAGTTGTCGGGTGGCGAGCGCCAGCGCGTCGCTATTGCCCGCGCAATTCTAAAGAACGCACCCGTTCTGGTGCTTGATGAAGCAACGTCGAGTCTCGACTCAGAGTCCGAGGCGCTTATTCAGGACGCACTCCTGGTCCTTATGCAGGGAAAGACAGTCATCGTCATTGCGCACCGTCTCTCCACCATCATGCACATGGACCGCATTGTCGTCATTGAGAACGGACAAATAGCCGCTGAGGGCACCCATGACGGGCTTTTGAGCGAGGAGAATAGTCTCTATGCTAAGCTCTGGAATATCCAGGCCGGCGGCTTCATGAGTGACGACTAACTAGAGAGGCTCGCTTGCGGCGACTGCGACGACCATAATCAGGAAAAACAGGCCGAATCCGGTGAAGATAGCGGCGGGGTAAGGGTGTGCCAAATGGCCAAGAAACCACATAAAAAAGCCCCCGACTGAGAGGGTGAGCCCAACAACCATAAACGCACTTTTCATCGGGGCATTCTAGCCTAACTTGACTTAAAAAGCTCTTTTACATGCTATTGTTCCCAGATACGTATGATTGGCTGGGTTAAGCGGCATCACAAAAAGATTCGAGATATTGGTGTTGGTCTCGCAATCTTCGAGGGGTTTAATTTTGTATACGATTGGCTTTTTTACCCATTCGCTCTCTGGTACTGGGGTCTGGCTATTGGTGCAGCTGTAGTGACTGTCGGTTCTTTGGTCATAAACGTGATTGTCTTTGCTGTCTATGAATACATGGCTGTTGATTGGCTGGGCGCACACGCACTACGTCAATTAGAGGAGAAAGAAAATAAGAATAGCCTTGAAAAACTTGCTACATGGATAGGGAAAAAGAAAACAACTTTGTGGGAGAAGATCGCTAGTCCTATTGTGTTTGTGCTACTCACCCTTCCAATTGACCCAGTAATCGTAGCGATCCACCATAAAAGAAAGCACTTCGACGGGCTTGTTTGGCGAGATTGGGGTCTGCTTTTGGCAGCAACTTTAGCCGCAAATGCTTGGTGGCTTATTAAAGTAGGCACCGTTATTGAGATTGTGAAATTTGTATGGAATTGGTTAGTGTAGCTACAACATGACACCAAATGGTTTGAGACCTTGGGAGGTAGACATAGATGCGCTTCTGGCGGATAGGGTAGCTTTTGATGATTTCATATACACCCCACTACAAGAAGCCGTTGAGCAAATCGAGAAAAGAGACAAGGACTCTGACCTACAGGAATATGTAGAGAATTCACTGTCTAATACTGGTATTCCCGAAGTAATGAGGAACAAGAAAAGTATTGTCCTTTTTAGACATATTGCTACGTCTAACTATGAAATAAACCGTTTTGCAATGTGCGCTGATATCCTCGAAGCATTTCAGCCGCTTATTCTTGAATATACGGAGGATAAGTTTAATGACCGAAATGAGGGTAAGTATTTTCTCGGCAAACTTCGATTTCACAAAGGAGTTAATAAAATGGGAGAACCAATATATGAGCACTCCAATATTATAAATTTTAACGAAAGTAATAATAAACCAATTTCTTCAATTCTTACTCACTGGGGTCAACCGCTCGTAGAATTCCATCATGAGCTATTTGCTAAGAATTTCCCGCAGCTTAAAAACAGTCCTCACGATTTATCCGGATGGCTTCATGCCGTAGGACCAAGTGCTCGAGAATATTACAAGGCCTTTTTTACGTTGTTTGTAAGAGATGGAATTCTGTTTGAGAACTTTCTCATGGACGGCAAAGAGCATTCCTTCACTAGGGAAATAATTCTGCCCGCATTCATTGAAATTTGGTCACAGATAGGTGTAAAGCCGCTTATTGTCACTCTTGAACCAACACATATGGAGGGGGACCAGTTCTGGTTTTCGCATCCACATTTTATGAAAGAGCACGTCAACAACAAGTTGAATTCTGGAAAGTAAGTGCTGGTATACTCAGAAACAACATGAGCGGCCCAAAATATTTTCTCGCATGTAGTGTTCTGGTAATTGTGGTTATTGTAGGTTTTAGGTATTACCAGTACGTAATCGAGAGAAATTTTACTGTTCTCGCCAACATTTCATGTGATCCTACATCTGAAGTATGTTTTGTGAGTGATTGTTCACCGGAAGATGTGGGATGTGATCTAACACCTTATAAAAAAGTAAGTATTCGAGCTTCAGACGCACCAAAGTGTATCGAGGAGCACAATTGCGAAGCATTTAGCTGCGATGGTATTTCAACCTGCATGATTACTTATTGCAATGACTCAACGATCGAAGAGGGGGAGGTTTGTGCAGATGCAGTGGTAATAAAAAATGACAGTCCTACAGAGGAGATAAGTTCACTTCCGAAATAATCTATGGACCTATCTAGCTTGGTTAAGATTCAATACTGTTATGACTATCTGATCAACCAAATCCCCGTTGGCTTACTTTTGTATTCTCATATTCCAACTGCAGTTGCAGCTTTATTATTCGGAGGGTACGTCCTGTTTAAAGTGCGGAAATTAACTAGCTTCACGCTTTTTGCCGTCTGCGTGGCGTTCGCTGCCTGGTGCGTATTTGACCTTGGATCGTGGTTCGCTTTCCTTGGATCATCGGAAATGATGTTTATGTGGTCTCTTCTAGACCTAGTGGCACTAATTTTCTTTGCTTTTTCCTACTATTTTCTCTACACCTTCGTTACCGGAAGAGACCTTCCTATTTGGCAAAAGATTGTAGGTGTCGTGCTCTTACTTCCGACTGCAATCACCACCCTTTTAGGGATGAATCTCACTGCGTTCGAATCAAATATTTGCGAGGCGATCGAACACACTCAAATAACAATTTATCCATACTTTGTCGAAGGCATAATTCTGTTAGGCGCATTGGTATTCTCAGTTAAAGAGTACTTACTTGCGAAAGAGCCGAAACATAAACGAGAAATATTGCTTGCGAGTGCCGGAGTTATTCTTTTCTTGGGATTCTTCTTCCTTGCTACTCTCGGTGTGGCATTCCTAGTAAATTACGATATAGGTGAATATGCGTACAATTTTGAAATTTATGGCTTGTTTGGCATGCCGGTGTTGCTCATATACCTTGGCTATCTGATTGTTCGTTATAAGGCATTTGATCTTAAAATTTTTGGTGCCCAGGCTCTTCTCGTCGCACTTATAGCTCTTATTGGTTCGGAATTTGCGTTTGTAAACTCACTTACCAACAGAATCCTTGTCGCTATCACCCTTGTTGTGACTGGCGCAATAGGAATCATGCTCATAAGAAGCGTGAGACGAGAAATTGAGCAACGCGAACGTATTGAGAAGCTTGCAAAGGATCTTGAGAGAGCCAATGCAAGACAGGTGACGCTTATTCACTTCATTACGCACCAGATTAAAGGCTTTATTTCTAAGTCTCGTAACATCTTTGCGATGACACTCGAAGGTGATTACGGACCTGTCCCTGACACCATGCGTCCCATGCTTGAGGAAGGATTCCGCTCGGATACTCAGGGTGCAACAACCATTCAGGAAATTCTTAATGCTTCGAATATTAAGAGTGGGCAAGTCACCTACAACATGCAGCCATTTGATTTGAACGCGCTCATTAAGGAAATTGGAAACACCCTTAAGCCAAGCGTTGATGCAAAGGGTCTTGCTCTCAATCTCCACATTGGTGACTCACCACTGACCTTCAAGGGTGATCGTGCGCAGCTCGTAAATGCCTTCAAGAACCTGATTGATAATTCGATCAAGTACACCCAGCAAGGCACCGTTGATGTGTCAGTCGCTCAGACTGACGGAAAGGTTCACTTCGAAATCAAAGACACGGGTGTGGGCATTACGCCGGAAGATATGCAGCACCTATTTACTGAGGGTGGTCATGGTAAAGAATCGGCGAAGATAAATGTCGAGTCGACGGGTTTTGGTCTCTATATCGTAAAGAACATCATTGAAGCTCATAAGGGCAAGGTTTGGGCAGAATCTGAGGGTGCTGGAAAGGGTAGTCGCTTCATCGTTGAACTTCCCGCATAGCAACCGAGGGTTTGCTATACTCGCTTCATGAACCTGGCTGAAGATCTAGTTGCTCGAGGGCTCGTAGAGCACGTCTCTGCGCCTATTGAAAAAGTGCTCGAGAAGAAGCGTACGATATACCTTGGTGTAGATCCGACGGCTGACTCCATGCACGTGGGACACCTCGTGCCGCTTACGACCATGAAGCGTTTGGCTTCAGACGGTCACAAAATAGTGCTTCTGGTCGGTGGTGGTACTGGCATGATCGGAGACCCTAAGGAAAAGGGCGAGCGCATCCTTCTTGATTTCAAAATCATTGAGAAAAATAAAAAAGCACTCAAGGCACAGATGCAGCGCATCGTGGGAGCTAAAATTATGGTCGTTGATAACGCGGACTGGCTTAGCAAGGTCAAGCTCATCGATTTCTTGCGCGATATCGGCAAGCACTTCACGGTTAATGAGCTCATTAAGCGCGATCTCATCAAACGTCGGCTCGAAACTCCGGACGAAAGCATTTCTTATACTGAGTTTGCTTACTCGCTTCTGCAGGGCTATGACTTTCTCGAACTCTTCCAAAAGAAGGGCGTAGACGTGCAGCTCGGGAGCTCTGATCAGTGGACCAATATTCTTTCGGGCGTTGAACTTATCCGTCGCAAGCTCGGCAAGGAAGCATTCGCACTTGCAGGCCCGCTTATTACGGACGCCTCAGGCAAAAAGTTTGGAAAGTCGGAAGGAAATGCAGTCTGGCTTGATTCTGCAAAGACTTCGCCGTATCAGTTCTATCAGTTCTGGCTCCAGCTTCCGGACGAGGGTCTCGAAAAGTACTTCAAAGTGTACACATTCCTACCGATTAGCCAGATAGAAGAGATCATTGCGCGCCATAAGGAGAATCCCGGTGCCCGCGAAGCCCAGGAGACACTTGCGCGTGTCGTGACTGAAGTGGTTCATGGTCCCGCAGCTGCAGCCACAGCCGCTGCAGCATCAAGTGCACTTTTCGGAGGTAGTCTTGCTGATCTTCCCAGGGAAGCGATAACGGTTATTACGTCTGAAGCACCGACAATTCCAGTAAGACGTTCTGACATTGCAAAAGGACTGACCGTACTCGATGCGCTTGCCACCTCTACACTCACTTCATCAAAGTCTGATGCACGCAGACTGATTGAGGCGAAGGGTATAAACCTGAATGGCATCACGGTCGAGTCTGTCGACCAGAAGCTTAGGGATACCGACTTCGCGAGCGGTCTGGCACTACTAAAGAAAGGAAAACGGGAAGTCTCGGTCCTCGTTTTGAAATAGAGGCCAGAATGTCGTATAGTGCGGTATTGCGTCGGTGGTAGAGTGGTCAATTACAACAGGCTGTAAACCTGTCGGCTTCGGCCTACGAAGGTTCGAATCCTTCCCGGCGCACCAGAAATATGTCCCCTTTGGGGACTTTTTCGTTTGTGCGCCGTAGCTCGTCTGGGAGACGAGCGGGAAGGATTCGAAGATGTTGCGAGCATTTTACGGGAGCCTGCGAACCG
>ERZ1292632.879-Hain-H43-01um-R2-879-length-32268-cov-8_pt1 | contig 19897 bp, 22 predicted proteins | sample MGYA00564407_ERZ1292632 | MGnify/ENA primary metagenome ERZ1292632 (study PRJEB36523, sample SAMEA6512637) | groundwater metagenome | collected 2019-01-08 | study: AquaDiva: Metagenomics assemblies of 32 groundwater samples | reverse complement strand
AAGATACGTCCTTGGACTTATTCGGGGTAGCCATGCTTCGAGGCATGTTCTGGCCACTTTTCGTGGTAGTCATTTTTCTTTCTGAATAATTGTTTCATAAATTGATCATCCGCCGAGGAGCTATCGCTTCTTGGCGGATTTTTTATTTATATGTATGAACTACTCACTACCCACTACAAACTACTGACTTACCCCAAGATATTCCGGCGTGTTTGCGACCATCCAATCCAGAAGTCCGCGCATCACATAAACACCGCCTAAAGTATTTCCCCGCGGACCGCGTTCCATGACCACGGTAAAAGCATAGCGCGGATTTTCATACGGGAAAAATCCCGTTATCCAAGAATTAACCAATTCTTTGGAAACGCCTAGTTCCGCCGTGCCGGTTTTGGCGGCAATGTTGACTTCCCACATATCAAGTCCCTTGGCGGTTCCTTCTGTCACCCCAAGACGCATTCCTTCGCGGACGATATTGAAAAAATTTTTATTGATATCTATTTTTTCGGCTTCAACGGGCACTTTTTTATCAACATGGGGAACTAAAAGTTCCCCCCCGTTAGCAATAGCCGCAATGGAGCGTGTCATTTGAATTGGCGTAACTTGAAAACCGTATTGCCCTATGGCTGTATGGTAAGTATTTCCTAAAAACCATTTTTCCCCATTAAAGTTTTCCGCCTTCCACGCGGGATTCGGTATTATTCCTTCCATCTCGCCAGGCAAATCTATCCCCGTCTCGGTACCTAATCCAAAAAGTCGCGCGTATTTTTCAATTTTTTCAATTCCCAGCCCGGGCTGGTCTTGGTATCCCCCGCCGATTGCATAAAAATAAACATCGGACGAAACTGCTATCGCGTGTCTCATATCTACTAAGCCGTGCGCTTTCCAATCTTTAAACACGGAATATTTCTCCGGGAAATACGGGTTAGGAATTGAAATTGAGCCCGTAGAAAGTATTTCTTTAAATGGAGTAATAATTCCTTCAGTAAGTGCGCCTATTGCAAGATATGGTTTTACTATTGAACCCGGTGTATAGAGCCCCGATACCGCGCGGTTTAAAAACGGCTTTCTCTTGTCGGAAATAAACGCGTTAATGGCTTTAATATTTCTGCCGTCGGAAAGCAGATTAGAATCATACTCGGGATAGCTCACGATAGCTAGAATCTCCCCGTTTTTTACATCCATAATGATACCGGCGCCACTTTTAAATCTGACAGAGTATGCCAAATCAGAAATTAATTTATAAAATTTTTCCTGAACGCGCGAATCAATGGAAAGAGTGAGATTTTGCCCATTTTTCGGCGGTTTAATTAAACCCTCGGAAACCGTCTCGCCCTTCGCGTCGGTTTCTATAAGTCTTGACCCGTTTTCTCCTTTCAAAAATTCATTATAAAAACTTTCTATACCATCGCGCCCGAAAATTTCCTTCTGCCAATAATTACCACTCTCATCGGCTCTCGGGTGGCTGACATACCCCAAAAGATTAGCGAGTCCGGCGGTATTTTTATACGCCCGATAGTAAAATGTATTTTGTTCTTTGTCTCCCTTGTTCCATGCCAACTCGACTTGATTGCGGTCATAAATAACGCCCCTGTCGCCGAAAATTGGAATTTCAAACAGACGATTATTTTCGCTTTTTTGTCTAAAATTCTCCCCCTCTACCACCTGAAGAAAAAAGATTTTTCCTAAAAAAACAAGAAGCGTCAGAAAAAAAAATCCACCGAGAATAAATACGGTTGATTTGGAGATGGGTCTTTCCAACCGCCCCTCAAATTGTTGAATGTTAAACTCGGGGCTGTTGCGCGAATCGAGAAAAATCTCGTCTGGCGCGATTTCGTGATTAAAATTTTTTTTCTTGCGCAACATTCTATTCAGTATAAAAGAGACGCCGTTCTCGCAATCGCTCTACCGTAAAATAAATAATTAGCGCGGTAATTGTAAGCGCGAACGGCAGGCCCAAAATACGGAGTACTCCGCCGCCGTACAATAGATCGAAAAAAAACATAACTACCACATATTCATAAAAATATTTGAATTTAAAAAGAAAGAAAACACCCACTACAAGCGGTATCCAAAAGGGAAGCGCGAAAATGGAAAAAATAAGAAATAGGTCTGAAAAAACGCGTGTATATGGCATGTTTTAGTATATTATAGAGTAAGAAAAAATAATTTTTTTTGAATATTTCGTGATTATATCACGGGAAAGAAAGGGCGAGTAGGAGTAGTGTTAGTCTATCCCCTTTCCCATGCTTTTGAGCGTTCAGTTACTATTAAATAAGCTAATTCATAAGCTTAAATTTAAGTGTCTACATATCCCATGCTATAGCATGGGATATGTAGACACTATTATTTTTTTTATTTTACTATCTTAAATTCAATTGTTCCAAAAAGGATGACCACTCCCATTATCCTCTAAACAATCAGGGGAATCTTTGCCAATAATGCAAATTATCTTTGCTGTAATTATCACCAATATAGTTAAGGGCTAGTAGCGTTAAAATACCAATAAGCAAAATAAAGGCAAAAGTTATTATTATATCTTTTATCTTTTTTATATTGTTTTGATTATTTTACTTTACTAAACGGAAAAAATAAAAAATAATATTATTGCTAATAATCCGACAGAATATAAAAGTACTTCCATCCCGATTCGCATTTTTAGTAAAACACAAAATGGCCCTTGGGGTTTGGAGTACTGAGCTAATAAGAAATATTGCTAGAGTTTTTCATCCCCCCTATTTTCCCGTTTCTATTTCCACAAAACGAAGCGACTGGAACGATACTGGGGCTGACACGAGAATCACCATGAATGGATCGCGCGCGTCCTCAATTATTTTTTCAACATACCCGAGTACGGAATGTTCAAGTGCTGGAGCTGTCACAGCGTCCCCTTCTATTACTGGGATAGCTTTAGGTAAAACTCCCTCAAAACTTCCCCCCCCGCGCCCTATGAGTTTAATGGAAGTATCATTAACACCCACGCGCGCGTCGAATTCTCGCCTAGGGGTCGAAAAAAGCGACACCAGAGAAGTATCAGCGTACACTTTTTCCACCGTTCCCAAAAGAGTGTTTCCGTTCGCGAATACGCGGCTTCCGGGACGAACTCCGAGTTTAACGCCCGCATCAACAATAAGAGTATCGTAGGGAGAACGACTTGGACGAGTGAGAACTTGCGCAAGAAGAAGTTGCCTTTTCCCTTTTCTATCTAAAATTTCCTTAAGAGTGTCGTTTTCCTGCAATATTAACCTTTCTTCTTTCAGATCCGCGTCGCGATCGCTTAATTCCCGTTTCAGTATTTCGTTTTCAGCCCAAAGATTGGAATTCTCTTTAAACGCCGCGCGATAAGCATCTATGTTTTTTACAACAATGCTTTCGGGACCGGATAACGAGAGAAAAAGAAACGAAAGCTTTCCCGCCAAGCGATCGAGGGATGACGGCACAAAAAATAAAAATGAAAAAACGAGCGCAATTATTAAAAAGGGAATAAGAAGCCATTCGGCCTTGTTTTCTATTTTTTTATCTCGGCGGTAAATCATCTTGGGAATCAATTAGCACATTACGATGAGTATCCATATCTTCGAGAATTATTCCGGTGCCGCGCGCCACAGCGCTAAGCGGATCTTCGGCTATATAGACCGGGATTTTAAGCGTGTTTTTTAAATGCTCGGCCAAACCTTGAATTAGCGCTCCTCCGCCGACAAGCACTGTACCTCGGTGCATTATGTCTGAAAGAATTTCCGGTGGGGTGTCTTCCAGCACTTCTTTAATTGAATCGACAATATTTCCGATTGACTGCGCGATGGATTCGCGGATGTCGGAATCAGTGATTATAACTTCACGCGGAAGACCCGTAATCAAGTCGCGCCCTTTGACGGACGCTTCCATGTGGCTGTTCGGTATTACCGAGCCGATGGCAATTTTGACGCTTTCGGCCGTTTTTTCTCCGATTAAAATTTTAAATTCATCGCGAAGATAAGAAATAATATCTTGATTAAGGCGGTCGCCGGCAACTCTTAAATTTTTTGAACGAACAATGCCAGCAAGCGATATAACGGCAATGTCGGTAGTGCCACCGCCGATATCTATAATCATAGAGCCGACAGGATCTTTGGTTGGAAGCCTGATACCGATAGCGGCGGCCATCGGTTCTTCTACAATATGTACTTCCCTCGCGCCGGCGTTTCGCGTCGCGTCATAAACGGCGCGCGTTTCCACATTTGTAATGCCGGACGGAACGCCCACCACCACGCGCGGTTTTATGAATTTAGGCGACATTTTACCCGCTTTATTTATTAAGTAAGAAAGCATTTCTTCCGTAACTTCAAAATCGGAAATGACGCCGTCTACCAGAGGACGCAGAGCAACGATATGCGAGGGCGTGCGCCCGAGCATCTCTCGCGCCTCGACTCCGACCGCTACCACTCGGCCAGTTTTTTGATTAATGGCAACAACTGACGGCTCGTTGATGACAATGCCATGCCCGCGCAAATAAACCAGCGTGTTGGCAGTTCCCAAATCTATCCCAATATCATTTGAAAAAAGTGAATAAAATTTATCAAGCATGCGATTGATTTTTAACCTGATTGCCAGTAGGTAAAAATAGTAAATAAGAAAATCACCCTATCTTTTATTTATAAAATTTATCAATTCTCCCTCACTAACTATGCGTACTTCTTTTTCTTCCCGTTCTTTTACCTCAACTCCTCCCGCTAAAATACTTTTCTCACTTATTACCGCACGATACGGAATCCCTATTAAATCCGCGTCGGCAAATTTTTCTCCCGCGCTTATGTCTTTTCTTTCATCATAGAGTACCGTAAGCCCCCTTTTTTGCAAGCATTCATAAGTCCTTTTCGCCGCCGCGCCGACTAGATTGTCTTCTTTTGATAAATCAATTAAATGAATCATAAAAGGAGCTACTTCTTTGGGCCATATGATTCCGCGCTCGTCGGAAAGCGCCTCCACTATCGCTCCCATTACGCGCCCGAGCCCTATTCCGTAACATCCCATTGTTACCGGTTTGTTATTTCCTTCCTTGTCCTTAAAAACAAGATTAAATGGCTCTGAAAACTTGGTTTTCAGCTTGAAAATGTTGCCAACCTCAATGGAAGTCTTTTCCTTGAGATCGGTTGACCCGCAGTTTGGACATGAGGTTTGCTCGCTTATAATTTCTTTATTCACGGCGATTTTGCATTTGTCGCAAGCATAAATAGTGTCCTCGCCGGCGGGTGTTATTGTTTGAAATTCATGCGAGTATTTTGAAAAACTGCCGCCCAAGGCAAGGGTAAGATAAGTCAGCGCGCCAATCCCCGCCCGGTCAAAAATATTTTTATATGAATTCTTCATTACATCGTAATAGCGCGCCAAATCGGCCTCGTTTTCATGAAAAGAATAAAGGTCTTTCATTAGAAATTCGCGTCCGCGAAGAATTCCCGATTTGGCGCGGAGCTCCATGCGGAATTTATTCTGAATCTGGTAGACATACATCGGTAAATCACGGTATGAAGAAATAAATTGTTTAGCAAGAGGAACAACGACCTCTTCATGGGTGGGGCCGAGTGCGTTCTCGCGCCCAGAACCATCTTTCACTTTATAAAGGTCATCCATCGTCTCCCATCTACCCGTTGTTTCCCAGTTTTCTTTCGGCTGAAGAGACGGCATCAAAATTTCTTGTCCACCCGCTTTATTCATTTCGTCGCGGATAATATTTTCTATGTTTTTGAGAACTCGAAGCCCCAATGGCAAATATGTGTAAACACCTGATTGGAGTTTGTCTATAAACCCCGCCTGTATCAAAAAACGGGCATTTTTAGAAACCTCGTTCTGCGGAGATTCTTTTCTAGATTTGGTGAAAAGTTTAGATTGCAACATGAGCTTATTCTAGCGCATGTTTATTGCATCACAAAATTATTTGACAAAGTGGTATTGCTTGCTTTAGCGAGTCAATCACAACAAACAAGATACTTGGCATTATAACAATTCTTGTTAGAGTATTTCTGCTCCACTAAAACGAGCTAATCTCGATACCCTGTTTTCAAAGGAAAGCAGGGTGTTTTTTTATTTAACTAAGATTTTAATAATGTCGTGACTAACCCTACTGTCTTCTACTATTACTATCTACATATCACATGCTATCGCTAGTAATATGTAGACACCTAACTTTTTGTAAATTTTTCTATTTCACAATTAGTCTCACAATGTCGTGGTATGTCACCACAATCATCAGAATAATAAGAAGCACAAAACCGACTGCGTTTATGGCGTTGGTAATTTTATAAGAAATTGGACGGCGAATAATGCTTTCAACGAGAATAAAAAACGCTCTTCCGCCGTCTAGGGCCGGGAACGGCAGTAAATTAAGCACCGCCAGATTGACAGATATAAGGGCAATGAAAGAAATTAAATAAGCGAATCCGAATTGCGATGCCGTACCGACAAGTCCGACAATGCCTACTGGTCCGGTAAGGGAAGTTATTTTTGCTTCCCCCACTACCGCTTTTTTTCCTAAATCATACAATGCTTCTACTGTACGCGAAGTAAGCACAACCGTTTGCCTACCACCTTCCCACACGGCAAGATGAAGAGGAAACGTGGCCTCGCCTATTATTTCAAAAGAAACGCCGATGGCCGGCTTTTCTTTTACAATACCGGAAATGGCCGTCAAGATTGCGCCTTTTGTTTCTCCCTTACCCCCCTTGCCTTCTTCATACACAACCGCCAATTTCTGGTTTCCGTGCGAACTGATAAATTCCCGCACAGATTCTGCCGTAAGAGGGTTTACTTTTTTATCAATCGTTCCCAGTTCTTTAATTTTATCGCCTGGTTTTAACCCCGCTTTTTCCGCCGGCGAACCCGGGAGCACTTGGGTAATAGTAAGCGCCGCACCTGAAAACCGCGCGCCCTTCGGGGCGCCATCAATGGGCATGGGCATGCCGATTAGAAACCCAATACTAAAAAGAACCCATGCTAAAATAAAATTAAAAAGAACGCCGGCGAGTACTACCCATGCCTGTACAAGACGCGGTTTTGCCGTAAGACTTCGTGCCCTATCGGCGCCAATGAGAGATTCGTCGTTCGGATCTTCGCCGAAAATTTTTACGAACCCGCCGAAAGGCAAAAGATTTATAGAATAGCGTGTTTCGTCACGAGTCCAAGAAAAAATTTTCGGCGGAAAACCTATGGCGAATTCATCAACTCTCACGCCAGCTTTTTTGGCGGCAATAAAATGTCCGAATTCATGGGCAACAATAAGGACAAGGAGAATTATTAGAAATAAGATTATAGACATGTTTAGTTTAGATTAGTTTATGGTTGATAAGAAGTTGGGACCTAGTTGGAAAGTTTTTTCTAACCCCCTATATCCTAACTCCTAGTTCCTGATTCATTCACCCAAAACTTCTTTTTCTTTCTTTTCAAAAATTACTTCCAATTTCGTGTGGGCTTCATCAACTAACCTTTGAAGTTCATCTTTAGTTCTGAATTTTTCGTCCTCTGGTATTTTCCCGTCGCGCTCTTTCGCTTGAATATCATTCCATATTTTTTCACGTTCGGCGCGCACAGACACGCGGGCTTCTTCTAGTTTTTCTTTGAGAATCTTTATAAGTCCAACGCGCCTTTCAGTTGTGAGTTGGGGAAAAATAACCCTAAGTCCTGTATCGTCAATTGAGACAGAAAGACCAATATTTACCGTCATAATAGCTTTTTCTATGTCTTTTACCTGGGTTTTATCCCACGGCACAATTTTAAGGGTTCGCGCGTCTTCCGTTGTAATTGTCGCCAAGTGGCTTATGGGCATTCGGCTTCCATAAATTTCTATTAGAACGGCATCAAGCACAGTCGCCGTAGCGCGGCCGGTATTAAAACTTCCGTATTCGCGCTTTAGCCATTCTTCCGCATCCGCCGTCTCTTTTTTAAATTTAGAAAAATCGTAAGACATTAATGAATAGTATAAAGTATAAAGTACAAAATATAAAGTATAAAGCTTGCCCTCCTAAGTTTTTGCTTTGCAAAAATTTTGGCGGGTAAATTAGGAAATAGCTTTTTAGTTATATATGGGTTGGACCCATGGAAACTCCCGTATCGCACAAAATGATATTTGATTATCTTATATTGTCTAATTCGAGCGAATTAAACAATGGATTAAATTCGCAGGGTTATCCTTGTGGGAGTACAAGTAGTGTATATTCCAAGATTAATTTTACGGACGGGGCGCGGTCGTTGAGATATCCTCTACATTTTGTAAGTTCTTCAAAAAGTCGGGTGTTTTTGGTCGTTACTTTCTCTTTTTCATGAAGCGCTTTTACAAATTGATCAAGTAAGGCGATTGCGCGGATTTTATCTTTTTCTTCAATAATATCTTTTATAGTGTCGTCCCTAAGGCGCTCTCCCGGACTTAACTTTAATAATTTTTCTGCCAAAGATTTGATTTCAATATTGCCAGTTTGTGCAATTGCTATCCGTGAAAGGCGAGAAAGAAGTGTCGGTAAAAGCGCGTTCCCTTTTCTAGTGATAATAAAAAAATGCGTGTCCGGCGTCGGTTCCTCAAAAAGCTTAAGAAGCGAGTTTTGCGCTTCGTGCGTAAAAAAATGCGCGCCTATGACAAAAATTTTCTTCCCGCCGGAAAATGATTTACGCGAAGCCATTTCCTTGAGCGCCCGCGCGTCATCGATCGTCAGAATCTCCATTTCTTGGACAATCACATCGGGGTTGCCTGCAGTAACAATAGAAAGCGTCTCTTTAAAAAACTCCTTAAGCTCCGAAAGGGTTGATTGGTATTCACCATCAATGAGATATGCGTGATGGAGAAATTTGTCTTTTTTATATGTTTCTTTAAGCGAGTCCATGCAGTGTTATTTTATAACGTCCCTATCCTTATTGACAAATATATATATTTATGTTAGCTTAATATTAGATTACTAGTTCTGGCGTCCTATCGCCATATTGAAAATTTTGCCGGAGTTTATAGGAAAACTTAGCGAGGAGGTTTAAATGGATACAACTTGCCCGACAAACTGCCATCATTACACTCACTACACCAGCTGGAAAATCTACAACAAGGTGCTTGAGTGGACTATGGTTGCAAGCTTTTCCGTAGCGATTATTCATACTTGTGGAAACACGATGCGCTTTTTTGGCAACTAGCAATATTTCCTCATTTACCCATTCGTGCGAATGGGTAAATAGATTTTTTGTTGTTGGTTGTCAGTTGTAAATTATTGGTTACTTACCGCTTAGCGATAATTGATTTTTTATAAGTATCCAAATGTTCAAGGGCAATGCCAGTGCCTTTGGCTACACAAAAAAGCGCATCATCGGCGAGTACTGCTTTCACGCCCGTGCGGCGGAATACGAGTTCAGGAAAATTGCAAAGTTGTGAACTTCCGCCGGTCATAATAATCCCGCGGTCAATAATATCGGCCGAGAGTTCCGGCGGGGTTTCCTGAAGCACATCTTTAATGGCTTTAATCATAACGCGTAATTCTTTATCAATAGCTTTAACTATTTCATTAGTGGATACTTCAACGGAACGCGGGAGTCCGACAATAAAATCCCGCCCCTTGATAATCATTTTCAGTTCATCTTCTACAGGAATGGCCGAGCCGATTTTTATTTTTACATCTTCGGCGGTTTTATCTCCAATACCTAAATTAAAATTTTTTTTGATGTGATCGGCGATGGCGTGGTCGATGCGATTACCCGCGCATTTGACGGAAGTTGAGGCCACAATCCCACCAAGTGAAATTACCGCCACATCAGTCGTCCCCCCGCCAATATCTACAATCATGTGCCCGTGCGCCTCGTGAATCGGGATGCCCGCGCCTATGGCCGCCAGAATCGGCTCTTTCACCACATAAGCATTTTTGGCGCCGGCTTTAATAGCGGCTTCCACCACAGCGCGCCTTTCGGTTGAGGTGACACCGGCTGGCACGGAAACCATAACTTCCGGCCTAAATATATTAAAACGACCTAGCGCCTTTCTCATAAAATAACGAAGCATCGCCTCCGTTACGCGATAATCGGCAATCACTCCGTCTTTCATCGGGCGATAAGCGATAATGTTGTCGGGAGTTTTGCCTATCATATCTTTGGCGTCGTTGCCTACCGCCAAAATTTTATTATCCTGTTCCGACACGGCGACCACCGATGGTTCGTTTAATATAACCCCCTTGCCCGGCATAAACACAAGAGTGTTGGCGGTTCCAAGATCAATTCCCAATTTTCTGATAAAAAATGACATAAATTATTATTGTGTAACGCGCGAGATATCAACGCCGATTTTTCGGAATCGCTCTTCAACTTTTTCGTATCCGCGGTCGATATTGTAGACATTGTGCACGACCGATTCGCCTTTGGCAACGATTGCGGCTATAACGAAAGCAAGCCCCGCCCTCAAATCTGGGCTTTCAAGCACTCGGCCGTGAAGCTCTGTCGGACCTTTTATCATAACGCGGTGCGGGTCCCAAACCTCGATATTTGCGCCCATGCGGGAAAGCCACTCTATAAAATTTAATCTGCCCTCAAATATTGTTTCAAATACCAAGCTCTCCCCTTTTACTTGGGTCAGATAAACAACCATAGGGGCTTGAAGGTCGGTCGCGAATCCGGGATATTCATGGGTTTTAACACCGACACCGTTTAAATTTTTATTTTTTATTTTTGAATTCCCCTTAAGTATAATTGAGTTTTTCTTGATTGTTATTTTTACACCCGATGATTTAAGTAATTCAATCAGCGCGGCAATGTGTTCCGGCTCACAATCCGATATTTCTAAGTCGCGCGCGGCAAGCGCTCCCAAAATAAGAAAACTTCCGGTTTCAATTCTATCCGGCATAACACTAAATGTTTTACCGCGCGCGGCAAGCATTCCTACGCCTTCAATTTCTATAGTAGTTGTACCGGCTCCCTTGATTTTCGCCCCGCCCATAGAAAGAAAATCTGCCAAATGTTTTATTTCTGGCTCAAGGGCTGCGTTCTTAAGAATAGTTTTTCCTTTTGCTAAAACGGCGGCCATCATAAAAGTTTCCGTGGCGGTCACGCTTTGTTGTTTAAAGAATATTTCAGCACCGCGAAGTTTCCCTCCTTTTGCGCTTATTTTGTACCAATCCTTATCGCCTTTCTTTGAAACACGGACGTTTGCGCCCATTTTTTTAAATCCGTCAATAAATAGGTCAATCGGGCGCACCCCGATAACACAGCCACCGGGATGAGGAAAATTTACTTTGCCAAAACGCGAAAGCGCCGGGCCGGTCGTTACTATTGAGGCGCGCAATCTTTTTGAAATTTCATGATCAAGTTTCCCGTCTTTTCTTGCGAATTTCGTATCAATTTCATATTCCCCTTTTTTGTTTTCTACGGCTGTCGCGCCCATTGCCATCAGAAGATCCCTCATTCTATGAACATCTTCAATTGAAGGAATATTTTTTAACGATACTTTATCGCCGAAAAGAATTGATGCCGCCATCAGTTTTAGCGCGGCGTTTTTAGCCCCATTTACCCGTATTTTTCCAGAAAGCGACTTTGTACCGCCCAATCCTTTAATCAGAAATTTATCACTTGTTTTTTCCTGCATAGGGCAATTGTACTCTGTATTTTCCGCTCGGACAAATAACACGTTTTCCAAACGATTATCCGTTGCTATGATGTAAGGATGAAAATCGTAGAAGTTATTCCATTTGCAAAAGGTACCGGAGAACCGATGACCTATTTTACCGCGCAAGAAATAAGCTCCGGCATGGTTGTTTCCATTCCTCTTAGAAAAAGCGAAGTGCTGGGTCTTGTGGTTGGCACTCGCGACGCGCGTGATGAGAAAGGCACGGTTCGCGCGTCTTCCTACGCGCTTAAAAAAATAAAAAAAATATTAGGGCCGAGCATTTTTACGCAAGAATTCATTGAGGGAGCCAAAGAAATTGCGCGTTTTTTTGTGTCCTCGCCCGGCGAAGTAATAAACCAAATTGTTCCGAAAACGATTTTTGAAAAATACAAAGAGCTTTCAGTCGCCAAGGCGGAGGGGAAAAAAGAGGCGGAATTCAAGCTTGAAAAATTCGCTTTCCAGCGAGAACTTGACGAACGGCTTACATTCTATAAAACACTTATCCGTACCGAGTTCGCGCGAGGCAACTCAATTTTTATAGTTCTACCAACTATTGAAGCAGTCTTATTTTTTGCCGAAGAACTTTCACGCGGAATTGAAAGATATGTATATTCAATGCATGGCGAACTGAGTAAGAAAGAATTAGTGGTTCGTTATAATAAAGTTATTTTAGAATCTCATTCCGTGCTTATATTAAGTACACCGTATTTTATTTTTATCCATCGTCCTGATATTCGTACGCTTGTTGTAGAACAAGAATCGTCGGGGGCGTACTACACACAATCCAGGCCATATCTTGATCTTCGTATTATTGCTGAAATCTTGGGAACAACAAGGCGACAAAAAATAATTTTTGCCGATACAATTTTACGGGTTGAAACGCTCGCCCGCCATGAAGAGCGCGAGCTCCTTGAATTCTACCCTCTTAAGTGGCGCATTGAATCAAATTCCACAACACTCATCGTTAATCAAAGAGCGGATACGCAAGAATTTCACCTAATCGGCAAGGAAACGAAAAAAGAAATAGAGAAAGCACTTCTGTCCCAAGGGCGAGTATTTGTATATACAGTGCGTCGCGGGCTTCGTCCGATTACTCTTTGTAATGATTGTGGAACGACGCTTACATGTGCAAATTGCAGTTCTCCTTTGGTTCTTCACAGTACAGAAGGCGGGACGAGGACATTTGTATGTCATAAGTGTAAAATGAGACGGAGCGCCGACTCAAAATGCGAACACTGCGGTGGATGGCGGCTTGTAGCGCTTGGTTACGGCAGTGAAAGCGTGTACGGGGAACTAAAAAATTTCTTTCCCGAAACGGCAATTTCGATTATAGATAAAGACAACGCTAAAACACCACAAGAAGCAAAGAAAAAAGTAAAAGATTTTGAGTCAAAGAAGGGAGGTATCTTGGTAGGTACGGAACTGGCGCTTCAATATCTCACAAAACCACTCAACACCATTGTTGTCGGTTCCATTGATTCCCTCTTTAATATTCCCTCATTCAGAATAAACGAAAAAATATTTCATATGATTAACACCTTACGACAAAAAAGCGAACGGCTTTTCTTAATTCAGACCCGCTTAAAAGACACACGCATGCTTGAATCCGCGCTTTCCGGAAATATTCTCTCGTTTTATCGTGAAGAAATAAAAGAAAGAAAAGGGCTCCGTTATCCGCCGGAATCAAGAATCATCAAACTCACACTGGAAGGGAAAAAAGCGGTAATAGAAAAGGAGGGGTCGGCGATTGAACAATCGCTTTCACCCTACGCGCCGGAAAAATTCAGCGCCTTCATTTCAAAAATAAAAAATCTTTATCGTATACACATAATACTTCGTTTACCCCGCGCGGCGTGGTCTCTTCCTTCTCTTCTCCACAACGGGAGCATAGATGAAGAATTATCAAAAAAATTGCGCGCCATTTCCCCGTCTGTCGCCGTACGCGTTGATCCACAGGATCTACTTTGATACTCTCTATATCATGAATATTTTAGTAGACAGAAAACACCTGATATTGCGCCAAATCGCAAAAGAAGTGCCTATTCAAGAAATCGGAAGTCCTCGTTTGCGCAAAATACTGAAAGGTATGAAAAAGGCCCTCAACGCCGAAGACGACAGCGTGGCGATCGCCGCTCCGCAGATAGGAGTACCACTCCGCGTTTTTATTGTTTCCGGAAGGGCATTTGAGCTTGGAAAATACCACGAAATTCACAAAAAGAATAAAGAAATTGGCGAGCGCAATAAAAAACCCACAAAGCCGGATTTAGTATGCATCAATCCTAAAATAAAAAAAGAATCCAGAGATACGGCATGGATGATTGAAGGGTGCTTATCCCTAAGATGGCTTTATGGAAGTGTAAAACGAAAGAAAAAAATAATAATTGAAGCATATGACGAAACGGGTAAAAAATTCACCCGCGGAGCAAGTGGCCTTTTAGCACAAATTTTCCAGCATGAAACAGACCATTTAAACGGAATTTTATTTACCGATAAAGCGCGTGAAATTGAAAACATTCCACCGGAACCTCAAAAGACACACCATGAACAAAAGGTTGTCTAAAAAAGATAGTAACGCAATAAGAAAATATCATGGAATTAACTTCTAACGAGATAAGTAAAGCAAAAATTGTATTTTTCGGCACTCCTGATTTTGCCGTAACCATACTTGAAACACTCAAAGAAAAAGGCGTAATGCCAAACATTGTCGTTACAAGGGTTGATAAACCGCAAGGCAGAAAAATGATTCTCACTTCCCCGCCGGTAAAAATATGGGCGCAAAAAAATAATATCCCCGTTCTTCAGCCGGAAAAACTTGACTATGATTTTCTCTATAAACTAAAGACTACGGACTGTGAACTATTCATTGTCGCCGCTTATGGAAAAATTTTACCAAAAACAATTCTTGAAATTCCCCTAAAAGGCGTTTTAAATGTCCACCCATCACTTTTGCCGAAATTCCGCGGCCCGTCACCCATTGAGAGTGCGATACTCGCGGGAGAAAAAGAAACTGGAGTGACAATAATGCTTCTTGACGAAGAAATGGACCACGGGCCGACAATTAAAAGTGAAAAATTAAAAATAAAAAACGAGATAAAGGCATCGGAACTGGAAAAAGAATTGGCGCGTATCGGGGGAAATCTTCTCGCCGATATAATTCCCAAATGGATTGCGGGGGAAATAAAAACAAAAGAACAAAATCATAGTGAGGCGACATACACCCAAAAAATTAAAAAAGAAGATGGATTAATTGATTTAAACGGGAACGCGGAAGAAAATTACTGCAAATACCGCGCTTTTGACGCTTGGCCAGGAATTTATTTTTTTGTAAACAAGAAAAGGGTAATTATAAAAAATGTTGAACTAACAAACGGCGAATTTAAAATAAACCGCGTCTTGCCTGAAGGAAAAAAAGAAATGAATTATCCCGATTTTTTGCGCGGAATTTAACTGTATTAGAGTCAGTTTGACAAATATCTTAATCTTTGGTAGTGTAATAAAGGTTGAATTGTTCCCAAATTTTTAAAAAGGAGGCAGGTATGGAAAGACCGTATGAAAAAAGACTTCTCGACAAAGGGGAAGTTGCTGAGATAACTCATCGTTGCGCCACCGGTGGAAATATAAATTTTGCAAATCACGAGATGGGAAGCGACTGTAATCATGACAACTACGACCGCAAAACGAATGGAGTATTTTGCCCGGATTGTAAAACGATAATGGTCCACCCACACGGTAATTAACCATAATTAATTTAAAACCCCCGCGATATGTTTTCATCTCGCGGGGATTTTGTTTGACACACAACTGTAATATGGTATAGTGAAAACAGAAAACTAAAAGTCCTTTTCCATTTCTATCACAAAATAGGAGGCAGAAATGTCTACAAATATCATAACTTTCAGTTCCATTTATGTGAAAAAATCAATCTTTTCTCTTTGTAAAAAATTTGAAATATGGAGAATAAACCATTTCTTTCAAATTTTGCAAATTAAAAGGTTTTTAGGGAGATTTTTACCTACAAAACACTTCAGCCCATACGCCTACTATATAAAGGCTTTGGATATGGTCGTAGTAGTAACCGATGATTGTGTTAGCACCACAACCCAAAAATCAAATTGGGGCTCTGTGATATATAGAAATTCTGCTAAGCCTGAAAATATTATCGGTTTTCAGTTGTGTGGAATCAGCAGGTATCTGCACCCCTACGAAAAAAAATGTAAAAACAGCTGTAAAGTAAATTGGCTGATATGCAGAATCGCCAATGAAATCGGGGGTCAACTTGATGAAGTATTTGGAGAGGCCTTTCCCGTTGTTAGAAAAATTATACTTTATTACCCTGATATGACGGTTCACATTCCCCGTTAATTAATGTCAGCGAACCTCCCTCCGGGGAGGTTTTTTGTTTTAAGGGTGTAAAACTTGACTTCTTTACACGAGAGTTTAATCTTATGTCAGGTTCTTTTAATAGAGGAGAAATTCTATGGTAATAATACTTGGAAAACGAGGTGATTCAGAAAGTCTGGAACAGGAACTAAGTCTGGAACAGGAACTGCGAAAAATTCTTGATAAATCAGAAAATGGGGGTTATGAGTATATTGTTATTAAAAAAACTGATACCCTATCGTGTGCCCCAGAAGATTGTTTTGATTTTGAAATCTACGGAGCAGATTCTTTGAAGGAAATCGAGGTTCCGTTTTTCTTCCAAAGAGGGGTCATTAAGAATGTTACTGTTCTTCGAACAAGAGATATGGAATTTCTTAGTACTAGAGATCTTGTAGTTGATTATATTTTGCGTTATTTAAAATTCGATGGGTCAGAAGGCGAAGACATCGGGGCAATGACGGAATACCTTATGGGATAACACCCATTGCCAATACCAAAACCGCGTTTTCTATAAAAAGAAAAACGCGGTTTTTTATGTTATATTTGCCAGTTTTTATTTAAATTCTACTTTTTCAATCACTATATTTTCCAAAGGTTGTTCATTTGGGGCAGTTTCCACTTTTTCTATATTAAGCGCCACATTCATTCCATTCACGACTTTCCCAAAAACAGTATACGCGGGCGGTAGGGGCGCTTCGGGGCTCGCGGTTACTATAAAAAATTGACTGCCATTCGTGTTCGGGCCGGCATTCGCCATAGCAAAAGTTCCCTGCGGATATTTTTCCTGCCCCGTAAGTTCGTCCGCAAATTGATAACCAGGGCCCCCTGTTCCCCATAAGGCGCGTTTTGATTCATCTTTAGAAAGCGGATCGCCTCCTTGAATCATGAATCCTTTTATGACTCTGTGAAATTTTATGCCATCATAAAACCCTTCACTGGCCAGTTTTTTAAAATTAGCCACTGTGTTTGGGGCCTTATCGCCAAAAAGTTCAATTTCAATATCTCCTTTGTTTGTTTTTATAATTACATTTTGATTAGTCATGTTTTCTTTTTTAATAGTATTCCCAGTGTTAATTTCATTTTTTTTCATTTTGTCCCATCCGGCATAAAGTCCGGCGGAAACCATAAGCAAGGCAATAACTATAATAATATTCTTCATTTATTTAAAAAATTAAATCTTTTAACTTATTTTTTACGCCTCGGCATTCTAGGAAGCCGAGTAAACCGCTTCCATTTGAACTTGCCAAATCCTTTAATGATATCTTTTACTGCTGATGCTCCCCTTCTGAAAAGCGTTCGTTTTTTATCTTTGTAAGAAACAATTTCGCGTTCAATTTCTTCTTTTGCATCGTCAATAGCGGCATACAGGTCTTCTTGTTCCGATACTGCTCGAAAATTCTGATGCGGAATATAAATATTTATTTCCGCCATAAATACTTCTCCCTGTTTGTGGTGGCGGGTAATTTTACCAACTTCCACTTCCATTCTTACCCCTGTATCTTCTTCGCCGAGAAGATTTTCCAGGGTGGCAAGACGCTTTTCTACATATTGTTCAATCGCCTCGGTAAGCCCTATATTTGTAGCTTTAATTTTTATATTCATCCCGTTTAGAGGCGGGTCGCGGTCAATCAACCCTGCATTAAATTATTATAAATAATATTTTTTTGGTTTATCACATATAAATATATAATCCCTACTTATAGACCATGACCGCGGCCTCTAACGGGACTTGTAAGCGCTTTTTTTAAATTATTAATGATCCTGATTTAACTATATCAACAAAAATAGTATTCTTAAAGTTATTCAATTTTTTTGTTTTCAATTCTTAAAAGTTTTACACCGCTATGGTGCCCGTTCACTATGCGAACAGCATCGTCCGAAACTTTAAACTCGCGCGCTATAAGCGCCCTCACTCGCCAATTGGCCATATTGAGTTTTGCTTTTTCCCTGACAGAAATTTCGTATTCCAATTCTTTCTTTTTTACGATTTTTTCCTGTTTTGCGCTAGGGGTAACGCGCACGCGAACATACATCCCGTTAGAGGCAGGTCGCGGTCATTGAGCGCCTTACGTATTTATTTTCGTGAATAATGATACAACTGTGATTCATTTTATTTAAAGCTCTTATTTAAACCGTGACCGCGGCCTCTAATGGGATACATCCCATTAAATTTAATATTTTAAAAAAATTATCTTAAAGATTCCAAATAATCAATTATGGATTCTTCTCCGTAGACAGAAACATCATGTTCGCTGTCTACAAGATACGGTACCTGGCGTTTTCCGCATTTTTGAATAAGCTCATTTAAATTATTTTCATCCTCAATACTTTTTTCCGTATATGAAATCGCTAGCTCGTCAATGCGGGTCTTAACTTTTTCGCAACATGGAGATATTGGTTGGGTATAAAGTGTAATCATATTTTGATTATATACTTAATTTAACTTTTGCTGAAATATGTTTTTTTTGGTAGCATTTCCATACATTCCGCGGCCCGCCTCGCTGAGCTAAGCGAGTCGAGGCGAGTTGGCCTCGGCTGACCAAAGGTTAGACGGGTGGCGCAGAACAAAATGATTGCCTACGTATATATTTTAAAAAGCGAAAAAGTCGCTAAAACTTATGTAGGAAGCACTTCTGATTTAGATCGTAGGGTGCATGAACATAATTCTGGGCTAAGTACATTTACTAAACGGCATATGCCATGGAAATTAGTGTACTTTGAGGAATATAAAAATATTATTCTTGCGAGAAAAAGAGAGTACTATTTTAAAAGTGCGGCTGGTAGAAGATTTCTCAAAAAGAATAAAATTATTCCGCGGTGGCGTCCCGCTTTGCGGGATTAAGCACTTGGTATAAAATCATATGGTTTATACGGTTTATATAATTCAAAACAAACAAGATAGAAAATATATAGGCCAAACGAATAATATAGAGTTGAGAATAAAAAAACATAATAACAATGAAGTTATTTCAACTAAAAATAGAGGCCCATGGAAAATTATTTTTCGTAAAGAATTTACAACTAGAAAAGAATCTATGAAATATGAGAAATTTTTGAAAAATCAAAAGGGTGGAATTGGTTTAAAAAAGATTATGTTTTAAATTAACTTCTTTGCTCCGCGGTGGCGCAGCGGTAGCGCAGGTGCCTGTTAAGCACTTGGTCGTAGGTTCGAATCCTACCCGCGGAGCAAGGGAGTGAATTTAGGGTCAGAAGAAGCTTTTGACTTTCTAGTTAAAGGGTTTTTAGAGGTTCGAAATTCATTTTGAGCTTCCGAAAGTTTTAACGGAAAAGTTGATGAAGGAATGTGCAACTCACCGCTTGAAACAATGGTTTCAGCGGTTTTTTGCTGTGGTTCTAAACTTTTTTCCATATCCAGCTTCTCTTGAACGCGCTTTGCGTAAACCTCCACCGATTTTTTCAATGTGTAATTGGACTTTTTATCTTTCAAGACGAGGCGTGAGAAAATATGCGTCAGAAGCATTCTCCTTTCTTCTGGTGTGCGTTTCAAGTAGATTTCCCGTGCCCTGCGAGCCAAATCAAGTATGTTAATATATAACTCAAAATACTTCGTCTCCTCATTCTTCAACCTTTCTATTTGCTCAAGTATTAGCGCTTGTTCTTCGTTTATTTCCTTTTGCTTTCCTTCCCACCTCTCTTTGGTTATGTTTTCAGTCAAACGATCGGTATAGAGAATATCCAATTGCCTCTGTAGCACGTTATACCGCGCATTAAGAGTAATAAGGGTATTTTCCTTGTATTCAGCCTCAATCCGGTGGTCTGCCCTAATTTTCTCGTATATTTCGTTCGCCTCCTCTGATGTAACAGTCTCAAAAATCTTAAACACATCGAGAAGTGAGTTATCGATCACTTCTTCCCTCAAACCTCCTTTCTGGCTACAAATTTTACTATGCTTACAGGAGTAATAAATAT
>ERZ1292632.1763-Hain-H43-01um-R2-1763-length-19902-cov-16_pt1 | contig 19902 bp, 36 predicted proteins | sample MGYA00564407_ERZ1292632 | MGnify/ENA primary metagenome ERZ1292632 (study PRJEB36523, sample SAMEA6512637) | groundwater metagenome | collected 2019-01-08 | study: AquaDiva: Metagenomics assemblies of 32 groundwater samples | reverse complement strand
TAGCATGAATCATAGCCTCTTCTGCTGTAAAAGCATGATCAAGAATAGTACCTTTGCGATGCCATGCAGGTTCTATTCTACTCACAAATGAATGTGTTTGAGTAAATCTTGAAAAATTAATGTTATCTGCCATTTTTATTTCTATTTATTATTAAAGTTAATATCATACTTGCCCATAATACATATAAAGGCCATAATAATTTACTTACTTCTATTATCTGTTCCATAAACGTCATGTATATCACATTGTCTAATTTTATGTAAAGCATAAGCTCCTGCTTGTGTATCTAAGTGTTTAATATAAATACTATGTCCTTTTTTAAGTACAGGATCATAAATAACACCATTGTCTTCATCAGCACTTGCTTCTAGTAACTTATAAATATTGTTACCAAAACATCGTTCTCTAGAAGCACTCCAGTTTGCATCTATAATTTCTTTACTTAATCTAACACCAAGTCGTGTAGTGATAGTAAAGAATCTTACAGTTTCAAGTCGATCTCCATTACTATGAAGTCGATTAAGTTCATTAGTAAAAGTTTGTTTATTCATATATTTTACTTTATGGGGTAGTTATTTAAAAACTACTGTTGAATTGTGATTTAATTGTGTAGTAAGTGCTATTTTAGTATCTTTATATTTTTGAAATTCTTCTTCAGTAGGTACTGGTGCTAATCCGTCTTCTTCAAATTCTACATTAGTTATTTCACTTGCTTCTTTGCGAAGTTGTTTAAGATATTCTTCGTTTTCAAGTAACCAATCTTTAAGTGGTTCTTTATTTAAATCAACAGTTATATTAGGAGAAATATCTAAATGTTCAAGTGCATCTAATATAAATGGCACTCTGTTATAATCTACTGTAAAAGTAAATTGTTTTTTACAGAATCTTTCATCATCTATTTCTCCATTAATATCTAATGCAACAGTCTTCTTTTGCCATACTTTAAGATCACCTAAATCAAGACTCTTACCAACTGCTTTAGGTTTAAGTATACCAAAAGTTTCTATAGCTAAATCTACAGTTTTCTTTAGACGTTTAATAAGTCCTTCTTTAGATTTACGAACATTTGATAACCTTTCTTGTTCATCTTTAGCTAACTGAATTTCAGCTTCTTTAGTCTTAATAACATAATAATAAGCACGAACTTTAGTTGCTAATTCTTGTTCATTAATATTAAGTTGTTCAGCCAATTCTGGTGTAATCTCTCCTCCTAACTCTTCTATCTCTTGCATTAGAAGGTTATATTGCTCTATTAATTGGAATACTTGTCCCATGTCAGATTTAATTTAGATACTAATTTACAAAATTTTTTAATTAAAAACAAATTTTTTCATAACTATTTTATCTTATATAGCAGAACTACAAAATTCAGCTATTTTACTAATAGTTACAGCTTTTCTTTCTTTTATTGTAAGAAGAGCATTAGTAGCAGCATTTTCACTAATAAATTCAAATGTACTTATAAAATTATTCATAGTAATAATTCTAATTTGAAATATATTATCAAATGCATTAGTTTTATTATTATAGTTGAATCTTTCGGCAATACTACGTATTACTCCATACGTTTCTTTACCTTTGTTTATATCTATCGCTAGATTTATTAGATGATGTGTCATTATTTTTAATTTTTTTAAATGTTTCTGGTAATCTAAATCCCAAATCATTTTCAGTATTAGCTATTAATACTCGTATTCCATCTTGTAATTCTTTTTCACTTTTAAATTCAATATGTTTATTAGGATATTCTAAATACCATATCTCTAAAAGTCTTTCAGTTTTCCAATGGATACCATAATAATAACTAATACTATGAATAATAGGTCGTATAGCCTTTAATTTAAGGAATAAGTCTTTCGTAACTTTCTGCATATTATTTATGTTTAAATAAATTAATAAGCCAATCTAATATTGGCATACCACCAGTACTTCTAATTCTAGTAGAAAAATGATCACATTCACTACATATAATTCTAGTATTTCCACTACTATCAATATATGGACATGTTCCATTAGGAGCATAATCACATTTAAAAGTTTTCATTCTATGTTATTTAAGTTTGATTTGAGACTTGAGCCATTTTGCGCCATAACTCCATATTCTACGTTTAATTGCAGTAGGCGTGTGTCCTGTTTGAAAATTATCAATAATTCCAGAATCAATTTCTATTTCAGATTGTTTTTCAATATCTTCATCTGAAGGCAATACTACTGATTGCTTCTGACTGGCATATTTAGTTATCAAGTTGTTATATCTTCGAAGTAAATCATTAGCCATTTCATATCTACCTTCTTGTGATAAAATTGCTGAAATAGTTTCTATATCATCTTTTAAAAGTATATCCCCTACTGACTCTCTCTGATCATTTGCGGGTTGCTCATGTGCTTTAACAAAGTCATCATCAGCCTTACAATTATTATCAAATGCGGGGACTTGCTTTTCAAAATGCTCATTGAATGACATTTCAGCAATATCAATATTTGGCTCTTGCTCAATCTTGTCAGTCATGGTAAAATCTCTATCACTTGTAGGAAATTTTGGTATGTCTGATTCGGGATCTTGTTCAATAGGTGAAATACCTTCATCGGTTATCATAAACATACCACTATCATCTTTCTCTTGCTCTACTAGTTGTATATCAATAAGCCTTGTACAATATGCTGATGTACCTTGTGATAATTGATAACAACTTTCACAAAAACCTGATGAATTTATTTTACCGTTACATCTAAAATCAATCTTTATTGTTATTTCCATATAATTTAATATTAGTTACTTTTATCCATCTCCTTTAAGTTTTCTAATAGAAATTACATTAGTATGAAAAGGCTTTCTATCTATTGTACCAGTTCTTTCTCTATATCGAACTGTTGCCCACATTCCAATATAATCTTCTTTATGTAATAACATTTCACGTTGTTTATCTTTAGCACCTATTGGTGTAGATTCAAATGTAGCATCATTGATATCATTTTTACATACAAATTCAGGTAAAGTTGAATCAACTTTTTGAGATATAACATCAAGTATTAGAAATTCACTATCTATATATATTTTACATTTACGCATGAAACTAGGTCTAAATCCAAATGCATATTCTTGATCTATTTCTCTAGTTACACAACCTTCATATTCTTCAAAGATACATTTATCTCTATATTTAAGTACTTCTTCATCATTATGTATTATAATAGATGGAATTTGATGAATATTATTATTATATATATTTAAATCATCAAGATTTAATAATCTACTATCTTGAGGAATATCAGGAATAGCTAAATCAAATATATAAAATGATATATCTAATGGATTACCACTAGGCCTACTAATAGTACCTCTACTATTAGTCATAGGACAACTAGATTTAATTACATTTAATCCCATACCATGTTTATATAATTCACCATCAAATACTAATTCACCTATTTCAGATTCAAACATATCTTTAGTAAGATTACTAGTAATATGAGGCATTACATATTCATTACCTTCTTTAGTCCTAATTTTAGCACCTTCTACTATTTGAGTAAACATACCTTCACCTTCATTCCATTGTTCCCATCTAAGTACTCCACGAAGTCCATTTAATTTAGGCTGAGCAAGTACAGGATATTTAGTCTTACCTTCTTGAAACCTTTGACATTTCATAGGTTTAAGATTGTTATTAGCATCAGTATTACATTTAGGAAGATTAGCTTCTAACCAACCACCTCGTATAAAATCCTCTTGATTACTGAAATTATTATCATATCCAGTATCTTTCAAACTAACATATCCTTCTTTCCTTTTTTTAGCTATTCGGCTTGCTATCTCTTTTTTAATATCAGTAGGATGTGTAATTATAGTCTCAATAAGATTACCATTAAGTCTGCCAGTTTTTATACTGGCAAAGTTGGTATCTTCTATTTGGTTAATATTATATTCTTTAATATTAGCCTTAATATCTCTAGCAAATAATCTCATTTTACTGTATATTTTTCCATTAATTGATCACCATTATCATCTGGTTCAGTAATAATTCTATATCTAGTTTTGCCGTTTCTAATTAAAGCACCAATTAATTGTACTTTATTAAAACTACATACATAAATTGGTTTATCATCTTGATCTCTATCTTGTTGTACTAGAAATTTACCTTTAAGAGATTTAAATTTAGTTCTAACATTTTTAATACCAAATATATTAACTAATTTATCAAAAAAGTTTCTATTATATTTCTTCATCATTATCGTTTTTTAATATTATACCTTTTTCACTTTTAATATATTCAACTAATGCAGCGCATTCACTTACATCAAAATAATCAAATATATATTGAAATATTTGTTCATTATTATCTCCTTCAGTAAGTTCACGTACTGTTTCAAGTAAATCTTTTTTATATATTGCCATAATTATTGAGTTATTGGTAATACAGTTAAAACATAATCACTTGTAACATGTAAATTAGTTGCTACATTCCAAGCATCTATTTCTAATGTAAATGCTAATGCTAATGTTACATCTATTGACCATAAGTTACCTTCACAATAAAATTGTCTATCTTCTACATCTTGAATTACATATTTTTTCATAATAGTTTAATTTAAGTTAGTTATAGATTCGTTTAATTAATTTACGTTTACCATTACTTAATAATTGCCATATAGTACCATTCCATATATTATAATGTTGTGGAGTTTCAGTATGAATAGGTTCAAATCTTCTACCGTTATGTAATATACCTGTTATTACATATTTAGTTTTACCAGTGTTTGCTGAAATAGTTATCATAGTTAATTATTTAATTCTTTATAAAAACCATCTTCTTCAATTACAGTTATCTTATGACCTAATTCAAGATTACTTATTTTATTTTCATTGTAACTTTTAATAAGTTTCTTACATAACTTTTCCATATTATTAGGTGTCATACTACTTTGAAGAGAAGGATTACTATCAAAAATTATATAAACACCTATCATATATAATTGTGTAGCAAAACTATGTTTTTTACCATCTTCTTCCCAGTAAGCAGATGTGTTATATTTCCATTTATTTTTACTCATATTATTTTCTCTTTAATTAATATTAATTATTATAACATCTGGTTGTTTATCAATTGTAACTTCTTTAGCAGTGCTAATAGATAATATATAGTTTATATAATCTACATCATTTAAATTATCAGCAAGATCGTGTAATAAATCTTCATCACTACTTTTAATTAGTATTTCCATTATATTATCCTTTCTTTAATTAATATATCTTTTACCATTACAATTAATTCTTCAATAGTACCATTATTATTTATATAATAATCAAAAGTAGCATTGTCTAAAACAGTTTCAGAGAGATGTTCTTTAGAATCAAATTTTGGATCATATACAACTGTACAATTTTGTGTTTTAATTAGTTGTTTTCTGCTACATCTAATAGTAATTCCACCTCTATCTTTAACTGCTTTAAGTTCGTTCAAAAATCTCATATCTGTTATTATCCAATTAGGATATTTTTGATTCCAAACTTTCTTATTATAATATCCACCATCTGATGCTGTTGCTTCTTCATTACTAAAATATCCAATATCTTTATATTCACTAAACAAAGCATTTACCCAGAAATCAGGATGTATAGAACGACCTACTTCAGTACCAAATAATTGTAATAAGCTTCTAACTGTTATAGGAGTAGCAATATTACTTATATATTGTATTCCATACATATCTTCTGATATACGTGGTTTGTTCCATTCACTAGATAGATTACTATTCTTAACCTCACTTTTTTCTAAATCTTCTCTAGAAATACCAGTAATAATACTAATACATTCTTTAAGTTTATCTGCAAATTTAACTATTTGCCAATTACTAACATTTTTAAGATTAGATTCATATCTATAAACAAAATCATTAAAATCACTTGTAAAGTAAGTAGAACTTCTATCTTTCATATTAACAATAGAAAGATATTGTATAATCTTACCTACAAGGTCTTTTCCTGCTCCTATTTTACCAGACACACCGATTAGTGCCATAATTTATTTAATTTTAGTACTTATATAAATATCTTTGATATACATATTGAAATATTTTCCTACACTAGAATCAGCTTTCATATTATTAAATTTAAATAATGGAACATCTTCATATTTATATATACTTCCATTTTTAAAAGTAATGAACAATTCTTTAGTAATTTCATCATATCCAATATATGATATTTGAGAAGAATTAACAGGATACATTGGTGTTGCCATATTTTATACTTTTAAATTAACATTGTTAGTTAGTACAATAATAGTACTTATAAATTTAGTGTTAGCAAATATTTCTCTAGCTTGACTTATTGTTATGGAACTTAACGAATTAACTGGTATACGAGAAAGATTAGGTTGAAAAGCATGATACATGCCATCCATTTCTTTAGAATATATATATCCTTCGTACATAAATACTAAAGGTAAACCTAAATTGGGAGCATTATCGTAATTCATATTTTAAAATTTATTATTTTCATCTATCCATTCAATCATATATTCATATACATACCAATACCAATCACTTTTACTATGAAAATAATGTGCTCTGCCATTATGCATATATTCATATATCTCTCCACTCCAACTTGCTAACATAATATACAACCACTTAGGTAATATACAAAAAGCATACTTATCAGCTATACATAATTTAGAAATAGGTTTATGATTTGTATTAGCATAAAATCTAGAATGATAAAGAGTAAAATCATACCATTCGTAATATTCATAATAAACATCACATTCTTTATAGTTTTTATGTTCAACTGGATCAAATAATTTATGCATTATATTAGCACCTAATTCAACATGTGTTTCGCCTTCTTTACCATCCATATTAGGTTTACCCCAATATCCAAAATCATGTACAAAAAAACTTGTCCATATTGGTATACTAAATGGAAAGCCATATAATCGAATCCAAGCAATAGCTACTGTTATAGGATGTATCCAAAAAGCATGTACACCAAATAAAAGACTTTTAGTACCTATTTTCATAATTAACTATTTATTTGTTCTTCAACTATATTCCAATTAACTTTACCATTATTATCAAATATATTTGCATCTATCATATAATGTACATTTCTACCAAACCAACCTTGTAATCCAGTATATAATCTTTTACCACATATATAACTCCATACACGAATAGTATCTTTAGCAATTTCATTTTCTGATTCAGCAGTACTATCTTCAAATCCTTCTGCAATTCCTATTGCTGTATAATCTGTTATTTCAGTTCCATCTGCAAACTTAGTTTCATACAGAACTTCTTTAATTTCATCTATGGTATTACTCATATAATTTCATCTAATTCAGTTAATATTCCACCAATTAAATCAAAATCATCTGCTGTTTCACATTCATATTTCTTAGCAATTTCTTTAAGTCTTTCAAATACTTTCATAACATCAATAATAGGATATACTAATCCTTTTTTACATTTATCAGCAGCTCTAAAAGCATCTTGTTTAGTTTCAAAGATTACTGGTTCACAATCACTATCACTATGTAATCTAGTACATAGTACTCTGGGATGTGGTTCAAGATTAATTACTAAATATTTCATAATTATTTTTTCTTAATTAGATTAAAACGTTTTTCAAAATCATTTAATGTTTTACGAAGATCATCAATCTTTTCAAAAGCAATAGTAGTTCTTCCAGTTTTAGAATCTTTATCTTTATCTATAATATGAAATTCAAAAGGAATACCATCATTTGTTGACTGTGTAAGTTCAAGTATATCTCCTTCAAAATCATATGACACTAACAGTTCAATATCAACTACTTTCATATCTATTTCTTTTTAATAAATCTACCTTTAATATCTCTATTTTCATAATCACTTTTAGGAAGTATAGTTTTAGGCAATGGAGTACCACTTATTCTTGTATGAATAATACCACCTAATTTCTTAATCTTAAATCTAAGATTTCTATGATATAAAACTTCTACAGCATAAAGAAACCTTTTAGTAATTCTTCCTTTATGTGTACCCCATTCATCAGAACGATAAATAGTTACATATAGTCCATATTTGGTATATGTACTCACGTGAAGTTCAGTTTTAACTCCACCAGTTTCTTTATCTTCTATTGTGTATAAAGTTTGCATTTATGTATTTATTAAATATTTACATTGGTACTTTCCGAACCACCCAATAAAGCAAAATTATGTGCTTCTTTAATCTTATTGTCAATATATCTAAGTATTTTACTAACTTTCTTATGAGCATTATTAAGATTAAGTGTAGGAATATAAATATAACCTACTTTAAATTCAATATTTATTTTCTTATATGGTCTATTGAATTTATCATATTCAGTAGAAATAGTACCATCTGCTTTACTAATTATACCATCTTCTATATTCATTTTAAATATTTCATGACCATTTATTATTTTACGAATACCATTCTTATATTGATTAAGACTCATTTCATGTAATATTTTCTTTATATTCTCATCCATATTAAATATTTTTAGAATATATTACTCCATGTGTAGGGTATTTTAATTTTTGCATTAAACATCGCCAACTACAACCACCATCTTCATGATATGGTAAATTCATAGCATTACGACTTCTCCATTCTTTATTTACAAAACACTTATAATTTCTTTTTTCTGTTTCATTATATTTTTCTATATAATGTTCCACATATTGATTTGCTAATCTAGTTTCCATAATTGTATCACCTAAAGCGAGTATATCAAAATAAGTAATACCATATTTCTTTTTAAGTTCATTATCCATTTCTTCTCTTTTAGGACTTAATTTAGGATATGATTTCCATTTGTCATGTTCTAATTTAAGTCCATCAAATTCTTCTTTGAGTAATGGAGTAAATACTAATTTTTTATCTTTATCAATACTAAGTGTTTCAATAATAGGTTTAAAAGGAAATAAATTTGCCATAATTTAGTTTAATTTAGATTTCTAATTCAAGTTGTTTCTGAACATAATTATAAGATTCTTGTAATAAATCAATACAATATTGTTCACCACGATTGTTATATATTTCACATAAATCTTTTCCACCAAAATCAAATGTGCCATACTTTCCAGTTGTAGGTATTAATCTTAACATACCAAATTTCTGTTTATGTTTTCTACTAGTATATAATCCAATATAATCAAAATCTGTATTTATAACTATAATTTGATATATATCAAATAGTTTTAATGCGAAATTATCAGATAATATTACACTTTCACTAGTAAAATTGGTAACTTGTATAGTATATTTAGTTTCAAGTCTATGTATCAATCGTTGAATAAGTAATTTTTCTTTATATGCTTTTGTTATAACAAGTATATCTGCTGGCTTTAATTCATGTATATTTTCAAGAGGATAATATTTATTATTTTTCTTAAATCTACTTTTAAATTTATCACTTCTATCTCTAGTAGGATAATATAAAGTATATAAAGTCTTATTTTCATAATATCCACTTATCCATGCATAACAAGGATCATTTTTATCTTCTGTATATTCACAATAATTAGATATAAATGCGTGTTTGAGAGGAAAAATTAAATGCCTTATTTCATTAAAGGGAAGTCCATTATTCTTCCAAAAATTAATATCTTTTTCATTCCATAATCTAGGTTCAATATGAATAGATGTAAATGCTTCATATTTAGCATCATTTGTTAGTTTTCGTACATCTCTTTGTAAAGTTTTATGTTTCATACTATATATAATATCATTACATATAGCAATAAAATCTATAGAATTATTTGCGTTTAATCCTCTAACTTTACCTACTAAATCAAAACAATCTCCTCTATAACTAGGATCAGCCCAATCATGAAATCTAAGTTTAAACATACTTGTTTGTTTATCCATAACAGGAATAAAACTCAATGAAGGATTAACATCAACTCTCAAAGGATTACTAATTTTAAAACTTTTATTTTCTAGACAATAATTTATATCGTTTTCAGGTATTTCAAGATATGTACTAAAGATACTAACTTGGTCATATACATCGAGGATGAACGACTTATAGTCATTACTATTTATTAATTGCATAGTTAGATATAAAAAGGGGATACTATGTTTAGCATCCCCTTTAATTATTACTATTTACTGTAACAAAGCAGCTACATCCGGATGAATAGCACCAGCATTACCAGGAAGTTGAGTAGCTTGATTTCCACCAGATATACCTGTATTAGCAATAAGTGCTAAACTTTCAGTTGGTTTAACTTTAATTTTCTTAGGTGATACAGGTAAACCTTTATCTAGTCTAAGTGGCTCAAATACTCCTTGATTAATAAACCTAGAAACGGCATAATATTTATTACCTCTCTTAGGATCTCTATCATAATTAGGAAGCATCTTAACCCACATTGTTATTGGTTTAGCTTCGGTATTAAGAAGTTGTGACTTAGTTTTATCACCATCACCATTAACAAATTTAACTAGATAACTGAAAAATGCTGTATATGCTTTAATTCTATCAGCAGGCGCAGCAATTCCAGGTAGATCAAAATATTTCAGTACATCTTCTTTAGGAATACTAGTTATATTTCTATAATTAGGACTTCCAGTAAGATTTTCTAGAAAATGTTTAATTCCTTTCCATAAATCATTAGCATCAGAAAGAACATCTGCTTCAGCTCTATTCTCATATTGATCAGTAGTACCTTTTGTTATTTGTTTAGTACCAATTAGTTTATAACTATGAGTATAATACCTATCAGGTTCTCCTTCTTTTAGTTTCAAATTTTCAAATTCAACTTGCAAAACTGGTACTTCTAAATCCTTAAATTCACCTTTATCATGTTTTTGATTGCTAACATGAAAATCAGTTACTATTGTAGGAACGCAACCTTCAAATAAATATCCACCACTGGGATTCTTTATAGGTTCTAAACCAAGTCTTGTTGTTGTTTTAATGTCAAGATCAAGTAAGCCCATTATATATATGTATTAAGTTAATGAAAAAGGAGTAGTTACATTATATAACTACCCCTATGTTTATTATTATAAAAGAAGAGTTAATTATTCAGTAACTTCATCTTCTTCTTCTGATCTAGGAGTATGTACACTAGTTTCAAGACCAGTAAGACAATATACAGGCTGTTTGATACCAGGAGCAACTTCAAAATCTGTTACAAGATTACCATCAGCATCTTCTTCAGCAAGTCTTTCAACTTTAAAAGTTACTTTCTGTGTAGCAATAAAACCTTCTTTTTTCTCAGGATCTCTAAATATACCAAGACCAATAGCTACCATATCAGCAGGTTTTGCTTCTGCAATGTCAGGTTTATTCATCTGCATAGCTGAATAAATACCAGCATATGAAAAACTACCATTTTTACCAAGTTTTGCACCTTCAAAGTTACCTTTTCCTTTGTCCCATCCAGCAGTAAGAAACCAACGAGCATTAGAATCGTCTGTAGTAACTTCTCCTCTGTTCACATCAATCATTACAACATTTAGTCCTTCAGCAAGTTTCATAAGAGAAAGAGCTTTACCATTAAGAACAAATTTGTCCTTAGTAGAAGTTACAATAAGTTGAGGATATGCACTACCTCCAACTTTTGAACCACTAGCTACAGTTTTACCTACGAAATTGCTTGAAAATCTAGATACTTTTTCCATGTTAAAATTACATTTAAATTAATAATAAAAATTAAAATTGATTATGAAAAACATTGTGATCTTTGTACTTTACTTCTGATTATGTATTAACATCGCCTTATTGCTTATTAGCAGTTGTAGTAATAATACTAGTCTTTTGCGAATTTACTTTTAGGAAATAACATACTTGATCATCTCTTAGTTTACTATTTCAGCTGTTGTATCAATTATAGGAGCATCTTCTTCTTTAATTAATCCTGATGATACAATTTCATCTCTTGTATATATACCATTAAGAAGATCAGCACCTATTATTCTACCTGGAATACTAATACATCTATTATTCATCATTTGTGGTGTATTACTAATCCAATTAGATTTACCTTTTTGAATTAAATTTCCTTTATCATCCCAAAGTGGAAGTAGTCCTGCTCTTTCAGCATCTACAGAACTAAATCTTTGATATATAATCATAATCTTACCTGACTGAAATGTTCTAGTCATTTTAAGTTTACTATAATAACCATGTCTTTCTCTAGTAACAATAATCTTACCAACAGCTTTAGCTTCTTCTACTGCTTTAGTTATTTTTTCAGCAGTATTTGTTTGTGTTACATTAGCATCTATAAGTGCATATTCATCTTTTAGATCATCTTGTTCATCAAGAATCTTATCTAAATCTAATTCATTCTGTTTAGCATCTTTATAAATATAAAATGGAGCATAGTTTTTAATAAATGGTAAAAACTCTACTCCACCTTGTATTAATTTAGCACTTATAATATCAACCATTGTATAACTGACATATCCATTCTGTGTAGGAATAGATACAACTTTTTCAATAGCAGTAGCAACATCTAATCCAAGACTTCTACCTTTCATTACTGCCATATAAGTAGCTTGATTAAGTTTCTTACCATAAAGTAATGAACCACTTATATTTAAACCTAACTCATAACCAGCCATTAAACAAAGAGCAACATCAGTAGTATTTATTTTAGGTCTTTTAGTAAGATCATCTATAATAGGCTTTCCACTTTCATCTTTAACTTCAAAGTCTTTTACAAATGTTTCAGAACTTGCTAAATATAATGCTACTTCTTTTAGTTTTTCAAAGTCTGCAATAACTTGATTAAAATCTTTACTAACAACACTTAATTCTGTATTCATTTTCGTTTCTTAGGTTAAAATGTTATGTAAATATAGAATATAAAAACCATATACGCAAGGAAAATTTCACTTTTTTATTCAGTTACCATCAAATTTATTTCGTTTGTATTTTTGATCCACTTTATAGTTGATCCAGATAACTGCTGTCTTAAAATTAGCTTAGTTTTATCCCTGCTTTTAATAAGTTCACCACTACTATTAACAAAATCATCAAATACAAGATTAAATATTTTAGTAACTTTATTAGGATTATAATCATCTATAGTCTTTCCTCTTGCAGTTCGCTGTTGGTATGTCATAGGATTAGTAGTTCCACCAGTACAAATAACTTGTTCTATATTTGGTAAATCTAATCCTTCATCTAATGCTTTAGCAGTAGATAAACAATCATAAAATCCATTTCTGAAACCATCAATAACAATTCGTTTAATAGAATCTTTACCTAAAATTTTAGGTAATCCTTTTCTTTCTCCAGTAGTAAACTTAAAATAATCTCCAGTAGTAGGATCAATCATTGTTCTACTATCAATTCTAGAATGATAACAAGCTGCTTTATAATCTGGAGCAAATCTAGCACTTACATAATCTACAATACTGTTAGCAAATGTAGTACTTTCATTAAATACTATTGTAGGTACTTTATTCATTTCAATTATTTCTCCTACAACTTGTAATTTAACTGGATTATCTATAAGTAATTCATTTCTTTTACGAATATAATCCATAAACACTTTACCTCTAGTATGTATTGCATTAGGATTCCATAGAGTGTTAAGTTGATTATTTTCTGGAACAGTAATATTTAGATTAGTATGCCATCCCATCATACCAGCAATAGTATTACAAAGTCTATCATAAGTAATCCATTTAGTATATCCTTGTAGTGTTACTGCATTAAATCCAGAGCTACATGCTTGAAGTAAAGATAATTCACTATCAAATATTCTTCTACCTTCTTCACGTACAAGTATAGATAATAAAGGCTTAGTTATTTCTATACTTTCTTGTATAGGTTTAGTAAATCTTTCATATCTAGCTTTATCAGCAGCAGGTAATTCAAGAAGTATATTATATTCAATAAATGGACTAGTCCATCCATTTTCTATAGCTTCATCTTCATGTAGTTCATCAACAATAGGATATAATTCTTTAATCCATTCAACATGATGTGGATATGTACCAGTTAGACCTAATCTATATTTATGAGTTATTGCAGTACCATCAATCATTGCTTTTCTCTCAGCTGTATCATATTTTTGTAGTTCATCTACAACTAATAGAGAACAATCAATGGTTATTTCTTTATTGGCTAGATAGTGACTAGTCACTAACATGACTCTATCTAATTCACTACAATAACTTTTAAGATTATCTTCCCATTGTTTAATTATTATTTCAGAAGGAACTACAATTACAACTTTATTTTCAATATTTACTGCAAGATGAGGATTAATAATAAATTCAATAGCACCAAATGTTTTACCAAATCTTGATGGTTGAACTAAACATCCTATACCTTTAGCAGTTCTCCATTTATTAGCTCCTTCTTGTTGTCTATCTTTACGAGTTATATCTAATTGCATAATCTAAATTTTTCTGTAGTTTCGACAAATGTAAATCCATCTACAAATGTTTCTCCGAGATCATTTACTAGCTTTTTAAGTATTATATTAGCTTCACCATTTGTTCCATTACGCTTTAATTGAAGAAAACAAACAGTATCATATATATGATCTTCATATGGAATATTACAACTATAATATGCACATTTTACTTTTTTTACTGTTTCTAAGTTTAACATTCCTGAATGATTGTTTGATGCATAAACAATGTGTTGTGATCCTATAGTATAAGGATGAGGTTTATAATTTATACCATTAACACTTTTTACTAAAAATAAATCTTGATCTTTAAGAGCATCCATAATACGTTCTTCTTTTTCTTTCATATCTAATTTCATAATTATATAAATAATTTGTATGAATATCGTACATATTTTTTAGAACATTGTTCAAAATAAACTTTAAGACTACTTCTGAAAGTAGGAAATAAATAAGATAATATGTTATAAATACATATTCGTATTTGTTTATATATAGTTATAGGTTTATATTTAATATCTCCTTTAGCAAAATAAATATTATCAAATATATATCTATGTTGTTTTTCAACTAATATATAAATAAATATAAGTAAATGTTTCATAATTATTTTATTAATACACCTATAATAAATCCAATTCCAGTAGCAATACCAACATTACGAACAGTATGATTTTTCTTTTCCACTTTATCATATACTTTTATTACTTTAGTTTCAGTGTCAGGATTAAGATTAGTAATATTAGCATATGTTTTACGTTTAAATAGTGAAACTTTTTCATCACCTATTGTAATATCATAATCATTCTTAACTTTAAGACTTAAATCTAATGTGTCCCATCCCATAGTTATAGTACCAGCATACCACTTTTTATTAATGCTTCTTTGATATATAGGGTAGGATACACTAGGACTATCAATAGAATGAGTATAACCAATAATTAAAGATCTAAGACTATCTTGTAAATGTAATATAGTTTCATTACTAATAATAATTGCAGTATTAAGATTACCACTTTCTTTTTCATATTTTAATATTACATTCTGAAGTCTATTTATATCTTTATCTTTTAATTTAATACTAGTAAACAATTGATTGTTTTCTGTTTCAAATACTTCAATTCTAGCAGTTTCTTCATTTTTAGCATTACGTTCAATTATCAGACTATCTTGCGAAATCTTATAAAGACCTTCAATTTGTTTAAGAACACTAATACGATTTTTACCTGTACATGTCACAACTATAAATAGAAGTGTAACAAAAGCACTAAAAGCAACCAATGCTTTAATAACTGTTTTATTTGTCATATCTAGTAAGTTTTAATGTTTTATAATAAATTTCATCATTTAAATCATATCTTTTTTTATTATTAATTAATCTACTTTTAACAAATTTACTTAAAAGTGAAATATTAGCAGTACTATAAATAGAATTATTTCCTATATGATTCAATAGACTAAGTACACTATTAATATTAGAAATAGTTATATGTCTTCTTTTTTCATGTTTTATTATAACTATATCAATATCATTATCAAAATACTCTAATAAAGAATCATATATACTTTTTTTAGAAGCAGCAATAAAAATTATTGCTCTATATCTAAGAGGATTTGTTTCTTTTTGTACATAAAAATATCCTAATATATCAACTGTTGTACAAAACTGAATATAGTTCATGGTCGTTTAATTATTTTATATTTTAAGTCTTCTTCAGTAAGAGTATTATCTTGTTTAACTCTTCTACCAAAACTAGAATGAACTTTAGCACCTGTATTCATAGATTTTTCTCCTATAGTTTTGACTTTTTGTTCTTCAAAATATTTAAGTCCATCTTTATACTTTTCAATAGTTTCAAGAGCAGGTTCAAAATAATTACTTAGATCAGTAATATCTCTAGGTCTACCAACAAATTTTAAAAATTGCGTTGCAAAGATACCTACATATTTTAATTCAGTATCTTCTACTTCTAAAACTATATCACTATCAAATAGATTTTTAAATCTAGATTTAACTTTGTCTCCTTTGGAATAAAGAGTACATTTATAATCGGATTTCTTCGTCATATTAATTTATGTTATCGAATAATGAACCAACTTGCGTAACTCCTTTTTTCTTTGATCCTCTAAATACTCTAGAAGTTCCAGGTCTTTTATAAACTCCATCAATTTTTAATAGTATGTCAGTAACACGTTTAATATAGTAATTATAATTAATATCGTACTCTGGCATACTAACTCTAAAATAATCATTAAAAAGAGTTATATTATAACCTTTCAGCATATTAGCAATTTTATTGCCTTTATCAGGATCATCTTTTTCTTTTAATAATGTACCACCATGATTAGATACAAAATATCTTAAATTCTTAGATAGTTTAGTTATTTTATATTGTCCTTCTTTAATTGTATGTAATTGTTTCTCAAATCCTTCTCCAGTTTTAACACTAATACAATAATCATAAATATCTGTATGATTATGAATTGTAGTTTCTATTGGAACATTATTAATTAAATACTTATCTAATGTAATAGCAACTATTGGTGCATTAAATCCTTTATTAAGTTCAATTTCTGTTAGAAAATCACCTTTCCGTTTTATATTATCTTCTCCATCAGGATCAGTTAACCATTCTTGTTTAATAGCGATATAATCATTAACAGAAGTTCTAATATATTTGATATAATTAATAAATTCTAATTCCAAATTTGTATATTTTTGCCAATCTTTAGTAACTTTATTATAATTATCTAACTTATTTTTACTAAATCTAGCTACTATACCATCTGTGTTTGCACTAATAACTTCTATTCCACTTTCTTCTAGTTGTTCAATTAACATCATTAAATATAATTGACCATTTAAAGTAATTTGGTACATAGCTTTTAAATCATGTAGCCAACCATCATATCCCATCTTACCAAATAATCCACTATTAGCTACAATTTTCATAGCTGCTTCACCTGTCTTAGCATCTTCCATTTCAGCATATCTACCTTCTTTCTTAAATGTTTTAGCTTGTAATTTATAACTAGCTTTATCATTTTTAATCATTCTAACAATAGATTGAAATGCAATTTGAGCTAAATGTGCAGGACAGGCTTGTTCATTATCAATTAAATTAGGATAATAACTAGTAACATCAGCATCTATCATTAATCTTTCTATACCATCTACTTCATATTTAGCTGGTCTATCAATACTATGTAATCCACCAGTAGCAATAGTATATCCTTTATCTTTAAATAATATGACTTTTTTAAACTCATTATGAACAAAGAAATCAGTATTAATCATTTGTTGATGAAAGTCTCTAAGAACAGAAGTATTAAAATTAAGTTTTGGATTTAATATATCTCCAAAAGTAATCATAACTCTATTAGTACGTAAATCTTTAAATTGAAAGTATTTTAATCCAGTATAATCAGAATAAAATCTAGCCATAAGTCTATCTGCAATAGTACTTCTATTTGAAGTAAGTACATTAACATTATATTTAGCAGTAATATTAATTCGTAGAGTAAACTCTTTTTTCTTCTTTAAATGCAATGCTCTAGTGACTAAAACATCATTAAGATTATAATCAAATATTGTATCAAAATCTGTCTCATATATATACTTATCTGGATGAATTGGTAAATCTTGTATTCTATACCATTTAAGATTTATACCAGCTTGTTTAAGACTTTTACGTGATACAGTTTCAAATAATGCCATATATAAATCTATACTAGTCCACCATTCTGAAAATCTTTTAAGTTCTTCATCAAAATATTTATAATTAACATTGTTATTAGCTATAATATTATCACAAAGAGATTTCATTTTAGTTAATACAACTAATCTATTTCCATGCAATACTTCATCTTTAAGAATATATAATTTATCTAATAATAGATTATCAAATTTAATATTATTAAATCCAATAAGTAATTTTATTTCATCCATGAATTTATAAAATTCATCAGCATCCCATCTAGTTTCATGAAATACAAATTGTTTATAATTAATATGACTGAGTGCATATTTCTTCTTCTCTGTATCCTTCTCTATATCAGCTTCTATATATTGATCAATTAAAGATTGATCAGTACTCATGTCTAATGCAAGAATACTTATAAAATTACTGAATATTTCTATATCAAAATAAGCACCAGTCATACTAAATTAATTAAATGATTAATAAAAAGAGTAATCAACCGGAATACGATATACGCTATCTCTCAACTAATGCTATGCATCAGTCTAGTTGATTACTCTACATTTTACAAATTATACATTGAAAATTCTCTAAAATAATCAGACACTCTAGTTCCGTATAAATCTTTTCTATCAATTTTACCAATAGACATAAGATATAATTTAACGGAACCAGCTCCACCTAAATGAGCAGCAGCTAACATACCAGCTTTACTAATAATTGTACCTTTAATAGCTGTACCAATAAAACATTCATACTCTTTAAGATAAATAGAATTAATTTTCATTAAATCTTTTAGTACTTTTAACTGCAAATCTCTAGGAAAGATAGAAGGATCTGTTTTAAACTTTGATAAAGTAATATGACCATAACCTAAATGTTTTAAAGCTCTACGACCAAATTGCCATTCACCAAAGTAACCGATACTATTAATTGCCATCCAATTATTTCTACTTTCTTTAAATCCTAAATAATTAGTAAATCTAATAAGTTCTACTTCATATTTAAGTCTTAAATGCTCTGTCCATAATCTCTTATTAAGATCTTTCCTTTGAAGATCAGTTAAATTAGGAGCAATAGAAACAACTGTAAACAAAGTAATAATACATGCTGTTAGCAGTTTCTTCATAACATTTCTTTTAAGTGATTAAGTATTATATTCTTCGGATCATATATTCATATTAGTTTCATGTAAAGGATTAATAATTCTATATTCTTTTGTTAAAGTTACAAATGCTTGATAAATAAGATTAAGTCCATTTGCATTACTTAATCCATAAACAGGTGGAATCATATATATTATAGTTCTACCATTAGCAATAACACTTTTAGCATTAAGATATAACATATCAATAATTATATTTATATAGGCTAATTTAAAATATGCTCTAATAGCAACTTCACCCATAAGTACAATAATCTTAGGATTAACAGTTTTTATATCATTATCTAAATGTTCATAACAATTAGCAATTTCTCTATCAAGTGGAATCCTATAACCTGGTGTTTTACATTTAACAGCATTAGTAATATATATTAAATCTCTGCTAAAATTAAATAAATCTAAGAACTTCTGAAATAACATACCTTCTTTATTAACTAAAGGTACATTATTTTTCTTATCAAAAGCACTAGGATTTCTGGTTATAAACATGATGTTTGCATCTAAATTTCCATCTCCTATAATTGGATGATGATTATTTAGAATACAAATATCACATTTTGAACAAGTAAATTCACTCATATTTTCTTCTTTTTAATTTGAGTTACTTTACAATTCTTAACTGTACGAGTAATATTACTAA
>ERZ1292632.1762-Hain-H43-01um-R2-1762-length-19903-cov-7_pt1 | contig 19903 bp, 22 predicted proteins | sample MGYA00564407_ERZ1292632 | MGnify/ENA primary metagenome ERZ1292632 (study PRJEB36523, sample SAMEA6512637) | groundwater metagenome | collected 2019-01-08 | study: AquaDiva: Metagenomics assemblies of 32 groundwater samples | reverse complement strand
AGTTCGTTGCCGGATGAGGATATACACGCAAGCAACGTGCCAGCAACGAAAGCCTTTAAAATCAGTGTGGCGATATTGTAAAAGTGACGCGCAGCGGCAGAATGTGACGCAATTTGCAGCCAACGGTTGCACGATGCGGAAAGAGCGGGTAAATTACAGTTACGCCACGAAACGGGGTAACGCATATGCCATTCGTCAAGCTCGATTGCGGTATGCTCAATTCAACGCTGTGGATCGAGCGCGAATGCCGCGATATCTTCATCACCGCGCTACTGATGGCCGAACCCAAGGAACTGATCTGCGAAACACCTACCCTCAAAACCGATTCACTAGAGCTTGACGGCTACATCGTACCGCCCGGATGGTATGGCTTCGTGCCAGCCGCCGGGCCAGGCATCATTCGCCGCGCCATAATTGATGATGAGATTGGCCGCGTTGCACTCCAACGATTAGCCTCGCCAGATCCCGAGTCCCGCTCCCACGCCCACGAAGGCCGACGCATGGTGCGAATAGACGGCGGATACATCATTCTGAACTACATGCAATACCGCGAGCGCGACTACACCGCCGCGGAACGCATGAAACGCTACCGAGAACGTCGCAAATTACGCCGCAAACCACGCACCAAACTACCCGTTACACCGTAGCGCGTCTACGGTTACGCGTCACGTTACGCAAGCAGAAGTAGAAGTAGAAGTAGAAGTAGAAGCACTGAAACGCTGTTGGTTTGCACATCACAAACCCCTCGGTTTTGAAGTTGACCTCTATCTAATCCTGTTTGACGTTACTCGCAACACGTCGCACCAACGCAACTGTTGCGCTCCACGTGAAACATCAGCAAAATTACAACATGGAATTCGTGCGAATAGATCGCGGCGTGAAACGTGGTAAGCGCCCTCGAACCAGCAGCACACCAGGTCGGAAGCCATCAAGCCCACGGCGCAATAATGGCGACTTCATCCCCATCCTCAGCAACAAGCCCGAGGACATCAAAGCCGCCTTACAGGACTACATCAATGGCGCCACCCTCGAAGAGATAGGACAAAAACACGGCGTTACACGTCAAGCAGTCTACGGCTGGCTCCTTGGCGAGCTAGGAGGTGAACAGCACGCCCAACTGGTCACACAGGCGCTTACGGCCCGAATAGCAAGAGCGGATGAGTTCCTGGAGACTGGTGACAATGCGCTTGACGTTACACGCGGAGAACGCATGGCACGTCATTACCGGACTGACCTCGAACGCCGTAGAAGCCACCTTTATGGTCAGAAACAAGAGATCACGATCGTCAATCCGCCCGTCCTCATCATCAACACCGGGCCTCAGTCTGTTGCACTATCCGTCCCATGCACCGCAACAACTGAGGCATTGCCTATTAAAGAGGCAGAGATCGTGCCTAAGTAGCTGATAATGCTGCTTTGGTGCGTGGCACAAGAATTTGACATAATATAGATTATACGCATGTCATGGCAGAAGTAAGTGCTCACCCCGGGGGGGTATGTCCCGCCAGCAACTCTAAACCCCTTGTGTGTGCGTTCTAATACGTCTTCCCCGGTATCTTCTGTGGTGGTGATATAGTTCTTGGGGGGTGTTCATGAAGACGTGTATTACATGCCGTATTGAAAAAAGGCTAGACGCGTTTGGGAAGAACAAACGGATGGCCGGGGGGCTACATTAGGGACTTATATACTTGACTCCACCAAGCGAATCAGTGGGTTATGAATAGCCCGGTCGTGATCGGAAACGCGACGCTCTATCTTGGTGATTGCCTTGAGATATTGCCGACGCTCGCCGCCGTTGACGCCATGATTACCGATCCGCCATTCGAGGCAGAGGCGCACACGCAACAGCGCCGCGCCCTTGGCCGTGGCTCTGAGGACGGGCGCAGGGACATTCTCAACGCCGTGCTGCCCTTTGCCGCCATTGACGAAGCGGGCCGCACAGAGGCCGGTAGGCTCATTGCGCAGGGCTGCGGTGGTTGGGCGCTGGTGTTCTGCCAAGCCGAGGCAATAGGCGCGTGGCGGGCTTCCCTTGAGGCTGGCGGGGCGAAGTGGCGTAGGGCTATGGCGTGGGTAAAGCCGGACGGAATGCCGCAATTCAGCGGCGACAGGCCCGGCATGGGCTACGAGTCCATAGCTGCCGCGTGGTGCGGTCAGGGCGGCTCCAGTTGGAACGGCGGCGGCAGGCATGGGGTATTTGTCATTCCGAAGCACGACAGCGGCAGCGGGCATGGAGGCGCGTCCAATGAGCACCCGACGCAGAAGCCTCGCCGCCTCATGAATGAGCTTGTCGGCCTGTTCACGACCGAAGGGCAGATGGTGTGCGACCCGTTCATGGGGAGCGGGACTACTGGCGTTGCTTGCATGACGCACGGACGCCGTTTTGTCGGGGTAGAGATCGATCCGGAATACTTCAAGCTGGCCTGCCGCAGCATCGAAAATGCGCAGCGGCAAGCCCAGATGTTCGCGTAATGAAGCCATTAACCCAAGCCGTTGAATCGGTTAGTGGAGTTAAGTATATAAGTCCCCACACTAGGGGGGGTTAGTTGGGCCGGATAAGTAAGGTTTTGACGGTGGGAGAGCGGCGGCGGAGGAGGGCTGTGCGGCAGCGGTTATGGGAGTTGACGAAGAGGCGGAAGAGGCGGGTGCGGCGTGGAAATCAATCTTGAGCCGAAGCAGGCGTTGGCGTTTCACACGGTGGCGCCGGAGGTGTTGTTTGGGGGTGCGGCTGGGGGGATGAAGTCGTATTTGTTGAGGGTGTCGGCGATTCGGTGGTGTCTGGAGGTGGGGGGGGTACAGGTTTATTTGTTTCGGCGGACGCTGCCGGATTTGCGGGACAATCATCTGAGGGGACCTACTTCTTTTCAGATGATGCTGGGGGAACACCTGAAGTCTGGTCATGTGAAGTATCGTTCGGTGGAGAATGAGTTTGAGTTCTGGAACGGGTCCATTCTGCACTTGTGTTATTGCGATTCCGAGAACGATGTGGAGAAGTATCGGGGTGCCGAGATTCACGTTTTGCTGATTGATGAGTTGACGCATTTCACCGAGTTTCAGTATCGGTTCTTGCGTTCACGCGTACGTCGTGCGGGGTTGACGGTGCCGGAGGCTTACCGGGGGCGGTTGCCGCGGATTGAGACTGCTTCCAATCCGGGGTCGGTGGGTCATGCGTGGGTGAAGCGTACGTGGATTTCGCCCAAGCCGGAGTTGGAGATTTGGCGGGCGCCGCCGGCGGAAGGGGGGATGGCTCGTCAGTTCATCCCGGCGAAGTTGTCCGACAATCCCTACCTGACGCGCGACGACCCTCAATACGCGAATCGGCTGCGGGGACTCGGTTCCGATTCGCTGGTGCGGGCGATGCTGGATGGGGACTGGGACATCATCGCCGGTCAGGCGTTCGAGAAGCTGCGGCGCGAGACGCATTGCATTGACCCCTTCACCCCCCCCGAGGACTGGTTGTGCTTTGGCTCCTTTGACTGGGGTTCCTCGCGCCCCTACAGCTACGGGCTGTGGACGGTGGCGAACGGGGATGCGCTCGCGGATGGGCGTATCTATCCGAGGGGGGCGATCATCCGTTACGATGAGAACTACGGCTGGAACGGCAAGCCCAACGAGGGCTGCCGCATGGAGGTGCGCGAGGTGGCGCAGGAGATTCTGAAGGCGGAGAATGGCCGCACCATGGCCTATCGCATCGCTGATAGTTCGATCTGGAACGTGGATGGGGGGCCGTCCATTGGCGAGACCTTCAACAAACACCGTGTTATCATGCGCCCAGCACCTAAGGGTAAGGGTTCGCGCCATAACGGCTACGTTGAAGTGAGAAACCGCATCGCCGGAGGCCCCGAAGGACCAATGCTCTACGCCACGCGCAACTGCCACGACGGATTCTGGCGCACCATGCCGGACCTGGTTATGGACGAGCACCAGCACGGCATCAATTCAGAGCAGATTGATTGCTGGGTTGCTGGAACGATGATTGCGACTCCGAAGAGTGAAGTCCCAATCGAGAATGTCTGCATAGGGGATTGGGTTGTGACTCCTATTGGCCCGAGAAAGGTGACGAAATCCTATCTTTCTGGGACATCTGAAACGGTCAAACTTTATCTATCCAACGGCTGCGTTTTGGAGGGCACCGGCAGGCACAAGATTGCTACTGCTAATCGTGGTCTTGTTCCTCTTGATGATGTAGAATACTCCGATATTCTAATCGAGAGGAATACACAGTGGCAGCAAAGACGATTGTGTATAAAGGCGAGACTTACTGCTTGTATAAGGGGCATAAATACTACGAGCGCCGTGTCTACCTTCACAAATTGGTCTGGATGGAGGCGCACGGAGAGTCTCCTGCGGGCCATCATATCCACCATAAAAACGGAGACTCAACGGATAACAGACTTGAAAATCTGGAATGTCTATCTCCAAGGCAACACGCACTCCATCACTACCACAACCGCCTTTCTTTTAGATCAAAGCAAAGGGAATGGGCGGGGTCCACCAAAGGAAAGCGCGTCCTTCGCGGGAATATCGAAAAATGCCGACAATCAACCCCGAAGAAAAAATCTGCGTGCAGTCATTGTGGAAGGTCTTTCACCTCAAATCATCCGAGAAAAATATTCTGTTCGATTAAATGCCAAGACGCAACGAACGGGATTAATAAAGATTGCCCTATCTGCGGCAAGCCATTTGTCGCAAAGCATCATTCCACAAAGGAAGTCCGCACCTGTTCTTATCGTTGCGGCTGGGCGCTGCGTAGAAAAAAAGAACGTCTACAATCTCACGGTTGATGAGGCTCATCTTTTCTACGCAAATGGAATCCTGTCCAGTAACACCGATCAGGAGGACCATTGCGCGGACGAGGTGACTTATGCCTGCGTCTCGCGACCGTGGATCAAGGTTGTCGAGAAGCCGAAGGACAATGAGGACTGGTGGTTGCGCTTCGATAAACCTGAAGAAGAAACCTGGCGTACCGCCTGATGGCCGCCCGCAAAAAATCACGCAAGCCCGATAACGCCGCCACCGCGCTACCGCAGGACATAGTGGGGGCCGTTGCCGACGAGGAGCATTCCACTCTCATCGAGTATGTCAATTCAGCGGACGATGCCACGGCGGATGCCCGGGAACTGTCCGAGAAATGCAGGCGCTATTACGACTCCGAGCAGTGGACGGAGGACGAAATTACGAAACTCAAAAAGCAAAAGCAGGCCGCCACCGTCATTAACCGGATAAAGCCCAAGATGGACGGCCTGATGGGGATGGAAAAGGCGAATCGCACCACCGTCAAGAGCTTCGCCCGCACCCCCAAGCACGAAAAAGCCTCTACCGCCTGCACCGAGGCGATCCGTTTCGTGTTACAGGACAATTTCTACCATCAAGTGCGCTCCGCAGCGTGGGAAAACGGGCTGATTGAGGGGACGATGGGCGTTGAAGTCGTTGTCGAGCCCAAGGACGACGATTACCGGATAAAGATAAGACATTTGATGTGGGACCGGCTGATCTACGATCCCCACTCTCGCCGCAAGGACTTCTCCGATGCCCGCTATTTGGGACAGGTGGTGTGGATGGACTACGATGAGGCGGTGGCGAAGTATCCGGATGCCAGGGATGTACTCGAATCCATGCAGACAGGCTCAGTCACCTATGACGATCAGCCGCGCTGGATGGATAACACCCGCAGGCGGGTAAAAATCGTCGAAATGTATTACCGTAGAAACGGGGAAGTCAAATATGCTTGCTTTACCCGTGGGGGATATTGCGAGGACCCCAAGGTTTCGCCCTATATCAATGAAGAAGGCGAAACGGAATGGGCCTACGAATTCGCAAGCCTTTTCGTCCAGAGAAATGGTGCGCGCTACGGCGCGGTACGCCAGTATCTTGACGTGCAGGATGAGATCAACAAGCGAAGAAGCAAGGCGCTGCACCTGATGAGCGTGCGCCAGATCACGCTGGAGCGCGGCGCAGTGGAAGATGTCAACAAGGCACGCGCCGAACTGGCAAAGCCCGACGGCGTACTGGAAGTCACTCCCGGCATGTTGATCGAGGTGATGAAAACCAACGACATGGCGCAGGCGCAGTTCAATCTCCTTGCGGAAGCCAAAATGGAGATTGACGCGGTAGGCTACAACGCCGCAGCCTCGGGAAAAGACACCCGGGATATGTCCGGCGTGGCTTTAAGAACGCGGGAAATGTCTGCTCAGACCGAACTCGGGCCGATGTTCGACCAATTGCGCCATCTCGATATCCGCGTCTACCGCAAAATCTGGAATCGCATCCGCCAGTACTGGAAAAAGGAAAAATGGCTGCGGATCACCGATGATGAGAACAACCTTAAATGGGTGGGACTGAATAAGCCGGTCACCCAAGGAGAAGCCCTGCTGACCCAAGCGCAGGCACAAGGCGCGCCACCGCAGATTCTCCAGCAGTTGCAGGCGAAAATAGAGCAAGACCCGCTGATGAAGGAAATCATTTCGACAGAGAACGAGTTGGCGGCGCTGGATATGGACATCGTGATCGCGGATGCGCCGGACGCGGTGACGACCCAGGTGGAGGATTTTCAGGTCATTGGCGAGATGGTGAAATCCGGTTTCCCGATGCCGCCCCTTGCCGTGATCGAGGCTTCGCCCCTTTCCAACAAGGACAAGATCATCAAGATGATGAAGGAGGCCCCGCAATTGTCGCCTCAGCACCAGAAACAGATGGAGCAAATGCAGGAACAGATGCAGAAAATGCAGGAGGAAGGACAGAAACTCGCGCAGGAGAACCAGCAGTTGAAAGCAGACGCGGCGGTTGAGATGGCTAAAATAGCGGAGAGGTCGAAAGTAGCGGATGCTGAATTGGCGCTCAAAAAACGTATCGCTATCGCGGAAGATAACATCGCAAGAGAACGGGCCACGCGGGAAATGGAACTGAAAGAATGGGTGGTAAAAGAAGAAATCAGGATCAAGAAACTGGAATCCGAGCGGGAGCATGTTTTAGAAGTCCAAGATCAGCGTTTCGAGCATAGGATGGCTGAACGTGAGCCTGCAAACCGCGCTGGCGCTGATTGAGTCGGTCAAGGACTACCGGGCGCTCATCATAGGGGAAGCCATCACCGATGAATATCACTATGTCACCCCACTCGGAAAATCGCCCAAGCAATACCTGATTCCGGTTGCCTATAACGACAAGGAAGTTTTTGCCGGTGGCGTCATCGCCGCCGCCGATCATCTACGCTCATTCTGCGCTAGCGTTGATGTGTGTGCGAGTCTTACCCCCGTTCGCAAGGTTCGTTTTGTGGAAAAATATGATTTCCGCAAGCTATTCGAGGTTCAATATGACATCGAACTTGGAGGAAACGGCCATTTTGGAGACGATTACGACGTGGTGATCGTGACCGATTTCGGACATGACTGGATTACCTCGGAAATGGTAGCAAAACTGTGCAAAATGCCTTTTCTGGCAGTCTGCACGCAGACTAACGCTTCCAACATCGGCTACAACCTCATCACCAAATATCCGCGCGCCGATTACATCGTGATTGACGAACCCGAAGCACGTCTTGCCGCCGCAGATCGGAACGGGCACATCGAAAACGTGATGGATAAACTCTCGCGTGGGCGTTGCAACAAATTCATCGTGACGCACGGACATCACGGCGCTTATGGCTTACAGGACAGGATTTTTACGAAACGCATGGCATTTCCGCACCCGACGATTGATACGATGGGGGCAGGTGATGCGTTTTTTGCCGTTACCGCGCCGATGGCAAAGACTGGTTCGATGGACGATCTTTTGCTGATTGGAAATGCCGCTGGTGCCATTAAATGCGAGATCCCGGGCCATCGCGATCCGGTAACGAAACAGCGCCTCATTGAATTCCTGAAGGCTCACCATGGCGTTGGCTGATCGCGTCCGCTACGCGCGGCACGTTTATATCATAGGAAATGGGGGCTCATTTGCAAACGCCATGCATATTGCCAATGATCTGATTGCCTGCGGAATCAAAGCCTACACGCTGGATGCGTCAACCCTGACGGCTACCGCGAACGACTACGGTTATGAATTCATTTTTTCCAAGTGGTTGATGACGGTGGGCGAGCCCGGCGATGTTCTGATTGCGTTATCGGGCAGCGGCAAGTCAAAGAATATCCTCAATGCAGTGGAAGCGGCCAAATTAATCGGCATGGACGTATGGCGGGAGTTCGGCGCTGAGAAGGGCTTGAATATGGAAGAATCCGAGGAACACCAGCTTGTTCTGGGACACCAATTAAAGCGCGAGTTGAAGCAATGAAAATTGTTCTCTGCGCCGGCGTTTTTGATCTTCTGCACGTTGCCCATATCCGGCATCTGGAAGCCGCGCGGAAGATGGGGGATTGCCTGATGATTGGGCTGACCGATGACGAACACGCTGAAAAAGAAAAGCGCAAACCAATAAACTCTCAGCAGGAGCGGATGGAAATGCTGCTGGCGCTGCGCTGTGTGTCGCAAGTGACGTTGTGCAGGAATTCCCTGGATGCACTGGAACAATGGTTGCCGCAGATATTCTGCAAGGGCCATGATTACCTTGAGAAAGGGTTACTGGCCGCAGAGATAGCATTTTGCGTGGATCACGGTATCGAGATACGCCATACCCGGGAAAACGCACAAACCACGAGCGCGATCATCGAAAGGATCAGAAATGGCTAGGATTACCGTGACCGGCGGCTGCGGCTATGTCGGCAGCGTGCTGGTGCCCAAGCTCCTCGCGGCGGGGCACGCCGTTCGCGTCGTTGACCTGCAATGGTTCGGAAATTACCTCGCGCCGCATTTCCGCTTGAACGTCATCAATGGAGACTTTAGGGAGGTCGTGCTGGGGGCCACAGATGTCCTCATTCACCTCGCGGGCATCGCAAATGACCCATGCGGAGAACTGGACCCGAAAATCACTTGGGAAGTCAACGCGCTCGGAACCGCGCAGCTTGCGGATAAAGCCCAGAAAAGCGGCGTTCGCCAGTTTATTTATGCTTCGTCGGGAAGCGTCTATGGAATTTGCGATCTTCCCCAAGTTACCGAGGAAACGCCGTTGTTTCCCCTGACGGAATACAACAAGACCAAGATGGTTGCCGAACGAGTATTGCTTTCCTATGCAAGCCTCATGGGGGTAGTGATCTTCCGGCCCGCCACGGTCTGCGGAGTTTCACCAAGGATGAGGCTCGATACGATGGTCAACAGCTTTACCTTGCAAGCCCTGACTAACGGAACGATTCGATTCAACGGGGGCGAGCAGTATCGGCCCAATATCCACATTGAGGACATGACGGACCTGTATGTGTGGTCGCTTTTAAGGCCGGGACTGCGCGGTATTTTCAACGCCGGTTTTGAAAATTTAGCTATTCGTGACATTGCGCTGATGGTAGCCATACATACAGGGGCATCCATTGAGGCGGCTAATTCCAATGATCCACGATCTTACCGGCTTAATTCGGACCGGCTTTTGAGTGCTGGTTTTACGCCAAAAAAGAAAGTGACTGATGCCATTATTGAAATCATTGAAAAATTCAAGTCAGGTGAATTAAAGGACGAACCTCAGTGGCACAGCCTAAAAGCAATGCCGAAAGCCGCCTAGAGTTCATCGAGCGCGTACGCGCGTTCGAGAATCGCTTGTTGGAGAACATGGCGGACATTTTTTGTCCGGTGCATCTCTCGCTCGGGCATGAAACGGTCGCGGCGGATCTTCGGGAATGGATGATGCCCCATGATTGGTTATTTTCAACGCACCGTAATCATCATCATTACCTCGCCAAGGGCGGCTCCGAGCAAAAGCTGTGGGACGAAATCATGGGCTTGCCTTCAGGCTTGAACGGCGGATTCGCGGGCAGTCAGGGCATTAGCGATGCCTCTATCAACTTCCACGCATCAGCCATTGTCGGGGGCTTGGTCGGTGTGGCGACCGGAACAGCCTATGCGCTAAAAATGGATGGGTCCAAGGCGATTGCTATTTGTGTCGTTGGAGACGGCGGCACCGAAGCGGGCGTATTCTGGGAATCGCTCAACTTCGCCGCCCTGCACAAGCTTCCCATCGCCTACATCTGCGAGAACAACGGCATGAGCGTGGATTCACCAATCGAGGAACGCCAAGCTACCCGGCTTGGATTGAGGGTACATGCTTTTGGAGTTGACGTAAGAACCCACGTTGCCGCAGCCCTGATGTCTGCCAGAAATAACAGGCCCTCTTTCTACGAGGCAGAGGTCAAGTTGGAATGCGAGCATATTTACATGGCAGCGTTGCAGGCGAAAATCGCATGAAAGTCTGCACAAAATGCGGGCTTGAAAAGCCGTTGACGGAATTTCATAAGCAGCGTCTCGGTCGATCAGGTAAATTTGCACGCTGTAAAGCGTGCCGTAGAGCCGAGCGCATGGAGTTGTACGCAGCCAATCCAGAGCCAATTAAGGCCGCAAGTAGGCAGTGGCGTGCGGCCAATTTAGAAAAAGCCAGAGTCCGTGACAGGAGATTGTACGCGGCCAACCCAGAAAGACATAGGGCTAAGGCCAAGGCGCAGTACGCGGCGGATCCAGAGAAATCCAAAGCCGCAAATAAGAAGTGGTGCGCATCTCACCCAGAGAGGGCTAGGGATCGTTACGCGGCAGATCCCGCTAAGGCCCAAGCATACGTGGCGTGGCGAAATGCGCAAGACATTCGGGCTACCCCGGCTTGGGCGAACTATTTTTTCATAGAGGAAATCTATGGCCTTGCAACCAGACGGACAAAGCTAAAAACTGGTGGTGTCCCAAGATGGGAGGTGGATCACATCGTGCCCATACGATCCAAGTTTGTTTGTGGCTTGCACGTCGAGAATAATATGCGCGTGGTTCCACGATCTGAAAATCGCCGGAAAGGAAATAGGCTGTGGCCGGATATGCCCTGAGTAACAGCGATAATGCCGCGCGCTCGCCTGGAACATTCGCCGGGGAGATAAACCGAGTGCTGGATGAACACATGGCATCTAATCTGAATATGGTTATCGGCGGCCAACTAGTTCGTTTTGGATTTGCTGGTGTCACCACTGGTCTGTTTCAGAAATACCCGGAGCGTTTTATTAGTTACAGTGTCTCGGAATCCTTGATGAATTCATCCGCGATGGGGCTGGCGCTTGCTGGGAAAACCGTGGTGATGGCGCACGTCCGTTTGGACTTTTTGTTATGTGGTATGTGCGCGCTTACGAATCATATCCCCATCTGGCACAAGAAGGGCCACAAGTTACCGATCACGATCATCGCGCAGGAGGGGCGCGGCATCGGTAGCGGACAAGGAGCACAACACTCGAAGGATATTACCTTCTGGTTCCAGCGTTTCGAGGGCTGGCAGACGTTTGTTCCGCAGACGCCAAGCGAAGCAGCGGAAATGCTTGATACTTCCCTTAACGGCACAAAGCCGACGATGTTTGTGCTCCACCGAAGGCTGTTCAATGCGAGCGAAGGAACGCGGGTAGTGATTCCGCAAGAAATCAAATTCTGCGGTGCGAGCAAGCGGCACAATGAAGAATTCTATGCGGACAGTTAGCATCGTAGTGCCAGTCTATCAAGCTGACGACTGGCTCCCGCAATGCCTGAAAAGCATCGAGCGACAGACCTATGAGGCTATCGAGCTTATCGTGATAGACGATCCGCAAGGCAGCGGCGTAGCGGCGGCGCGTAATAGAGGACTCGAAAAAGCCACTGGAGAATTCATCGCGTTCTGCGATGCCGACGATTATCTTGAACCGGACGCCATTGAGCGCATGGTGAAAGCCATTGATGGCGTGGATATGGTGGCCGGATCATTTCGTAAGTTTGGGGATTTTCAGGAATCAGTGGAACACAAGACGACTGAGATGACGCCCCCGCAGATCGCGGCCTACGTGATGGGCAATCTTCTGCGCCCACGCCACAATCAGATGTTGTCCGGCTGCTGGGCTAAACTCTACCGCCGTTCGCTGGTGGCACCATTTCCGATTCTCAAGACCGCAGAGGACATGGCGTTCAATTTCGAGTATCTGAGAAGGTGCAAGAAGGTTCGATTTATATCCGATATCGTATATAACAACCGCAAGCACCCCGGAACATTGACGACCACCTTTAACGAATCTGACAAGACGGCGTTATTCGGGTTTCTGGAAGCCCTTGGATACGTGGACCGATTTCTGGCACCCTATATCCCAGAGGCGCAGAGGGCGGCGGCGCTGGATAGCTCCAAGATGTATCATTCAATGTTGTACTTCATGCGCGCTTGCCAGCATACGGGATTGCCGATGAACGACGTTTTCAAGAGGCTCTATCCATGAATAGGAAAGCTATTAAAATGCAAATTAAGCATTTGCGAGACGACCTCCAGATATGATCATCTTCGGCGCGGGGGTCATCGGTGAGGCAACGCTACATGCCTGTCGCAAGCAGGACATCCCGATAGAGTGTTTTGTGGATGACCGGATCGAAGGCTCGTTGCTGGGGGTGCCGATCATCAGAACAACTGAAATAAAAAGCCGCTATCCTGACGCCCGATTCTTCTACCTCACATCCCCCAATATCCACGACATGATCCTTCCGTTGAGAAATCTCGGATACACCGGCTGGAAATCATGCGGGGACTTGCTCAAGGACTTCGACATATCCAGCATCGAATTCAAGAGCATCAACGGCAGCAACCAGTCTGCAAAGTATTCAACTGAACACGTCAAGTACCTGATCCGCACCGCGCTGCACCATCACGAAAACTACTTCCATCCCGAGCGTCTAACGGTCCAGTCCGTTGACCTGATGATTACTGAAAAATGCACAATGAAATGCATGGACTGCTCGAATCTCATGCAGTATTACGAGCATCCCGAGAACGCGGACACGCAGGATATGTTCGAGTGGATCAACGCGCTTTGCATGAAGATGGACGAAATCTACGAATTCAGGGTCATCGGTGGGGAGCCCTTCGTCCACAAGGACATTCATTCCGTAGTGGCGCATGTTTGCTCGATACCGAACGTGAGGAAGGTGTCCATTTTCACCAACGCCACCATTGTCCCTCGAGAGCATCAATGGGAGAGCATGACCCATGAAAAAGTCAGGCTTTTCATTACGGATTATGATGCGCTGTCACGCAATATCCGACCGCTCGTTGCCGAGCTTGATAAAAGAGGTATCCCTTATGTCAGCGAAACAGCGAACGGCTGGACGGACTGCGCCTCGCTCGAAAAGCATAACCGCACGGTCAAGGAAAACGAGGAAATCTGGAACAACTGCTGCGCCAAGAATCTTGCCACATTGGCGGACGGGAGACTCTATAGATGTCCCTTCGCCGCAAACGCCTTCAAATTGGGGGCCGTCCCCGACTATAAGGATGATTACATTGTTGTTGAAGAATCAAGCCGCGAAAAAATCAGGTCGTTCCTGAGGGACAAGACGCGCATCGAAACCTGCAATCACTGCAACGGGCGCAGCTACGGCGACAAGGTAATCACTCCGGCGTTGCAAACGAAGATTCCAATGAAGTACGTCAAATACTCTAGAGGGGCCGCATGAATTACAACATTTTCATGGACAAATTGGAAAAGAGTGGTCTTTTAACTAGCGCGTGGACTGGAATTGCCTTCAACGATCTTCCTGACGACGTAAAAAAAGATATCGAATTGTTAGTTTCTGAACTTCGCGTTGAATTCAAATACGAAGATGGCGCTCAGTCTTAGCCAGACCGTTGTTTTGGGGAAAATTATAAAACCCACAATGAGGGTGGTGTCTCTCGGTTATCCGGACTTGGTTGCCCCCATGCAAATAATCGAGGGCCTGCTTGGCGAGAAGCTGTCGTGGCTGGAATATCGCGCCGACTCTGAAGCCATTTGCAAGCGTCATGGATTGCCATTACGGCAGATACCCGATGCCGAATCTTGTTTCCGGTTACTAGGTTGCAAACTCGATGTCTATGACATCGTACGCGAGCGCGGCTGTGAAATCATCCTTGATTTAAATGAGCCGATGGACGTTGCCAAGCAGTACGATATCGTTCTAGATGTCGGGACGGCGGAACATTGCTTCAACATCGGTCAAGCATTGATAAATATGGCCATGATGGTAAAAGAGGGCGGATATATCATTCACGAAAACCCCTTCAACTGGGGCAACCACGGGTTCTATAATCTTAACCCTACTCTATTCCATGACTTTTACACTGAAAATGGATTCAAGGTTGAGGAACTGAAATTGGTGACTCGTAGTGGTTTGGCGGCTGAACCGCCCCCCACCCAGAGATTTGAGTCTCCGCCACAAGAAGTTAACATTTTCTGTGTTGCGAAACGCATGAGAGTGACCGCTTTTAGCTATCCCGTTCAGACCAAGTATAAGAGTTTGATACCCGCCGCCGGGGATTCGGGCGGACGTGCCGCCAACGCAAGGGCGATAGGAGAGTGACATGGCAGAGAAAATGAGCTTGGACAACATATTAAGCGACAAAGACGCGCCTCCCATCGAGACGACCAAGGAGGCCCCGGTTGTAATCCCGGAAATCCCCTCGCTAGTGCCGGAGGGCGGCACGAAACCAGTGAGTTCAACGCGCCGCGCCCACCGTGAGAAAGAACAGGCAGCTAGAGGCGAGGCGGAAGGAAAAGTGCGCGACCCGGAGACAGGGCAATTCGTTGAAAAGCCGAAGGATCCTGCCGCCGCTGTCGCGCTCCCAAAGGAGTCGGAAGCAAAGACCGCCGAGGCCGCCCCAGCGGTAGAACCCGCCAAGCCTGTCGCGCTCCCGCAGATGACGGAGAAGGAGCGCGCCTATCTAGCCGCCGCGCAGGATGAGCGTCGGAAACGGCAGGACCTTGAAAAGCAGTTACAGGCACTTCAGACCAAGCCCGGAGAGCCCGAAAAGACCTTCTTCGATGACCCCGACGCGGCACTAAAGCGCGTTGAGCAGACGGTCTATAACGTCGCGTTGCAGACGCGCCTGAGCACAGCGGATGCCATAGGCCGCTCAAGGCACCCGGATTACGATCAAAAAATACAGGTTTTTACGGAACTCTCAAAGCAAGTTCCCGGTTTGCGTGATGAAATGCTGAATGCCGCCGATCCCGGCGAGTTTGCGTATCAGGCTGCCACGAATCATCTTAAATTTCGGGAAGCGGGCTCTGTCGAGGCCATGACGGCCAAAATTGAGAAAGAACTTCGCCTCAAGATCGAGGGGGAATTCAAGAAAAAGCAGGAAGATGAAGCCAAGGAGCGTGCCGCGATACCGGGGTCACTTTCGACCGTCACCGGGAACAACCCCAGCAAACCTGTATGGAGCGGCCCCACTTCGCTCGATAACATCCTGAAGTCGTAAAAGTGTGCCGTAAACGCTCAGTTTGACATTGAATTAATCCTATGATACGGTAGTCGCGTAATACGGGCCGCCAGCGTCAAGGGCGAATGAGTACCGCAGCGGCGCAATGCCGTTGCACTGCCGCCAAGTTAAGGGCGTGTTTGCTGCCGCCGAGTTCGGGCGCGTTGTGAAAACACCCTTTTTAATTTGGAGGCCCTATGGCCCAGACCTATGCAGTAACAGGTCTAACTCCCCAGATATGGGACGATGAGTTTTTTCGCGATTACGTTCGCATGTCGCGCTACAAGCGTTACATGGGAACCGATGAAGCGGCCATCTTCCAGCTCAAGGAGGACTTGACCAAAAAGCGAGGCGACCGAGTTACTTTCGCCCTCGTCAACGAACTGACCGGTGCTGGCGTCACCGGAAACTCAACGCTGAAGGGTAACGAGGAACGGTTGAATTCCCGTTCCGATACCGCGATTGTCGATGTCCTACGACATGCGGTCGCAGTGGATGACTGGGACGTTCAGAAGTCCGTCATTGACCTGCGGCAAGCGGCGAGAGTCCAACTCAGGGAGTGGGCGCAAAAGACGCTCAGGAACGATTGCACGGCAGCCTTGGGGATGATAGCAAACGTGGCTTTTGCGACCGCCACCAATGCCCAAAGAGATACTTGGCAGTCGGATAATCGGGATCGGCTGGTTGCGGGAACAACTGCTTTCGGAACCCATAATACCTTTGCATCCGCCATCTCTGCGGTTACGCCGGGAGCTTCCCTGACACCGAACATCCTGTCGCTGATGAAGCGGCTGGGTCAGGCGGCCTCTCCGAAGGTCAAGCCCGTGTATGTCAAGGAAATGGACCAGGAGTGGTACGTCGCCTTCGTCGGCCCGAGAGCCTGGCGTGACTTGACGGAGGATAACCCCACCACTAACGTCCTGACTCTGGCAAACCGGGATGCAAGGGTGCGGGGAGTGGATAACCCGCTCTTTACTGGCGATTCGTTGGTGTGGGATGGGATGATTCTCCGCGAAATACCGGAAATCGAGGCAGTGCCTGCGGCGATTTACTCGCTAAGTACGACTACCGTCATCGAGCCGGTGTATCTGTGCGGAGCACAGGCGGTCGGGTTGGCGTGGGCGCAGCGCACCAAGAGCACGACCGATACTGATGACTACGATTTTCTGCATGGCGTAGGCGTTCAGGAAATCCGGCGTATCCAGAAATTGCGGTTTGGCTCCGGCGGCACGGACAGGGACAATCTCAAGGATCATGGGATTGTCACTGGGTTTGTCTACGCAGCTGCGGATTAAGGAGATAACTCAATGGCTACTTATACCGCCACAGGCGCACAAGTTTCTGTCCAACCGAAGGGGCTGAGAGTCGGACTTGTTGGTGTCCGATCAACCTACTCCATAGGCGCGGTATCCCTTTCCGCTGGAGACATCTTCCAGATGGTCAAGGTTCCCGCCAACGCAACGCCGGTATTCATTCAGTTCGGTAGTTCCAACAATACTGACCAATACCTGATGCACGTTGGCGACGGGATTAACACCGCCCGTTATCGGTCCTATGCGACGTATTCTCTGGCAAACGGGTTCGTCTTGGGGTGGGCAAACGTCAGTCCCATTGTCCCGCCCTACACCTACTCGCAGGACGACACCATTGATATATTCATCTCCACGCTTACCGCCACCTCTACCATTGGCGGGGCGCTGTACATGAATGCCATCTTCTCAATGGACCCGGGCTCGTAGCTGATAACGTAACCCTGACAGGGGCTAGAGGCGAGAGCCCTAGCCTCTTTTTTTTGGAGAGAGCATGGAATTATGGGAACAGGCTTGCGCCCTTCATTTGCAGGAAAAATTTGATGAGGCCGAAGCAATTTACGTTCAATTGCTGGAGCAGAATCACGACAATGCCGGGTTAATGGCGACCCTTGGCTCTCTCTATGTCCAGACCGGGAAAGTCGGCTTGGGGATTCATTTTTTGGAGGAGGCCATTAAAGGGGGGCTCAAGCAAACGGATGTTTTCACCAATTTAGGACTTGGCTATAAAAGGGCAGGGCAGATAAAGAAGGCAAGGCAATACTTTGACGAGTCCATAAAGGAAGAGCCCTCACCGGAATCTCTGGCGAATTACAGCGGGTTACTGATCGAATCTGGACAGGGGGAAAAATGTATCAAGATGTGCGAGCAGGCCATCCAGGAAAAGCCCGAATTGCCAGTGGCTCATTGGAACCTTGCGCTGTGTCTTTTGAGTGATGGAATATGGGGGCGCGGCTGGGATGAGCATGAGTGGGGGCTTAAAGCCAAGGGCGTAAGAGAAGATCGCGCCGTTCTGAACGTCCCCATCTGGGATGGACGGTCATCGGGAACGGTTCTGGTTTACGGTGAGCAGGGAATGGGGGATGAAATCATGTTCGTTTCCATGTTGCCCGATCTTCTCAAGACCAACAAGGTTATTTTCGAGTGCTATCCCCGGCTTGAGACGTTGTTTAAGAGGTCGTTTCCCGGCGTTACTTTTTACGGCACCCGTGAATCCCGATCTGTTGAGTGGGCACACAAGCACAAGATTGACTACCGAATCCCCGTTGGGTCTTTGGGGCAGTTCTATAGGCGCTCTTCGGAGTCCTTCCCCGGAATACACTATCTGGATGCGGAGGCCGCCCCCAAGGGGGACAAGTTCCGCGTGGGCGTTTCATGGAAGGGCGGTGGGGCAAAAATGGGAAGGATTCTAAAGCGTTCCATCCCCCTGTCGTGGTGGAAGCCTATCTTGAGTACTCCTAATGTGGAGTTCGTGTCCCTGCAATATGGTCAGGGAAAAGAAGAGGAATTGGGAGTGGTAAGGGCTTTGGGATACGATGTAAAAAGCCTGCCGGAGGTTGACGAATTTGATTATTACGAAACCGCGAGACTGGTCAAATCCTGCGACCTGGTTATTTCAATCTGCACTTCCATTGTTCATCTTGCCGGGGCTTTAGGTGTCCCATGCTGGGTAATGACACCAAAGTATCCGGCTTGGAGATACCAGAATAGCGGTCGGATGCCGTGGTATAGGTCCGTCAGGCTCTACCGTTCACCCGATACGGAAATGAATGGGTGGCCTCCGGTCATTGCAAGAATTGGTCTTGATCTGGATGAGAAAGTAAACGGGGAAAAGAAATTACTGAGCGTGGCGTGATGGGCTATGTTGAGAATGAAATTCTCCTATACGACCTGAGCAACCGCCCAGCATCGTATGACGCGGTGACGTGCATAGCCACGGCGATTGCCTTGGGTTGCAAGCATGTCCGGTTTGTTTATGGGGCGTGGAAACCCAAAAACTACACGATCAGGCAGGCGCATGAGCGATGGGAGTCCATAGTGCGCCCCGCTGCCGCACTGTTTGGCTTGACTTATTCGATAGGTGAACGCAGGGGTGTTGAAGTCAATCACATGCTTCATGCTGCAATCAAGACTTATAACGCAACCGGAAAGATCGGGAAGATTCCTGTTCCGTGCGTTCCGCGAGATTACGTGACCCTGACCTTGAGGAAGTCCCGAAACCCGGAACGCGATTCCAATGAGGAAGAGTCCCTGAAGTTCGCGGCCCGATGCGACAGAGAGGTAGTGATTATCAGGGATTGGGATGAAACACCTCTGTCCATTGAAGATCGTATGCAGATTTACGCCGGTGCTTTCGTCAACATCATGGTCATTAACGGGCCGCTCACGCTCTGCATTCACTCGAATGCACCATACATCTCCATGAGGACGATAGGTTGTGAGAGATCAGGCAGTACATCCCCGGCGTTTTCAGCCAAAAACGGGATCACTCCGGGATTCCAGTTCCCGTGGGCGAATCCGAATCAGAAACTTTCCTATCTCACAGATACTGCGGAAAATCTGGAGTTTGAATACCACGCATTCGGGCGCGTGATTAAGCAGGAAAAGGCGGCTTAGTATGAGCACTTCGTTTACCAGAACCCGCTTACAGGTCGCGCAAAAAGTACTTGCCCAAGTCATCAAGATCGGCGCTATTTCTGCCGCTGCCGCTGAATATGACACGGTATATGAGGCGATTGATCTCAGGCTGAAAGAGCTTCATAAGTTGGGTATCTTATGGCGGAAGGTCACGAATGTCCCGGTCACGTTCTCCCTGAGTTCCAGCGTCGCTACCGCAAGCGCCGGGGCTGGCGATATTCTGTTTCCGATCAAGATGACGTTCACCAATAGTTCAAGTGATGATCCGGTGGACATTATTGGTTACAGGGAATATGCGGCGATTTCCGACAAAACCACCACCGGAAATCCCACGAAAGCCATGTGGAAGGGGGGTGCCGAGTTCATCTTTTATCCGGTTCCCGATGCCAATGGGACTGCAAAACTGCTCTATGAAAAAATAATTGATGACACCACAGCGGGATCTGCGATGGACGTGGATGTATCCATGATCCGTTCGATGATTAATATAGTCAAATATGACGTGGCTGATGATTTCGGGATATCCGAAGATATCCAGAAAAGATGGCTGAGCGAGGCGGAAAAGGCGGAACGGGCGATTCAGAAATTGGGAGCACAGAGGGTTGATTTTTCGACGGTTCCGGTGGATGACTGGACTAGCAGCACCCGGACTCAGGCGGAAACAGATTATGGG